>Ga0194118_10007985_pt1 | contig 10008 bp, 9 predicted proteins | sample TA2MahsurfametaG_2_FD_148662 | JGI IMG/M metagenome (GOLD analysis project Ga0194118, IMG submission 148662) | Freshwater microbial communities from Lake Tanganyika, Tanzania - TA2015013 Mahale N5 surface | ecosystem: Environmental > Aquatic > Freshwater > Lake | place: Tanzania: Lake Tanganyika... | reverse complement strand
TGCTCCAATCCGAGGGCGATGGCCTGCTCGGCCAGGGCCTCCGGCTGGAGGCTGCCGTCACTGCAGACGGTGTGGCAGTGGAAGTTGAGGCGGCTGGGACAGCACTCTGGAGTGACGGTCGCCAACACCGCCGCCAGGGGGTGGTCGCTGGCTGGGGCCATCTCAGGTGTTGACAGCCGCCGCCGCCTCGCGTTCGGCCCGCAGTCGCCGCCAGCGGGCATAGAACTGGATCGAGGCCGCCATGAACACCACCAGGGCCACGATGAACCAGGTAGCGGCGCCGGTGGGGAACTGGTTCTTGAACACCACCAACATGACCACGATCACCAGCAGCAGGGTGGGCAGCTCGTTGAGGGCCCGCAGCTGGCGGCCGCTCCACTGGCAGGCCCCCTGGCTCAGCCGCCCCATCAGCCTGTAGCAGAAGGCGTGGTAGGCCAGCAGGGCCAGAACGAAGGCCAGCTTGGCGTGCATCCAGCCCTGCTGCAGCCAGGCGGTATTCACGCTGAGCAGACCCACCGCGCACACCACCGTCACCACCATCCCGGGGGTGGTGATGATGTTCGCCAGCCGCCGCTCCATCAGCGCGTACTGGCCTTCAAAGGCCTCGCGCAGGGGGGACTCCAGCTCTGCCGCTTCGCGGTGGTAGATGAACAGGCGCACCAGGTAGAAGAGCCCGGCGAACCACACCACCACCCCCACGATGTGCAGGGTCTTGAACCAGAGATAGGCCTCCGGGGGCCACACCAGGGCGAGCTCCATTCCGTTGATGCGTCCGCTCAAGCGGGTCTTTCGCAGCGGCCAGGCTAGGGGGGGCCGAGTCGATCCACCCAGCGGGGGAGCACCTCGGGGCTGCCGTACCAGCGCTCGGCAAACCAGCCCCCGTGGCCCACCCCCTCCAGCACCAGCGGCTCAGCACCGTCCAGCAGGGCCGAGCTCACGGGCACCAGGCCATCGCCGCGGCTGGCGGGGTCGTTGTTGATCGCCCGGTAGGAGCGCTGCACGAGCGGCCGCACCCGCGGCCGCAGTTCGGCGGGCTCGATCGCCCCGGCCACCGCCAGATAGGCGAGCTCCCCGGCGTAGGGCGCCCCGGGATAGAGCGCCGCCACCTCCCGGCGCAGGGCCGTTCCCCGAACCGCCTGGTGTGGACTTCCCAGCGTGACGAGGCTCTGCACCCGGATGCGATCGGCGTACACCCGGCCTGCGAATGGGTGATCACCAAGCAGCAGCCGCAGCATCACCCCGCCGGAACTGTGGCCAACCAGGTTCACCCGGCCGACTGGAGACTCTGCTGCGAGGGCCAGCAGCAGGTCGTGGCTGCGATCGAGCAACCGCCGCCAACCGGGGCGGCCGCCTGTGCGCAGCCACTCCAGGCGTGTCGTTGGCACCACCTGGACCGGTTGTCCCGTCTGGGCGGCAATGGCGGTCGCCATCGGCCCGTAGGCCTCGGGCGTGATCAGAAAGCCACCAAGAATCAGCGTTGGCGCTGGGGGCAGGGCAGTCACGGGGAGGGCTTGCGGAACAGCGGGTGGGCTTACTCGCGATGGATCGCCAGAGCGGCCAGGATTCCGCCCAGGAAACCGCTCAGGTGGCCGATCCAGCTCACGCCACTGGGCGAGAACAGGGGGATGAGGCTGGGCAGAACACCGCCGTAGCCCACCAGACAGATCACCGACAGAAGGATTGACAGGGGCCGCTTTTCCAGCCACCCAATGATGAGCAGGTAACCCAGCAGTCCATACACCACTCCGGAGAGCCCGTGGCTGCCCACCGGCCAGAGCAGCCAGAGGGGAACGGCGCAGAGGAGCACGCCCACCCAGACGGCCAGGTAATCCCGGCGGCCCCGCAGCAGCACCAGCCAGGAGAGGGGAAGGAACACCAGCGTGTTGGCCATCAGATGGCCGAAACCGCTGTGGCTGAAAGGAGCCGTGAGCACCCCCCACCAAGGCCCTCCCGGCAGCATCGGCAGGTTCCAGCGCCCACGGAAGAGCAGCTGGTCGATCAGTTCCTGCAGCCAGGCCAGCGCGAGCGGCAGCAAGGGCAACAGCAGGTTCACCCCGAGACGGGCGAGCTGGGAATCGACGCGCCGGGCCAGGGACTGGTCAGCCATGGAGCAGGTTGATCCCGTAGAGCACCTCTTCCAGGGCATCGGCTGCCGTCAGGGCTGCGAACCGCTGGGGATGCTCGGCATCGATGCAGCTGGCCAGAGGGTTGAGCACGGTGGAGGGCGTGGGGTGGCAGAACTGCACCACGCTCAGGCGCGCCTCGGTGGAGCCTGCCGGTGCCACCACCCGGTGCCAACCCGTGGGAATGCGCCCATTGCTCAGCCGTTCAAGCATCAGGCCACTGTTCAGGATCACCTGCCCGTCTGGTGCGAGCGCGTCCCGCCATTCTCCCTCCACCAGCACCTGCAGACCTGCCGCGGTGGCCCGGGGCAGAGCGGTGATCAGGTTGATGTCGCCATGGGCGGCGGCCCACACATGGCCCTCAGCTGGCGCCGTCGGCATCGGCGGGTAGTGGATCGCCCGGGTGAGGGTCGGTCCGTCCCGCACCACAGCCTCGAAAAAGTCGATATCGAGCCCGAGGCCTGTGGCGATGATCCGCAGAAAACGTCGCTGCAGATCGGCGACGCTGCGGTGAAAGCGTTCGAGCACCGCGGTGATCCCCGGCACCGCAGCCTCGGGCAACACCTGGTCGGGGTAGAGGAGGGGGTACCGCCGCCGCAGGGGGTGGTGCTGGGGCAGGGGTAGGCCCCAGTTCAGCATCTCCTTCCAGTCGGGGAGGGTTTCCCCGGCGGCCGTCTCCACCAGGGTGCCCGTATAGCCCGTCTGGCCTGCAGCCTTGGGGCTGTGGAATCCCTGCTTGGCCACCTCCGGCAGGGCAAAGAAGGTGGCCAACAAGCCGTAGGCCTCGTCGAGGACTGCAGCGGGGAGATCGCTGCGGGTGAGCACAAAGCCCGTACCGAGGCTGCGCATCACCCCGTCGACCGTGGCGGCCTGCTGGCCCCGGCTGCCGCGCTCAAAGGCCAGGAGATCGACCTCGAGGATGGATGGGCCCATCGGTGCTCCCAACACGCACCAGCCTGGCTCAGCAGCAGCTGCCGCGGGGGGCCCCCATCCCCTCAGACCACGGGTGCGTGGAGCACCTCCATCAGTCCGAGCATGGCCTGGGTGTCTGCGGTGGAGAGCTCCAGGGTGTCGGCCAGGGTGCTGAGGATGTTGCGCTCATCCGGCTGCAGAGGGCCGTCAGACCGCATGATCTCGGCAGCGGTGGCAAATGCGGTGCGCCGGAGCTGGGGACTGAGCACCCGGGCCGCCTTGAGCATCAGTTGTTGGGCACCCTGCAGGCGCAGGCGCTGCAGGAGGTCGTCGATGCCCTGCACCAGCTCCTGGTCGCTGAACGTGCAGAAGGGCTGGCGGTAGTCGATGGCATGGCGGAGCGCCCTGGTGCCGGCGGGGCTGAGCACGCCATCCCAGGAGACGGCAGCCAGGGCGACAGCCAGAAAGGCCTGGTCGGCACTGAAACCGTCTGGATGCTGCCGGGCCTCGGTGCAGGACTCGGGCGCGGCTGCAGGCGCTGGACCGTTGCTGATCACCATCGGAAGGGGTGTGAACGCTGAACTTCAGTTCATGCACGCCCCCGGGGTGGCTGCGGTGGCCATCCACACCGAAGTCTGAGGTTGAGTGCTTGTGCTCAGTTGGGCATGGTCACGAATTCTTCAGCCACCGAAGGGTGCAAGGCCATCGTGCGGTCGAAGTCGGCCTTGGTGGCGCCCATGCCGATGGCGATCGCCGCCATCTGGATGATCTCGGCGGCGTGCTCGCCCACCATGTGGCAGCCGAGCACCTTGCCCGAGGCGCGCTCCACGATCAGCTTGAGCAGCACCCGCGGGCCACTGGCGGGCAGGGCCTGGCTCATCGGCCGGAAGCGGGCCCGGTGCACCTGGATCGCCTCCTGGCCATGGCGCTCCAGCGCCTGCTCCTCGGTGAGGCCCACGCCGGAGAGTTCCGGCTGGCTGAATACGGCGCTGGCGATCAGGTCGTGGTCGACCTGGCGAGGCCGCTTGCCATACACCGTGTCGGCAAAGGCACGGCCCTCGTCCACGGCCACGGGGGTGAGGTTCACCCGGTCGGTCACGTCGCCTACGGCATAGATATCGAGCACGTTGGTGCGCTGGTCGGCGTCCACCGGGATGCGGTGGCCCTCCACCGCCACGCCGGCGGCCTCCAGGTTGAGGCCATCGAGAAAGGGCCGGCGGCCGGTGGCCAGCAGCACGCCGCCGCAGGCCAGCTCTTCGCCGCTCTGGGTGGTGAGGGTGAGGTTGCCGGGCTCACCGCTGATGGCGGCGGGGGAGTGGGCAAAGCGGATCGCGATGCCGTCGGCCTGCATCGCTTCGGCCACCGCGTCGCTGGCCTCGCGGTCGAAGCCGCGCAGCAAGTGATCACCGCGCACCAGCTGGGTCACCTGCACTCCCAGGCCATGGAGGATGCAGGCGAATTCGCAGGCGATGAAGCCGGCGCCCACCACCACAACGGCCTCCGGCAGGCTCTCCAGCAGGAACATGTCGTCGCTCACCCAGGCCAGCTCGGCACCGGCAATCGCCGGCCGGTGGGGCCGGCCGCCCACGGCGATCAACGTGCGCTCCCCCTTGAGCAGGCGCTCGCTGCCGTCGCTGGCTCGCACCAGCACCTCCCCGGGAGCCTGAAAGCGCCCCCAGCCGCTCACCAGCTCCACCCCGGCCTTCTGCAGAAAGCCGATGTGCAGCGTGTTGAGGCGATCCACCTCGGCCCGCACGTTGGCCAGCAGCCGCCCCGGATCGCGGCGCACCTCGCCCGGGTCCCAGCCGTAGCTGGGGGCGGCCTCGAGCAGGTGGCGGTAGGCCGAGCCGTACACCAGCAGTTTCTTGGGCACGCAGCCGCGGATCACGCAGGTGCCGCCCACCCGGTCGCCCTCCACGATCGCCACCCTGGCGCCGTAGGAGGCGGCGCGCTTGGCGGCGGCCAGGCCTCCGGAGCCGGCGCCAAGCACGATCAGGTCGAAGCAGTCAGCCATGGGAGTGCGGTGGTGAGAAGCGTGGGACGGGGAATGCTGGGCTGGGCTGGAGAGCCGGTGGCTGGTTCAGCCCTCGAACGCGCGGCGGGGGGCGGTCACGCCGGCGGGCTCACTGCCCTTGAGGTAGGCCAGCATCGTGTCGTCATCGGACACCTCGAAGGGGTCGAGCGGGCAGTTGTCGTCGATCTCCGGTTCGCGGAAGATCTTCTCGATCCGGCCGTCGTTCACCAGCATCGAGTAGCGCCAGGAGCGCATGCCGAAGCCCAAGTTCGACTTGTCGATCAGCATGCCCATCTTGCGGGTGAATGTGCCGTTGCCGTCGGGCAGCAGGAACACGTTTTTTGTCCCGATCTGCTTGCCCCACTGGAACATCACGAAGGCGTCGTTCACCGACAGGCAGATGATCTGGTCCACGCCGTGGGCGCGGAACTCCTCGTAGAGCTCCTCGTAGCGGGGGAGGTGGTTGGAGGAGCAGGTGGGGGTGAAGGCGCCGGGCAGGGCGAACAGCACCACCTTGCGGCCCTTGAAGATCTCGTCGCTGGTGAGGTCCTGCCAGCGGTAGGGATTGGGGCCGGGCACCGACTCATCCCGCACGCGGGTGTGGAAGGTGACGCTGGGAACGTGGTCAGGCATGGGGGATTCCGAGACGGGGGTGTGAAGCAGATGGCCGCGAACCGAAGGGGCGCCGAACCGGCGCTGACCCGATCCGGGGCCCGTCCATGGAGACAGCCTAACTCATAGTTACTCCGGATAAGGCTCCATGGGCATAAACCCATGTTGGGCTCGATGGCCGCCCCGGGGGTTCGCAGAACGGTCTGGGCGCGGTAGTGTTAGTGAGCTGGTTGAAGCTGGCGGGCGATGCAGGCCCTCCTCACCGGCCCCTCGATCACCGTTCCGCTCACGCGGGCTCCGCACCGACGCATGCCTGCGCTTCCCGGCAGCGTCCCCCCGGCCCAAGGGCCTGTGGCAATTCTCTGGTGCGTTCATCGATATCCACCCCATTCCCTTTTTGTTCTGTCATGTCCAATTCCCACAACGTCCGAGCCACTGCCGCTCGGCCCCTCAGGAAGACGTCCAAAGGTCGTTCCGGTCCCCACGGCACCACCTCGCGAGCTGCCGTCCCCAGTCCGCCCCCTGCCGTTCAGGGGGAGTCGCTGGTCCATCGCGGCGACGAACCGCAGCTCACCTGGGATGAGCTGTTCGGGCTCCGCTGAGCCCTCAGCCGCGCTGCCGCCACCGGCCACTGGCGATCCGCGGCCTGCCGCGCACCTGGTGGGCACGGCCCAGATAGATCCAGGCCTTGCGCCCATCGGCCAGGGGCCAGGCCTCGCGCTGATACTTTCTCGGGTGATCCTCCAGTCGGTCGAGCTCCAGCAGCAGGCTCCACGAGAGGCCATAGAGCTCGGCCTCGAGCTCGGCGTCTGCTGGGCCGGTTGACATCTCCGCAGCTCTGACGGCCATCGGGTAGGGCCCCAGGTCATGGAGCACCAGCCCCGCCAAGGCCATCCGCTCCAGCAACGGCGCTCCTGCCAGCCAGTGGTGGTTGCACTCGCCGGCCATCAACGTGCCATAGACGAGCACCAGCTCCGGGCCCCCCGCATCCAGGCGCCGGTTACCTGTCATGGCTCTTGGGTGCTGACGCCCACCACCAGCCGCGACCCCCGCTCGGAGCTGTGCACGGCAATGCCGCTGCGGATGCGCTCCCGCAGGGCTGCCACATGGCTGATCAGACCGATCATGCGCCCCCCCTCCCGCAGGCGATCGAGTTCATCCATCGCCAGCTGCAGGCTCTCCGGGTCGAGGCTCCCGAATCCTTCATCGATGAACAGGGTGTCGAGGCGCACGCCACCGCTGTGGGCCTGCACCGTGTCGGCCACGCCCAGGGCAAGGGCAAGGGAGGCCTGGAACGTCTCTCCACCGGACAGGCTGGACACCTCGCGCTCCTCCCCCGTGAAGGCATCGAGCACCCGCAGGCCCAGGCCGGCCTTGCTGCCCTTGCGCAGGCCGACGGCATCGCTGAGGCGCAGCTGGTAGCGACCGCTTGTCATCGACTCGAGGCGCTGGTTGGCAAAGCTGCAGATCTCCTCGAGGTAGGCCGAGAGCACCCAGCGCTGCAGGGAGATGTGGGGGCTGCTGCGGCCAAGGGCACGGTTGGCCACCCCGGCGAGCAGATCCGTGCGTCGCTGAAGGGCCTCGGCCTCCAGGGAAGCCTGGCGGTGCTGGCCAAGCAGCTGCTCCAACCGGCCCTGGGCGGCCTCGGCGCGCCCCAGTTGGCTCACAGCCCCATCCCGCTCTTCGCTCGCCTGCTCCAGGGCTGATCCCACCGCCTGCAGGTCCGGACACTGTTCAGGAAGCGCTTGCAGATCCGGATCCCGAAGCAGGGCGTCATGGCGCTGGCGGGCTTCGTCGTGGGAGGCGATCTGCTGCTGCCAGGCGCTTCGCTCCGCGCTGCCGGCCAGCGCCTGCTCCAGGGCCGCTCCGCTGCTGAACCCCGCCGCCTGGCAATCGGCGTTGAGGCGGTCCTCCAGTTCCAGGCGCTGCCCGGCCAGCACGCGCCTCTCCTGGAGCTGCTCCCCCAGGGTGCCCAGCACCTGCTGGAGGCCCTTGTGCTGCTCCAGGATCAGGGCAGGGTCCTGGTCGCCCGCCGGGCCAAGGCTGGCGCGCAGACGCCCCTCCAGGCCCTGCACCTGTGCCTGCAGCCCCTGGCGCTGTTCCTCGCCCACCCGCTGCTCCAGCCGCCGCTGCACCAGCCGTTCCTGATAGGCCTCCAGCTTCCGCTGCAGCTCCTGCACCTCCTGGCTGAGTTGCTCGGCCCGGGCTGCCCCTTCCCGGGCCTGCCTCAACTGCAGATCGGCTTCGGCGGCCTGGCGATGGAGGCCCTGGGGGTCGCTGGCGGCAGCGCCGGCCTGCTGGCGCAGGGCCTGCGCTTGAGCCTGGGCGGCACTGGAGGCCGCCAGGGCCTCCTGAAGCTCCTGGTCGGCCTGACGTCGGGCCTCCGCTGCACGCTCCAGCTCCGCCGGCGCGAGGTCTGCATCGGCGGCCGACGCGGGTTGGGGGTGCTCGTGGGAGCCGCACACCGGGCAGGGCTGATCGGCCTGGAGACCGGCCGCCAGGGCTGCGGCCATGTTCTGGAGCTGCCGCTCCCGCAGGGTCTGGTCGAGCTCCCGGCAGTGCTGGTGCCTGCTGCGCGCCGTGAGGAGTTGCTGCTGCGCCGCCAGGGCCCGCCGGTCGGCCTGCTCCAGCCGCTGCAGCAGCGCCAGGGCCTGGCGGGCCGCCGTGTTGGCCTGCTCCAGCCCCGTTAATTGATCCTGGGCGCGGCGGGCCAGCACCAGGGTCTGCTCCGCCCCGGGCAGCTGGGCGCGCACCTGGGCCAGCAGGTTCTCTCCTTTCTGCACGTTCTCCGCCAGGGCCGTGAGGTCGCGCTCGCGCTGCTGCAGGCCCTGGCGGCCCTCATCCCGCTCGCGCACCAGGACCAGCAGGCCCTCGAGATCCCGCTGGCTGGCGGCCAGGGCCGTGAGGGCTTCGGTGAGCTGGATGGAGGACAGCTCCCTGGGCAGGGGCAGCGCCCGCACCGCCTCGGGCAACAGCGGTGTGCGGTCGCGGCAGACAGCGGCCTGCTGCAGAGCGCCAATCAGGGCGGCATCCACCGCCTCCAGGCGCCGGCACAGCTGCAGCAAGCCTTCGAGTGCGGGCCGCAGCTGCTCGGCCCGATCCGCCCGCTGAAGACGCTGGCGCAGCGCCTCGATGGCCTGCTGGTCGCGGCTGAGGCCAGCGAGGGCCTCGCGGGCAGCCTGGCGGCGCGTCCACTGATCGGCCAGTCGCGTCAGCTGCAGCTGCTCCTGCTGGAGGCGCTGCACCGCAGCCTCCGTTGCCAGGCGCTGTTGCTGGGCGGCCACGACCACCACCGCCAGGGCTTCGCGGGCTTCTCCCAGCCGGGCCGCACCACGTGCCTCGCCATCGCCCCAGGGCTCGAGCAGGGCCTGCGCCTGCTCCTCCAGCCCGGCCAGTCGGCGTTGGGCCTCGGCCAGGTCGGCCTGGGCCTTTCGGGCCTGGTCCTCCAGCCACAGGCTGGCCCGCTCGTAGAGCCCCGTATCGAAGAGGGTCTTGAGCAGGGCCTCCCGCTGCTCGGGCCCAGCTCGCAGCACCTCGGCGAAGCGGCCCTGGGGCAGCAGGATCACCTGTCGGAACTGGGCGGCCTCCAGCCCCAGCAGGTTCACCACCTCGCGGCCCACGTCCGTGACGTTGCCGGCGATCGGCGCCTCCGCGCTGTCCCAGGCCTGGCCGTCGCGGCAGCGCCAGAGGACGGCTCGCGCAGGCCGGGAGGTGGTGCCTTCCCCGCGGACACGGGGCACCTCACAGGCCGGCTGTCGCTCCACCCGCCAGCGGCCCCCGGCCGCCGAAAACTCCAGGGCCACCCGCGGCACCTGGCCGGGGGGGGCGTGATCGGAGCGCAGTCCCCTGGGGCTCCGGTCCCCGGTCACCTCGCCATAGAGGGCGAAGCAGAGGGCATCGAGCAGGAAGGTCTTGCCCGCTCCGGTGCTGCCGTGGATCAGAAACAGGCCCTCCCGGGCCAGGGGGTCGAAGTCGACCCGCACCGGCTCGGCGTAGGGCCCGAAGGCCTCCAGTTCCAGGCAGTGGGGGCGCATCAGGGGGTCTCCCGGACAGCCGCCAGGGCCTGCCGCAGCAGCTCCTCCTCCTCCCGGTGGGGCGCGCGCCCCTGCTGGTCGGCGAAGAAGGCCAGGGTGCGCTCCAGGGGGCCGGTCGCGGCCCGGATGCGCTGGGTGCGGGCACTGCTGCTGAGGGCTTCGGAGCGGGGCGGCCGGTGTCGCAGCTCCACGGCATGGGGAAAGCGCTGCTGCAGCCGGGCCATCGCCTGGGCCGGCAGCTGGTCGTCGAGCAGCACAGCCCGCACCCAGGCACCGCAAGCCTCCTCGAGGGCTGAATCCGCCAGCAGCTGTT
>Ga0194118_10007979_pt1 | contig 10020 bp, 6 predicted proteins | sample TA2MahsurfametaG_2_FD_148662 | JGI IMG/M metagenome (GOLD analysis project Ga0194118, IMG submission 148662) | Freshwater microbial communities from Lake Tanganyika, Tanzania - TA2015013 Mahale N5 surface | ecosystem: Environmental > Aquatic > Freshwater > Lake | place: Tanzania: Lake Tanganyika... | reverse complement strand
AAGATCCACCCCTTGAACCTCGGCCTTGAGGCCTGAAAGCGGTATTTCCCCGATGAGAGCCTTGATGAGAGTGGATTTCCCTTCGCCGCTTTTGCCGACCAGGTACAGCATCTCGCCTTTGCCGAGGAAAAGGTCTACATTTTTTAATACCGGTTCTCCGTTATAGCCTGAGGTAGCGCTTTTCAAATCAACAACCATTTGGGGGGGGGGTAAAATTAGTGAAATTTGCATTTCCCGAAAAAGACCAAAATCAATACCAAATTCAAATTTAGGGGGGTTCAAACTTACGATTATTGCATTTTTTAGAATAATTTAGATTATTTTTGACGTTTCCTATTAAAAATACCTCGGTTTAACCCTCAAACAGATGACCAATACGCCGATTCGGAATTCGAAACTATGGTTTGCCCTTGTTTGCATTTTCATTCAAGCCACAATTTCGCCAAGTGTGACGAGAGCTCAAAAAAACGCAAAACAACTTGTTTCTGAAGCTGTGATAGCTGCTTGCCGAAATGCTGAATACAAAACCATCCCTGAATTGCCTTTTCGAATAGGTGATAGCATCCCTTTCCTTATTTCAGTGAAATTCAAAACGTTTCCATTCGATAAAAACACCCAACTCGTCATTACTCCTGAAGTTCATTTTCGAAACAAAATAGTGCCTCTCAAAACGATGCGATTCAAAGCTGTGGTTAAACCAAACCAATATCCAGCACTCAACGAAGACAGCGTCATGGCCAGTCTCTCCCGAAAAGGGAATTATCATTTTGAGCATGAGGTTATATTTCCTTACGAACTTGGTGTTGAATCTGCAACTTTGGAGGCAAGAGTAACCATTATTGAAGGCAATATAAGCCAAGAACTTCCCCTAATAAGAATAAGCAATAAGGGTTTTTCGAGTTTTACCCGTCTTCTTAAGCCATCTCTTGAGTTAATGGATTTAAATTATGAGCGTGAACAACTTTGCGTTAAAGAAATTCATACTCTCTTCTATCCCCCTAATGATTATGAACTCAATAATATTTTAAATCCGTCTACATTCAATGAGCTCCTCAAAACGCTGAAAAGTTCACGAGAAATTTTAGAGATAAAAATTACCAGTAGCGCTTCTCCTGAAGGTGAGGCTAAAAATAATGAAAGCCTCGCTTTCAAGCGTATGGAGATTGTTAATAAACTAATAGTTAAAGAACTACTTTCTAGAACCCGGAATGCGATGAGTTCGGCCGAGGTCTTCGAAAACGGGTTTATTACAACCAAGTGGACTGAACAAAATTGGGATTCCTTATTGCCTTTAATTGACAAAAAAATGTTTCCTGATTTTCCCAAACTCAATGCTATCAATTCAGACACGGTTTCTATAAAAATAAAACAAGAATTGTTGGCGAAATTTGTTAAAGGACATCCATACCTATCAAACTCTATATTTCCAAAACTTCGAAATTGTTCCATTGAAATTCTCAGTACGCCTTCAGATCAAAGCATTATAAATGATATTGAGTTATTTCAAAATAAAACATTGCCCTCATCAACTCTTTGCACAAGATTAATTCAAATGGCGATTGCCGCAGATAATGACCTAACAGCGATGGCAATTTATCAATTTGCAATTAAACTATATCCCGATGATTTTCGCGCTCATTTCAAAATCGGCATGATGCTATACAATAACGGCAAGTATGAAGATGCTGAAAAATCCTTCCAACAATCTAGTCTGTTGAATCCAAAATCTGCCGAATCTAAAAATAATTTAGGAGTTGTTCAGGCTATCTTAAGGAAATTTGAAGTTTCAATGCAAAATTTCGAAATGGCAGCCAATCAAAATCGTCCGTCATCCACCAATCGAGCATACGTTTCTGCGCAACTTGGTCGATTTCGCGATGCTCTCAATTGGTTTGGACCTGAGGCCACCTTCAATAGGGCCATTTGTTGGTTAGGCTTGTCTCAGCCTTATCAGGCCTTGGATATTTTGGACAGCATAAAATCTGGTGATGCTATGGCTCATTATTTGATGGCTATTGCTGGAACAAGAATTAATGATATTGCTTTGATTTGCGACCAACTCAGGAAGGCTATTGCCATAGATATAAAATTTCGGAATATGGCCAAAACAGAGGCCGATTTCAACCCCTACCGATTAAATCCTCAATTCAGAGAGGCCATGAAAATGCCCCCGATGCATCTAAGGGTAGATCAATAAGAGGGCGGATCACTAATTGGAATAAACCTTGATCAACTACTTTTATTGTTCAGTACCTTCCATTGCTTTACGCAAATACCCCGAACACCAATCTGAGCAGATTAGCCAAATTCTGTTCGGCGAAGAGTTTCAGGTCTTGGAGAAAAATGAAAAATGGGCGAAAGTAGAGTGTAGATGGGACCATTACATTGGGTGGATTCCTATCCAAAAAGGAATTTGGCAGGCTGATACCGATTGCTACAATTCTGCAAATTCAGTTATCGTTATAAGCGATTTAGTGATTTTAAAAGGTACAAACGATATCGTTCCTCTGTTTCTTAGCACAGGGAGTATCATAAAGGCTGCCATGTTTCCAAACGGTTTCCAAATCCTGAGGGGACAAACTGCATCTTATTCCACATCTCCGTTGGTTAATCCTGTCGAATTACGATTGGATATTAGTCAACAGTGGTTGGGTACGCCTTATCATTGGGGGGGGCGAAGTCGATTCGGCACAGATTGCTCAGGCTTCATTCAAGTGATTTTCGGGGTGAGTGGCACAAAACTGCCTAGGGATGCCAAAGATCAACTTGGCAATGCACCAACTAGATATGATCTATCGGATCCCAATGCGTATTCTGCAGGCAATTTAGCCTTTTTCGGCCCAGAAATACACCAGATTAGCCATGTTGGGATTATTACCCAACCCAATAGAATTATTCATGCTTCCGGCTTGGTTCGAGAGGATCATTTCACCAAACAAGGCATCCATTTAAGCGAGGATCCCAATATCATCTCCCATAAGTTGCAAGCCATTGCAACTTACCAGGTGATTTAGGTCTAAAAGAGCCAAAATGGTCTACTTAACCTTTATTTATCTGATCAACATCTTCTTCATTTTTTAATTTTATATTCGCGTCAAATAATTTCACTATGAAATACACCAATTTTAGCCTTATTAAAACTCCATTTTTACTTTTAGGTGCGCTGACAATCATTTTTGCTAGTTGTACCAAGCAATTCAAATTGGATAAATCAGCATTCACCATTCAACTTCCAACAGAGCCTGTCACTGCTTACGGCGAAAAGGCAGGCCTAAAAATTAATTATGAAATTGCTCCAAACATATTTGCAAAAGAGGGCGTGGCTGTAGTCCGTATCATTCAAAAAGACGGAGATCAAATCACGGAACAAGCCCGCAATACACTCTATGGGAAAACAGTTTCAGGTGTTCAAGGCGAATTGGTAGATAACTCGGTGAAGCATCTCGGAGAAGTTGCTTTCGAGAAAACTGTTGGGGACAATACCAAATCTTCGGAGTATTGGTTAGAGGTCTCTTCATTTAATGGATCCAAACGAAATCTTCGCAAATCAAGTACTTTTCTAACTAGTGGAACTTACGCCCCCGCTCCTGCCAAAGCTTACCAATTCAGTATTAAACTTACCGAGGGTCCAAGTTTTTTGGCTAATTCGGCAACGATTTTTTCTGTTACCAAATCTTGCTCGGCCAATTTTGTTCCCGATACCATTGAACCCTTTGAGGCAACGATCTATTTTGAACTTAACAAATCGGTCATTCGAGAAAGTGAGCGTAAAAAGAAAGAAATTCTTCAACTTGCCGATTTTTTAAGCAAAACCAAAGAAATTCTTAAAATAGAAGTTAACGGTTATGCCTCGCCCGATGGTGAAATCCAATTCAATAACGAGTTGGCCGATGAAAGGGCCACCGAAGCAGGAAATTTTGTGATCAATGCCTTGCGTTCAAGCCAAGGACTTAAGGATATTCAATACGATTTAGATAATTCCAAGCTTTACGTCCAAAACAAAGGCACAGAAGATTGGAAAGGCCTTTTGCGTGGAATTGAATTTGCCCGCATTCCGCAGAAGGATCAATTGCGTAGCATCATTGAAAATCCCAATTTGAGCAGTGCCGAAAAACAAAGTCAGCTCAAAGGAATGCGAGAATCGTGGGAGATTATCGCCGAAGATTACCTACCCCCCCTGCGCAGAGCCAATATGGTCATCCAAACCAAAGTCCCCCCCAGGACCTTTGAGGAGAGAATGCAGCTCATCCGAATGAAATCCCCAGAATTGAGCGCATCCGAAATGCTCGCCTCTGCCGAACAAGCCATGGACGCATCAGGCCGGGCTGAAATTTTGGAGCTAACCAAAGCTCTTTACCCATCCGATCATCGTGCCTACAACAATTTGGCCGTATTGGATATTGAAGCTGGTCGGTTAGAAACAGCTGTACGAAATTTGGATGCTGCCGCGGAAGCAGCCCCAGGCTCACCGGAAGTCCTTCATAACCAAGCATGGGTGGCCTACCTCCAGAAAGACTGGTCCAAATTAAATTTGGTAGTTAAGCGTGCCCAAAACAATGCCCAAAAGTTGCCCGAATTCGAAGCGCTGATGAGCATTCGATCCGGTAAGTACGCCGAAGCGGTCATGGCCCTCAACGGCAAAAGCCAAGATCCCCTTGTGGCCCTGGCACTTTGCCTTAATCGCGATTATGATGCAGCCGCCAAAGCTTTAAAAGGACTTGATCGTCAAAACCCTGATGTGTTATATTTAAGCGCAGTTATCGCAGCCCGAAGCAAGAATTCATCGGGGGTGCAACGTGATCTCGAAGCCTTGGTAACAAGCGATCCCAAAGTCAAAAATTCCCTTCGGACTGATCCTGAATTTGCTTCATTCCGTCAAGAAACCTTCTTCAAGAATTTGACCCTTTAGGTCGTTTTCTTAGAAATGTAGTTGGCAATAAGTTCTGCTTTGGCACCGCCAACTACGGCACTTAGCTGATCAATATCTGCAGCAAAGACTCTTTCTGCTGAACCAAAGGCAGATAACAACTTTCTAATGGTTTCAGGACCTATTCCTTTGATGTTATCAAGGGCAGATTGCATGCCCGCTTTGTGACGGCGCTTACGGTGATGCTGCAAACCAAAGCGATGTGCCTCGTCACGCATTTGTTGAATGAGCCTCAAGGTGGGGCTCTTCTTGTCCAGCATCAATGGATGCGGATCCCCAACCTTGAACAAGGCCTCCAAACGTTTGGCGATCCCCATCAAGGGCAAATGACCCAAACCCAAGGCGACGAAGGCGGAATGGGCCGAACTCAACTGACCCTTACCGCCATCCACAATCACGAGATCCGGTAAGGTCTGTCCTTCGGTAAGCATCCTTTGGTAGCGCCTGGTGATGACCTCCTGCATCCCCGCGAAATCATCAATGCCTTCCACATCCCGTAAATTGAACAGACGGTAATCGCGTTTAGCGGGCCTTCCGTTTCGGAAAACAACACAGGCCGATACAGTCTGGCTACCTTGGGTATGGGAATTATCAAAACACTCGATATGCTGCGGTAATTCAGGGATTTGCAAATCCTTCTGAACCTGCTGCAAAAGACGATCCGATCGGGAAGCGAATTGCCTTTCTTCCGGTTTTCGTAACAACTCCTGCAAACAAAAGAAAGCGTTTTTGAGGCTTAAATCCACCAATTTGCGTTTATCACCATCGGATGGAACCCGGCAAGGGATGCGCACAAAAGGAAGGCTTTCCGGCATGATGTTACAGACAATTTCCACCGGCTGGTGCTCGTAACGGTGGCAAATCTCCAACATCGCCTGGGCCATAACGGCAGATGGATCCTCCTCTACTCCCAAATGTATTTCCAAATTAAAGGAACGCATGACCGCACCGTTGCGCACATGCAGGTGATTGACCACCGCCCTGTCTTGGTGTTGGGCCAAGGCAAAGGAATCCAATTCCTTCACGGTGGTACTCACCACGGTCGATCGGGCTTCGTACCGCTCCAACAATTCCACCTGGCCTTTGAGGGTATGGGCTTGCTCAAAATCCAATTGTGCAACACATTCCTTGATCTGTTTACGAAGGTTGATCAATAATCCCCCAAGATTCCCTTTGAGCAAGAGATGCACCGCATCTGTGTATTTTGCGTACTCCTCGGCGCTTTGAAGCCCTGCACAGGGCGCCATGCAATTCCCGAGTTGATGTTCTAAACAAGGACGATACCCGGCTTTGGAGATGCGCTCATCGCTGAGGTTGAGAGCACAGGTGCGCAATGGATAGATTTTCCGAATTAAATCCAACAACGTATACATGGTGGTCGGCGAAGAATAGGGGCCGTAGTACCGCGAGCCATCGCGTCGAATTTGCCTTGTGACCTCAAGCCTTGGAAAGGGTTCATGGCGCAAGACCAAAAAAGGATAGGTCTTGTCGTCCTTGAGCCGAATATTGTAGCGGGGTTGGTGTTTCTTGATCAGTACATTTTCGAGAAGCAGGGCATCATGCTCCGTGTCAACGACCGTAAATTCAATGCGCTCTATCAAGCGAACCATGAGCCGTATGCGATGGGTATCCACCCGATTCGCAAAGTATTGTGCGACTCGTTTGCGGAGGTTTTTGGCTTTGCCGACATATAGTAAATGTTCGCGCCTATCGTAATAGCGATATACCCCGGGTGTTTCGGGAATAGAATATTCCAAGGCTTTGAATCCATTCAAATCCATAGCGAACCACTATTCCTGTTGAACACTCGAAATCCTTTGGCGTATAGCAATCGAAATCTTTTCACGTTTGGAAGTCAAAATCTATTCACCTATAGTATATCCGGTCTAAAGCTGCCGATAGTTCTCGCTGTCCTCAATTTTGGAAAGGACCTTGCCGTCCACGAATCGGGTTTCTAACCTGGCCCCGGGCTGGGCGTCTAGAATGCTTCGTAATACCTTACCGTCCATCATGGCCACCGAAAAACCGCGCTGAAGGACCGATTGAATATCCAGGGCGGAGGCTTGGCGCATGAGGGCGAAGCAGGTTTGTTCCATCGAATCCAATTGCTGTTCAATTCCCCTACCGAGCCGGTGGGTCAAATCATGCACCGCCTGTTCTTGGTTGAATAATTTCTGCAACAATCCCCTACGGATGCGCTGTTCCAAATCCGTCATGGTCGCATCGCAATGATCGATAAGGTAGCCGTAGTTCCGCTCAAGGCTTTCTTCCAAACCGTCAAGACCTTGCTCCAAAACCAAGCACTGACGTTGCAAACCATTTCCTGCCGCCTGTTGAGCAAAATGAATCTGCCTCATCAATTCCTCCTGATCATGGGTCACCAATTCAGCGGCCGCCGTAGGAGTTGGCGCCCTAAGGTCAGCAACAAAATCCACCAAAGTCAAATCCGTTTCATGCCCGATAGCCGTAATCACTGGAGTTTCCAAGGCAAAAACAGCACGAACCAAGGCCTCGTTGTTGAAACACCACAAATCATCCATAGAACCACCACCGCGGGCAAGGATAATGACTTCCACTTCAGGCCGTTGATCCAAAGCCTTCAAGGCCTTGATGAGTGAGCTGACTGCGGCTTCCCCTTGGACCAAACTGGGTGCAAGTAGAATAGGAAGCCCTGGAAAGCGCCGCTCCACCGTACGCTGTATATCATGAATCACCGCGCCATCCGGGGAAGTCACCACGCCCACCGTTGCAGGATAGGCGGGGATTGCTTTCTTGTGAACGGCCTCCAACAGACCCTCAGCTTGTAAGCGGACTTTGAGTTCCAGGTAAAGCCGGTACAAATCCCCTTGCCCTGAAGCCGATAGGCTCATGACCTGCAATTGCAACGATCCCCTGGGCGCATAATGCCTCAATTCTCCGGTAACCTGCACACGATCACCGTCCACCGGATCCATGTCCAAGATCCGTCGCTGGCTTTGAAACATAACACAAGAAATTTGGCTGTAGGCATCCTTGAGGGTGAAGTACCAATGCCCGCTTCGGGCTTTGGTCATGCCCGATATTTCTCCCTCCACCACCAAATGTTTGAAATCCGGGTGTCCTTCCACATAATCCCGTATCCATTCGTTCAGGCCGGATACGGTCAAAGGCCGTCCCGAACTCGATAGATTCACAGAGGAAGAAGAAAACATAGATCGCTGTCAAGAATTCAACCTCCAAATTAGGGGCGCTGCTTGTAATTTTAACCAATAAATTCAAAACCTTCTCGTATGGAAACCGCTCCTTCGACCCCAAGATCCCCCCTCCAATTCCAACACGTGACTGTGGTGGGCTGCGGCACCATGGGCAACGGGATTGCCCAAGTTTTTGCCACCTGCGGTTTTGCGGTCGAATTGGTGGACCTCTCTGCCCCGGCTTTGGAAAAAGCCATGAGCACCATCGCCCGCAATTTGGATCGGGTGGTCGCCAAAGGAGCCTTGGACCAAGAGTCCAGGGATGCCGCCTTGGCCCGAATTCACTGCGGAACCTCCCTGGCCGAAGCCACCCACCAAGCGGATCTGGTGGTGGAAGCCGCCACCGAAAACCGACAAATTAAGCTGGAGCTCTTCCGGCAATTGGACCAGTTAAGCCCCGCCTCCTGCATCCTGGCCACCAACACCTCTTCCATCTCGATCACCGATATTGCCAGCGCAACCCAGCGCCCTGCCCAGGTCATCGGCATGCACTTCATGAACCCGGTACCGGTCATGAAATTGGTCGAAATCATCAAGGGTTATAACACCGATTCTGTGGTGACGGCCACCATTGTGGAATTGAGTCATCGCCTGGGCAAAATCCCGGTGGAGGCCAACGATTACCCCGGATTTGTGGCTAACCGCATCCTGATGCCCATGATTAACGAGGCTGTCCATACCCTTTATGAGGGCGTTGCCGGTGTGGCCGAGATTGACACGGTCATGAAATTGGGCATGGCCCATCCGATGGGCCCCCTGCAGTTGGCAGATTTTATTGGCTTGGATGTTTGCTTGGCCATCCTTCGGGTTTTGCATGACGGCTTTGGCCATGCTAAATACGCCCCCTGCCCCCTTTTGGTCAAAATGGTTTCCTCAGGAAACCTGGGCATCAAAACCGGCAAAGGATTTTATGCCTACCAAGCGGGTTCCAAGGACCTTGTGGTCGCCCCGGAATTCCTCTAAATCCGCCGTCAACCTCGGTCCGCAATTTCGATGAATCCGCAATGACCCTCGATCTGCGATTTCGCTAGATCGAAGATTTCACGCCAAGATCCACCGCCCTTTAGCCCTGAAAGGGGTAAGTATAGGTCGTTGGTGGCAAGAGATTTTCTTTGATGGTACGGGCCGAAACCCAACGCAATAAGTTGAGGGATGAACCGGCTTTGTCGTTGGTTCCACTGGCCCTGGCTCCGCCAAAAGGCTGCTGCCCAACCACCGCCCCCGTCGGTTTATCATTCAAATAAAAATTACCCGCGGCATGCCTTAGTCGCGTTGTCGCCAAATCCAAGGCGTAGCGATCGGTGGCCAAAACTGCTCCGGTCAATGCATAGGGTGATGTGGTATTGCATAAGTCCAATACCTCTTCGAAACGATCCGCCGGATAAATATAGACCGTTAAGACCGGGCCAAACAACTCCTCACACATGGTCCTGTATTTGGGGTTGGTGGTTTGAATGAGCGTAGGCTCTACAAAGTAACCTTGGGACTTGTCGCAGTTCCCACCCCACACGATTTCGCAATCGGGATGCTGGCGGGCTTCCTCGATGGCAGCCTGAAGCTTGTCAAAGGACTTTTCGTCGATAACCGCGTTGATAAAATTTCCAAAATCTTCGACCCCGCCCATTTTCATATCTGAAAGGTCGGCCCGCATACGCTGCAATACCTCGGGCCATAACACATCCGGAATATAAGCCCGCGATGCTGCAGAGCATTTTTGGCCTTGGTACTCAAAGGCACCCCGCGACAAGGCGGTGGCCACCACGTCGACAGGGGCCGAGGCATGAGCCACCACAAAATCTTTACCTCCTGTTTCCCCCACAATGCGAGGGTAGGATTTGTACAAGCCAATGTTACGGCCAA
>Ga0194118_10007978_pt1 | contig 10021 bp, 30 predicted proteins | sample TA2MahsurfametaG_2_FD_148662 | JGI IMG/M metagenome (GOLD analysis project Ga0194118, IMG submission 148662) | Freshwater microbial communities from Lake Tanganyika, Tanzania - TA2015013 Mahale N5 surface | ecosystem: Environmental > Aquatic > Freshwater > Lake | place: Tanzania: Lake... | reverse complement strand
CGTTGGAATGGACCTTGCACGAAAATTCTTGGAGATGGGTCACACGCGCTCCCGCCGATACGCGAATCATAAGAACGGAAAAAAATATGATTTGTCTGGAAAAATTCGACCGCAAGAAACTGATTGGAGAACTTCAGAAAAAGCAAAAGCGGCTCAAATATTTAAAATAAAGAGAGATTTAGCAGCAAAAGACACACATTATGTTAAACTGAGAAGAGAATGGAGAGCAGCAGAGTGATTGGTCCAGAACTATTTCCTTACGATAAGTTTGGATTTCGTCTTGAGTTTGGTGAAAAGAAAAATACTACAGTATGTTATTTTTCCTGCCAAGAACACCTTGACAAATATTTAGAAAGATATAAACTAGATAAGAGAACTCTAAAGATTGATTATCGTGATAAACCCCCTGTCACCAGTAAAACAAACAAGAGAGGTGTGGAGCAAAAGTCTAAACCAAAAAGTAACAGAAGTGCAAGTCCAGTTCGCAAAAGAAAATCCAGTATGGATACCTCTAGAAACACTACTCGCCCTACAAAATATGAAAAATGATACAAGTAACTGAAAATGAGGACAAAACATTTACCATCTCCTGGGATGAGACTTCTCCTACGGAAAGTATTTTCAATACCTGGACCGAAGCAGACTTTATTAATGCAATTTCTCAATATCTTCAAAAACTAGAAAATGATGGAGAATAAAACTAAACTTATTCTTGCACTGATGCAGATTGATAATCTTACAAAACTCTTGGAAGGTAATGAGTATCAAGACTTTTTATACAGTAAACTAATTTCAGCACAAGTGGAACTGCAGAGGCAACTAAGTCATTATGGAAAAACAACTCATTGATAATGCATTTTATATTCAGAGTAAAAAATGGGGAATCTATCAGTCATACTGCTCTGATGATAAACCACTTATTACATCACTAAACGAAGAAGAATGTATTCGCACTACTCGCTGGTATCTCAAACAAAAACAAGAGAATGCGTTTGACAATGTGGGAGTTAAGACTTATACTTCTATCATAGATGAAAAACTTTAATGGCATTACGCACTTTTATTGATAAAAACAAAAATGTTTGGGAGTGGAATGAAACTCCTGAAGTTACTGCAGCACTAAAAGAATATCAACAGTTTGCTGGCAATTATCCTGGACCTCTTTACGCACCACACCCTGACATAAAAAATGAAACTTCGTCTAACACTGAAACAAATGATGTGGACTAATATTTTTAGTTGTGCTGTAGATCGTTATTTGCATCATTGTGACACCGAGCGGGGTGAACGAGAACATACAACTATTGTATTAGCACTTCAAAAGGGCGATGGATTTTGGAGAGAATTATTATGAAAAAATTGATACGCTGGTTTTTATCATCATCTAAAAAATTATCTGTGGATAGTGATAGTCTTTACTCTAAAATACTTGTTCTTGAGGAGCGTATTGCCACATTAGAACAAGAAAATGTGGAGACATCAAATTGTTTGTATGAACTCTCAAACAGTATTGATGCTGTGGATGCTCGTATAGACATTTTGACTATAGAGGACTGGACTAGAAAAAATGTATGAACTGGACGATTTTGAGAAAGCACTCGCTTACTTCGGCACGAGAGTGGACATCATTGTTGCTCTTGAAATGGGCGGTAAGATTGATGGGGGAACAGCATATAAAGAAATTAAAGCAGAGCTTAAAGAACTCAAAAAAGCCAAAAAAAATTACGGAAAGGACTTGTAGTAAGTGTGGTGAGACAAAACCACTTGACAGTGACCACTATCAGGTGGTAAGATACTTTTGTAGTGGTTTTTCATACTACTGTAACGAGTGTAACAAACCAAAACCCAGAGAAGATTGATTATGGACTACAAGAAGTATTCTCTTGAAAATCTTGAGAACTGGTTACATGATGCTCTTTCTGGTGGAGAGGCATCACCACACGAAATCTATTCTGTGATTCGCAAAGTTGTGAAAGACGAATATGATTATCATAACGAAAAATCACAGCGGTGTCTTGGATTGTTGGAACTCTTGAGTGGGCATCATCCAGTCAAATTTGAGTGTGATAAAGATGATTCATCACCTGAATGTAAAAGTGCTTGGAATGATTTCTGGGGAGAGGTAGATGAAGATCGCAGTCGTGAATATAATTTGCGTGAAGTAGAATATTACAATAAGAGAGCAGAACTTGATGCCATAACGAAAGAAGTACGTGAGGCAGGTGGATATGAATGGACACCTGAAGTCTCTAAAAAGAAATGGATTTTACCTGTCGAACAAATTCACGATGACTACTATGTTTCTTTCCCCGATGATTTGCTAAAAGTGGCAAAACTGAAAGAAGGTGATACAGTGGAATGGGTAGATCAAGGTGATGGATCTTACCTTCTTCGTAAGGTCAATCAACCACTTAAATCCGATGAGTGCTGATGAATGACGAACTATGACAGACTTATTGATGCCATCTCAAACGAGATGTATCTTCTAAATGTTTCTCACGAAAGTTGGGATGAGAAATCAGCAAAGAAGACATCCAGAAGAATTCTTGAAATCGTAGAGGAATTCCAACAAAAACGATCAACTCTTACTTTTTAACTATGGCACTCTCAAAACAAACACTAGATCATATTCTTGAGGCAGAAAGTCACATTCGTGCTGCGATTAAGTCTGCTGCTACCAACGAAAAACCGATGGTCGTTCAACAACTTGCAAAAATCTTGATGGATATGGAGCACTGCAAGAAGTTTGAGGAGATTATGGATATGCTTGACAACCGAAAACCTGGCAGCCGTGGTAATTTTGGTTCGTTTTTTGAGGAAGAATAAGTAGTGTAAAGCAATCCCAAAGAAAATATTAAGTTTATACATAATAATATGTGGATATGCTAATATATCCTAGTATTCAGGAGCAAAAAATGACATTTTCGTCAAGAAAAGCAACAACTCTCACAGATGACGAATGGAATGAGATGACTGCTCTTAGAGATGCAATCAATACCAATCCAGCAACGGTACACCCAGAGAAAATGGCACAATTTACAGAGTATTTGGTGCGAAGTCTAAAAGAAAAGGGCGGTTGAGAAACTGTCACAAGGGCACTGGACAAGTGCCCTTTTTTCATATATACTGATTGTATAAGTAAAAGACCTATGAAACTCAAAGCAATTCTACTTTCTACAGTTTTGTTGCTACCCACAGCATCACTTGCTCAACAACGGGTTTATACTGAATCGTATTGCTATGAAAATACGGAAGAGTATGTGCCTGGATATTACAATAATCACGGACAATATGTTGGTGGTTATGTAAAGAGTGATCGCCGTAGAGTCCCCTGTGGTTATCAATCCTATCAACCACAACCGCAATATCATCAACAACAAGTTCAACCAAGGAGATGCACCGCAGCAAGAACAACTCTTGGTGGATTGCTAGGTGGAGGAACTGCTGCTGCAATCTCTAAACGAGATGCATATGGTTGGTCTATTCCTCTGGGTGCGATTCTTGGTATGGGTCTAGCTCAGGCAGGTTGCGATTAAAATAGCTCACCTCTAAAGCGTTCCTACAGTGTAAGCACAACTCTCAAATGGCAACCCGCTCACGCATCGGTCTTGAACTCTCTGATGGCAGTATCCTCTCTGCCTATCACCACTGGGATGGTTATCCCGAATGGTTGGGTCGTATCCTGAAGACTCATTACAACAGCAAAGAACTTGCCACCGAATTAATTGATGGTGGTGATATGAGTTCTTGCTGGACTAATGCAGGTTGGAAGAATGAAACTCTGCCTACTACTGGTCCGCTCTACTATTCTTCTCGTGGTGAAGATTTACCACCTCGTCTTGATAAAAATCTTGGTGACTATCTCACTCAAGGTGCAGAAGAGTTTGGATATGTCTATACTCAACAAGGAGAATGGTTGTGCTATGACACCTGTGACTGGCGCGATTCTTATCTTGAAGCACAAGAGATTCCGAGTGGAGCACTAGCAGCATGAGTAAGAAATACATCACTGCTTTTGCTCTCGGTTTTCTTGCGATTATTGGATGGAATGTATTTCTTATTCAACGCGATCAACGCCTTTATGATGCATACTATCGCCAACAAGCAGTAAATAGACTTAAGTATCCACCAAGTGCTAGAATTGATTACAATCCTAAAGAGGAGTATTGTGCTTCTCTTAAGGTTTGGCATCCCGATTGTAAAGTAGAGTGATAGAGTTTTTTATCATTTCTATCGCATTTGGATGGTGTTTTATTGTTTTATTTTCCAAACACTTTGATTACTTAGACGAGGACAAAAATGACTTCCAAAAAAATTCGAGAACTGATCAAAAAAGCAGAGATGCATAAAGAGGCAAAAAAGTTTTGGAAAGAAGTCGAAGCTGAAGCAGCACGCCTAGAAATTCCCGTGGATTACTATCTTGCCGAATTTTATTAGGCATAAATTAAATGGAGGCGGCAAAGTCGGGTAGGGGTATTTGACTTGCGTAAGTCCTCATATAAATAACTGAACCCCTACTAAAAGAATAATGACAACGTTTAATTGCTCCGCATTAAACAAACTTTTTAATATCAATGGTATTGAAGAGTTTGATTTTGATGATATTCCAGTTTCAAATGGATATTATCATTCAATGGCATCTTTGTCCGAAATAAAAAAGGCAATTAGTGAAGCAAAAAAAGGTAAACCTTCCTCATTTAAGGGGAAAAAACATCGTCCAGAAAGTATTGCTCAAATAAAAAGAAACCTTCCAGATAGGAAAGGTGAGAAAAATTCAAGAGCAAAAACTTGGAAAATTCAATTTATGGATGGGAAAGTTGAAATTGTAAAATCTTTGGAAACCTGGGCACGAAAAAATGGTTATGTTCCAACCAGCGTAAGAAATCTATACGCAAAAGGAACAAAACGATATAAAGACATTATTTCTGTGACTGCATTATGACTTTTTTACTTGGAATGGGACTGGGTTCCTTACTTACAATTGGTTTTGCATTTTTAGTCGCTGCTGATTCGCATCTTGACGAAGGCGACGAAAACTATTACAATGATGAGGTAATTCACGAAGACAAATGACACAGAAGTTTCTCTATCTTGTAGATTATTGGGTGCCTTTTCCGGCGTCGGAATACTCTGGACTTCTCGCAGTAATAGGTGAAGATGATAATGAGGTTCACGATATTTTGCTAAACTGGCGTGAAGATTATCTTGAAAAATATGATAGTTTGATTATGCAAAATGTTGTCGATGCACAAACATTTCCACTTGCAGGATATATAGATTCTGGTGTTGTTGAGTCTTTTACTACCTAAAATGCTTACAAGTCTTTTTGCAGTTCTATTTGCTGTGCTACAATTTGTACAAGTGCCACAATGGGATAATGATTGGAAAAAATGTTCGGTTGCCGTACCTGACACTGCTTGTCATTGGTACGTGGTCAATCCTGATAATACATTCGGCAAGGGATTTTCTTGGATTACTGCACCTGTCTACGATGTCGCAGCGGTCTACGACATTGGAAAGACTCATGAATTCACCGTTGAGAAAGGATTCCAAACAACTGTTGAATTGATGAACGCTGAGTCGGGACTGAAGTATGGCGATGACTACTAAATTGATTCCACAGTTTAAGCATCAACCACCGAAAGGTATGCATTATGAAGTGGAAGAGCACGGACGCAATGTATTCTCTATTTGGTCTTGCTATGATCGGGAGTTTGATTATAATCTAGGTAAACCAGTTCGTTGTATCTGGGGTTTCTGGTCGGTAAAAAATGGTAAGTTTTATGCACCAGTAAATAGTAAAGACATCGGCAAACCTGTGGAGTTTAGAAACACCAGAAACTACACAGCAATGCCACTCAAACAAACACCATTAGAATCTGCATTTGTATGAGTTACGAACCAGAAGTTAATGATTATGTCTATTGGAAACCACATATTGAAGGATGGGTGTATTTTAAGGGAGAGGAATATATCACGATTGAGACATCAGTGAGTCTAAAAGATGAAACTAACTATGAGTGTTGTTCTTTACATAGAAACAATAGATTGCTTGTAATTTGTTATGTAAGTCAGTGGAAGGAGTTAGAGTATGTCAAAACAAGACAATCCGTGTACGAAGAGGAAACAAACTGTATTCCGATTACTTGCTAAAGCACTGGGAGAGAAAGCAAGTAAAAATGATAGGGAAGCAGACAATATTGCTCGTATAAGGATTTTTATATTTCTCACTTATTTGATTACGAATTGTTTTATCATCGCAGGAGTTATGAGACATTGGAATGATCAACAAGTTCAAGGCATAAAAGATACTAAGATTTGGGTTAAATAAAATAGCTCACCTCTAAAGCGTTTCTACAGTGTAAGCAACAAAACCACATGGACTCCTTTGACGACATTCAGATTGAAGATTTCTCCTCCTTTGACTTTGTTGAAGAAATGAATGAGGGCATCTTTGAGGCAGAAGAAGATGATGACAAATCTTTCAACAAACTCCTTAACTCTAACATTGATTTCTAATGACTACTAAGTATTATTGGACCACAAAACTAAATACTGCAACAAATCGTCGTCTTGAAAAACTTGAGAGTGATGGTGTTAAAGTTGACACTGAAACTCACGAAGGACGCAAACTAATTGGATACAATTATCTTGAATTCGCTTGTGACGATCTCTAAACTGTCCACTCATTCAACCACACAGACCTTTTATCCTTTATTTTGGTTACATGACTGAATCTATTCCGAATGTTCTCCGTCACATTAACGAGCTCAAAGATGCTTGGAGACGACAAGATTTTAATTTCACAAAGCAACAACAAGAAGAATACGATCTGTTGATTGCGACTCGCCGCGAACGTGTCAAGCAATTCTATGCTGATGGGCGAGTATTCAAGGGATTCTACAAAGCAAGGGAAGAGGAGTTCTAAATACTAAAAAGAGTTTTAGATATTACAATGAAGACGTTTCAGGAGTTTATGTTGATTGCTGAAGAGGCTTATGATGCTTCCTTCATGTCTGGAGCACAAATTATTAAAACTGGAGAAGGTGGTCGCATAGGACAAAATCGCAAAAAAACCGCTCCTGAAAGGCGTAGAGTAAAAGCTATTGGTGGAGGTAAAACTGCACCGGCAAAACCATATAAAATACGCAAAGATGCGGGGCAGACGAGAGGATCTTCTGCTGCTGCACCTGGGAGACCTGCAAGATCAACTGAACTTAAACCAGGAACAGCAGGGACTCAAGGAAGTGCAGCAATGACTGCTAAAGAAAGACAACGTAAAGCATTTCTTGAGCGTAGAGCAAGAGAAGGTGGAAAGGAACAACCAAAAACTGCATCTCAAGCACTCTCTCAAGCAAAACCTGGCGCGAAACCAGCAGCAGAAAAGAAACCAAAACCAGCACCATCAGGTAAAACAAGAGCAGAAAGAGATAAAGAAAAAAGGGATGCGTTAAGAGCAAAATATAATGCAGAGAAACAAAAAGCACTTGCAGCGTATAAAGAAGTTCATGGATCTCTCCCAAAAGGAAAAGAAAGAACCAAACTACTTGGTGCAGTTCAGAGAGCACATCCGCCAGCTCCACCGCCACGGATGGCACATTAAAATAGCTCACCTCCAAAGCGTTCCTATGGTGTAAGAAGCACCAGACCCCTCTAAAATCGCCTACAACATCATGGAAACTGTGACTGTAAGACTTGACACGCTAAAAAGGGTAATTCGTGACCTAGAGAACGCAGTGCAGGTCTGTCACGAAGTTGATAACACTCAAGGCGATGATCCAGTCAAAACCTATCCTTATGCGGCAGGGTATTCGCGTTCTGCGATGACCTATGCTATAATTGACCTTAACAACCTCCTGAACAAGTGATCACGCTTCGTCCTCATCAACATCGTGCTGTTGCTGCTATGCAGAAGCACACCAAAGGTCAGGTGATTGTCCCTACTGGTGGTGGCAAAACACTGAAGATGATTGTAGATACTCTGCGTCAGTTTCAGCCACAAACTCCGCAGACTGTTGTAGTTGTTGCTCCTCGCATTTTGCTTGCGGAGCAGTTGTCTTCGGAGTTTCTTGAGCATATCACTACTGCTGCTGTATTGCATGTCCATAGTGGAGAAACTCATCACTTTAGCACTACCAAACCCGCAGAGATTTACAACTGGTCTCGTCGTGCATACAAACATCAGCTGATCTTCACTACCTACAACTCTCTGAATCGTATTCAAGAGGCAGGGATTGATGTAGATACGATTTACTTTGACGAAGCACACAACAGCGTTCAGCGACACTTTTTCCCTGCAACAGAGCACTTTGCTGCTAATGCGAATCGTTGCTACTTTTTCACTGCGACACCAAAACATTCTGTCACTATTTCTAAACCAGGTATGAACCTACCCGAAGTCTATGGTCAGGTAATCTGCCAGGTTCCTGCACCTGAACTGGTGAAGCAAGGTTATATCCTGCCACCTAAAGTTGTGGTCAAGCAGTTGCCGATGGTTCAAGATCGTCAGGTAATCTTTGAGCGTGATGCTGACAATTTGATAGAGACGATTGATGACCAGGACCTCAAAAAGATTCTGATTTGTGCTCGCTCTACCAAACAGATTGTAGGTCTTGTGTCTCAATCTGATTTCTGTGTTCAGTTAGAGCAGCGTGGATACTCTTGGATGTATATCACTGCCAAGACTGGTGCTGTGATTGACGGCAAGAAAGTTGACCGTGAGAAGTTCTTTGATACTCTTAATGCCTGGGGCAAGGATAGCACCAAGCGATTTGTTGTGATTCACCATAGCATCCTATCTGAGGGCATCAATGTGTCTGGATTGGAAGCAGTCCTGTTTATGCGGAACATGGACTACATTGGTATCAGTCAGACTATTGGACGTGTGATTCGTTTGGGTGATGAATCCAAGAAGTTTGGTCTGGTTTGTGTGCCTGTGTATGATAAGGTTGGCATCAGCACCTCACGCAAAGTGCAGGCAGTTGTTGACACGATCTTTGAGCGTGGCGAACCTGCTATCAGTGTGGTGCAACGATGAAAGCAACAAAGAACTGGAGAGCTTATTGTCTTACTGCATTTGGGGCTCTTCAATCAAGTATAGAAAACTGGGGAGATCCTGATTTCTTTCGCCCTATCACACGTAGTTTTTATGAACAGGTTTTTAGCTCTGGATACGAACATTCAGGTCTCATCAGTGAAAAAGCACTGAATAATCCTAAACAACGTACAGATGATCACTGCTTATCTCCTCAATTTATCTGCCGAATGATTATGGACAATCCAGATATTTACTTGTCTGATTACGATATCTTTGAAAATTTATTCTTCCTGGCAAAAACCACAAACAAAGTTACTAAATCAGAGAATACTCAACTTAGTAAGTTGACTAGCAATAATACTATTGACTATAAAGTCTATGTTCCAACTAATCTTAAATATCAACATCTTGGTATCAAATTGTATCGTAAAACTGGCGCACAATGGAAGACTGCTGTAGAGTGTGAGGACAACATTATTCCAGCACCATCTGATTTGTTGGAATATGAAAAGAGGTTTTTGGTATGAAAGAAGGATTCACAATGTATAAGGAACTGTATGCAGCAGTTCCTTATGGAAACCAAGGATACATTATCATTCACAACGGTCAACAACTTGAGAAACTGTGTAGAACTGAAAGTTCAGCACGAAAGTATATCAACGACCATAAGAAAGGTAAAGGTGTAGCAGAACTTCCATTAAATTAAAATAGCTCACCTCTAAAGCGTTCCAGTGGTATAGAGAGGTTTTTTTATGGGCGCTGGTTGTACCAAAGATCATTTCATTCAGGACGCTGCAGAAGCGTACATTGTGTACCTTCTACAGGCACACGCAGTTGAGAATGGTGTTGCCATTACCGATGATGTGGCAGAGAAGCATAATACTTTTATTCGGTATTGTGAAGACCGAAATGTTCTGGATGAGTTTAACAAGAGTATTTACAAAGAGAACATTGATGTTATTATTGACAAGTTTCTCTTCGATC
>Ga0194118_10007970_pt1 | contig 10032 bp, 8 predicted proteins | sample TA2MahsurfametaG_2_FD_148662 | JGI IMG/M metagenome (GOLD analysis project Ga0194118, IMG submission 148662) | Freshwater microbial communities from Lake Tanganyika, Tanzania - TA2015013 Mahale N5 surface | ecosystem: Environmental > Aquatic > Freshwater > Lake | place: Tanzania: Lake Tanganyika... | reverse complement strand
GAAGGCGAAGAGTCTTAAAGGCTCCGCGTTAAGAGCGGAATCTCGCACTCTTGACTAGTAGTTCCACCATGATGGCCAACCATTGCGCATTGTTGCGCTTCGCGTTCCTTCTCAACCAAGATGAAATTTCCTTGCGCGATAACTACCAAGTCGCCAATCCGCTCCACCACAGAATCGCGCACCTGCCCAAATAAACCTTGGGATAGCGCCTCAGCCCGCGTAAGCACCGTTACAGATTCACCTAATTCACCTTCCCAGCGACTTCGTACCGCTTCGCACTTATCTTCATCAACATATAGATAGCGCACACGTGGCTCCCCCGCCATGAGATTTACTTCCTTCAAGAGGTCGTTATCTTTTCCGATAACTACAAACTCCCCTCGATTGATCATCCCGTGATCAGATGAAATCCAAAGACGAGTTCCTTTAGGAAGGTGGCGAAGCAGTAATTCAATCAGGCGATCGACTTTCTCGAGGGCTGCTACGAATTTATCCGAACCGAACCCAGAACCATGTGAAGCCTCATCAACATCATTTAGATAAACATATGCAAAACTATTTGGATCTTTAAGTGCAGCTGAGGCGCCGCTAGCTAACTCTTCTAAGTTATTAACGCCAACATATATCCCACCGCGGAGCGCGGCTTTAGTAAATCCAGTATCGGCATAACGCTTTGCCGAGATGTGAGAACTTCGAATGCCCGCTTCATTCGCGCGTTCAAAGAGAGTTTTATTAGGTTGAAATATGTAGGGATCGACTCGCTCATCCCACTTAAGCGCATTTAAAATTCGCTCTGGAGTTCCACTATGGGGAACGCGCATGGTGTAACCCACCATCCCATGTAAACCTGGTGAAAGTCCGGTCCCAAGTGAGGTAAGACTTGTTGCAGTTGTTGATGGGAATGTCGCACTCAGCGTTGCTTTATATTCCAATTCCTTTAAAGTCTTTAGCTTTGAGCCAAACTCATCAATCGCATTCTTTCCCAAAGCATCAACAAGTAGTAGACATTCGCGCTGGCCTTCATTGCCAGCAAATCCAAGTGGGTTTTCGCTTCCCGCTAACCCCAACGTTGCGAAAATAGATTGTGAGAGCTCAGCAAGAGTTTGGGTCACGCGCCTATCCTTCCAGTAACCTTCCTTCTCATGATCCATTACTCGACTGAGGTTGCGAGCGCTAAGAAGAATGGCTCACCTATTGTCGCTCTTGAATCCACGATTATTTCGCATGGACTTCCCCGCCCAAAGAATCTTGCGGTCGCACTTGAGGTAGAGGAGATTGTAAGAAGTGAGGGCGCAGCGCCGGCAACGATTGCAATTATTGAAGGTGAAATCCATGTCGGGCTAGAGGCTAACGAACTAGAGCGAGTTGCAAATGAGGAAGATTTTGTAAAAGCTTCAATTAGAGACCTCGCAATTCTTGCAACTAAGAGGAAATCTGCGGCGACCACAGTGGCTGCTACTTCTCACATCGCACATCTTGCGGGGATCGAATTCTTCGCTACCGGTGGTCTTGGTGGAGTGCATCGCGGTGCAAGTGAGAGTTGGGATGAATCCGCAGACTTACTGGCTCTAGGCAATACTCCTGTTCTTGTTGTCTGTGCTGGGGTTAAATCCATTCTTGATATCTCAGCGACGCTCGAGCGACTTGAAACTCTCTCAGTCCCACTTATTGGATATAAAACCTCTAAGTTCCCCGGGTTTTACCTGCAAGATAGCGGCTATTCGATAGAGCATCGAGTTGATACACCTAGAGAGATTGCCGATATATGGCGAACGCGAATTGGATTAGGTGTCGAGAAAAGTGGAGTCGTTGTGGCGAATCCAACCCCAACTCCTATGGAACTTGGACTTCATGAACGGCTACTAAATGAAGGTCTCGCACAGACCAAGGCAAGAGGAATTATTGGCAAAGAAGTCACACCATTCTTACTTGAGTTCTTCCATTTAAATAGTGGCGGCGAATCACTTCGAGTCAATGTTGAAATCATTAAGAGCAATTCGAGATTAGCAGCTCAAATCGCAGCCGCTGCAAGATGACTTCTGTAATTTGTATTGGCGATGCGATGATGGATGTCATCGTGCGCATGGAAGGCTCAATCAAAGCAAATAGCGATACTCTCTCGGAGATCTCTATGCATGGCGGTGGCGCAGCAGCAAACACCGCTTCCTGGCTCGCCTCTCTTGGTGTAGATACAACTTTTATCGGACGAATTGGCTCGGATATCCTGGGCTCAAATTTTCATAATGAACTTCTGGCGCAGGGCGTAAAGCACCCAAATCCACCAATCGCAAATATGAAAACCGGCGTAGTAGTGGTTCTAGTTGATCAAGATGGCAATCGCACCATGTTCCCCGATGCTGGCGCTAACTCCGGTCTAGATGAGAAGGATCTACCTGATTTAACAGGGCTTGATGGCGCATTTCTATCCGGTTATTCACTCTTTAATCCGATCTCCACCGAAGGTGTTCAACGGATTATTAAAACGCTCAGGGCCGCATCAATTCCCATCTATTTCGATTTAGCCTCGGTTGGAACAATCAGCGCTTTTGGTTTCGAGCGGGCAAAAGAGTTACTTTCTGGTTTTGAGGGACTCTTTTTAAATGAAGAGGAAGCGCTCTTCATCACAAGAGAATCTAAAGTCGAGGAACAAGTCTCTTACTTGCTCAAATTATCAAAGCTAGTGGTAATAAAGCTGGGTTCGAATGGCGCGGTTGGAAAGAGTCGAGATAGTGAATTGATTAGCAAAGCTGCAAGTGATTCTGAAGTCCTTGATACGACTGGGGCAGGTGATTCCTTTGCCGCCGGATTCTTGTCTAGTTGGCTCGTAAAACAAGATTTGTCAGAAGCGCTCGCAAAGGGAATCGAAGTTGCTGGTAAATGTGTCGCAACTATCGGGGCAAGACCGAGGGTCAATCCCTAGAAAAGTACTCTGACATTGGCAGAATCACGCCGTGGCAAAGCGCGAGTCAAAGAGCGGTCCAAAGCCTGGTGAGTTTCCCGGCAAGATCGTTGATGTCGATGTCTCTAATGAGTTATCTGATTCATTTCTCGAGTATGCCTACTCAGTAATTTATTCACGCGCGCTTCCCGATGCGCGTGATGGTCTAAAACCAGTCCAAAGAAGAATCTTGCATCAGATGTCTGAGATGGGCCTTCGCCCTGAACGCGGCCATGTTAAGAGCGCAAGAGTTGTTGGTGAAGTAATGGGTAAGTTGCATCCACATGGCGATAGCGCAATTTATGACGCGCTAGTTCGCATGGCCCAAGCATTCTCAATGCGACTTCCACTAATTGATGGACATGGAAATTTCGGCTCACTAGATGCCGGCCCTGCTGCGATGCGTTACACCGAAGCTCGCCTTGCATCCGCCTCACAGATGATGGTTGATGAAGTCGATGAGAACACCGTTGACTTTGGCGCAAATTACGATGGCCAAATTATGGAGCCACTAGTGCTCCCCGCAGCATTTCCAAATCTCCTTGTTAACGGCGCTACCGGAATCGCAGTCGGAATGGCCACAAATATGGCGCCACACAATCTCGGTGAAGTGATTGCCGCTGCTCGCCATTTAATTGAAAATCCAAATGCAACGGTAAAGCAACTTATGAAGATCGTCCCGGCTCCCGATTTTCCAACCGGCGGAACCTTAATTGGCAAAGAGGGCGTCCTTGAGGCCTACCAATCTGGAAAGGGCGCTTTTAAGGTTCGCGCCAAAGTCGAGATTGGAAAGGTAACAACTCGCAAACAAGGAATAACAATTACAGAGTTGCCCTACAACATCGGACCAGAGAAAGTTGTTGAGCGCATTAGCGAATTAGTTCGCGGCAAGAAGATTCAAGGCATCTCTGACATTATTGACTTAACTGATGGCCAGAACGGCACCAAAGTGGTAATTGAGATTAAGAATGGTTTTGAACCTGAACAGGTCCTTGAGAACCTCTACAAGCTCACCCCACTAGAAGATGCCTTCTCTATTAATGCGGTCGCCCTTGTAAACGGCAAACCTAAGACGCTCGGACTAAAAGAATTACTACAAGTGTTTGTCGACCACCGAATTGAAGTAGTAACTCGCCGCTCAACCTTCCGTAAAGAGAAGGCTTCGGCGCGCTTAAATCTCGTAGAGGGGCTACTAAAGGCGATTGTTGATATCGATAAGGTTGTAAAGATTATTCGCGGTAGTGAAGATGCAACAGAGGCAAAGGCTTCGTTAATGAAAAGCTTCAAACTTAGCGATGAACAAGCGACACATATCCTTGATATGCCACTTCGCCGCTTAACCAAGGTCTCTAAGATTGAACTCGATGCAGAACAGAAAGCTTTGAAATCTGAAATTGCTGCGTTGACTGCGCTACTAAAGAGCGATGAGGCGCTAAGAACTAAAGTTTCCGAAGAGCTAGGCGAGGTTGCTAAGAAGTTCGCGACTCCGCGCCGCACTCTTATTGCTTAATTTATTGCTTAATTCTTAAGCGTCAATCCGTTCGCGATCGATATCAGCAGCAGAAATAAACTCTTTACGTGGCGCAACTTCATTGCCCATTAGAAGTTCAAATATCTTCTCAGCGTCCGCGCCATCCTTAATCGTTATCCGGCGCAGAGTTCTGTGGTCTGGGTCCATCGTTGTCTCCCGGAGCTGGTCAGCATCCATCTCACCAAGGCCCTTGTAACGCTGGATGGGCTCACGCCACTTCTTACCTTGTTTCTTAAGGTCATTAAGTAACTTCTTCATCTCATCGTCAGAATAGGTGTAGTGAACCTCGCCCTTCTTGCCTCCTCCACCGAGAACTTCAATGCGATGAAGTGGTGGGATTGCGGCAAAGACTCGGCCATCATCAATTAGCGGTTGCATGTAGCGATAAATCAGCGTGAGAAGAAGGCAGCGGATATGGGCGCCATCAACATCTGCATCTGACATCAAGATAATTCGACCATAGCGAACATCTTCTAAATTGAAAGATTTACCCGAGCCTGCGCCGATAACTTGGATGATTGCGGCACATTCGGCGTTATCAAACATCTGAGAGAGAGATGCTTTCTGGACATTCAAAATCTTTCCGCGCAACGGCAGAATCGCTTGATACTCAGAGTTACGCGCCGCCTTTGTAGTGCCAAGCGCAGATTCACCCTCAACTACAAATAACTCGGTCCGCGAGACATCCTCAGAGCGACAATCGGAAAGTTTTGCAGGTAGCGCTGAACTCTCAAGTGCGTTCTTACGGCGCTGTAGATCTTTATGTGTCCGAGTGGAGATACGAGTACGAGCGGCATTAGCGACCTTCTCAAGGATTGCTCGTCCGCTAGCTTTCTCAATTCGCTTAGTAGTGGTGAAGAAACGCTTCAACTCATCTGTGACAACTTGTTGGACAATCTTTGTGACAGCTGGAGTTCCAAGAACTTCCTTTGTCTGTCCCTCAAACTGTGGCTCTTGCATCCGCACCGTGACCACCGCGGTTAGACCTTCGAGTATGTCATCCTTAATTACATCTGGTTCATTCTTCTTTAGCGTTCCAGTTGAGCGGAGATATTCATTGAAACTCTTTGTTAGCGCTCGCTCAAATCCTTGGACATGGGTTCCGCCTTTAGGGGTAGCGATAATGTTTACAAAGGAGCGGATATTGGTCTCATAACCATTGCCCCACTTAACTGCAATATCTACATCCATATCCCGCTCAACTTCACGCGGTTCTAGGTGGCCCTTCTCATCAAGAACCGGAACTGTCTCTTGATAGTGGCCCTTGCCAACTAAGCGAATGACCTCACCTACGGGCTCATCGGTTTGGATAAAGGCGCAGTACTCGGAGATTCCACCCTTATGAAAGAAAGTCTCGCTCTTCTTCTCTTTGGTCCGGTTGTCGTTAACTTCTAAAGTTAAACCGGGCACCAGATAAGAAGTTTGGCGGGCACGGGTATAAATCTCTTCAATGTCATATTGAGAATCCTTGATGAAGATCTGTTTATCAGCCCACCACTTAACTCGAGTACCAGTTATCTTTGCCGAGACTTTACCTATCGTGCGAAGGCCGGATTGTGGCTCGAAGCTTGCATTTGGACCATCGCCTTCGAAAACGCCAGCAACTCCTCGCTTAAAGGACATCCAATAAATCTTCCCATCGCGATCGACTTCAACATCAAGTCTTGAGGCAAGCGCATTTACAACCGAGGCGCCAACGCCATGTAATCCACCAGTTGCGGCATATGAACCGCCGCCAAATTTTCCGCCAGCATGTAATTTAGTCATTACGACTTCAACGCCGGTTAGACCCGTCTTAGGTTCCTTATCAACCGGAATTCCGCGACCATCATCATGTACTTCGATTGAGCCATCTTTTTCAAGATTGATGACTATTTTCTTGCAATGTCCAGCGAGTGCTTCATCGACAGCGTTATCAATAATTTCCCAGAGGCAGTGCATGAGACCACGGCCATCGGTTGAACCGATATACATACCCGGGCGCTTGCGAACAGCATCAAGACCTTCTAATACCGATAGGTCTTTTGCGGTGTATGAGCTTTCGACTGATCTCGAATCTTTATCTGCCACGACGGCGAAGGGTATCCAGCGCCATTCCACATACCGGGATTACGCGCCGAAATCGCTGAGAATTTATCGATAAAAGTGGGAAATAACACTCCCGGGTGAAAAATAAATCTATTTCGACCTGCGGGGAATAAAGCAGAGATGGTTTGATGTTCCCCTGCAGTCAATCAAAAGCACGGAAAGGCAGGGCAATGTCAGAAAACCTAGTTCTAGATTCCACTCCGCTTAACGCGCTAGATCGCTGCGATCGTTGCGGCGCCCAGGCTTATGTCCGCGCAGTTATGGCTAATGGATTTGAACTTCTTTTCTGCGGCCACCATGCCAAGAAATATCAAGATGGACTTGCAAGCGCTGCATCGCGCATTCAAGACGAGACTGATCGCATTACCGAAGAATCAGCGGCGAAATAACTCGATCTAAAACGCTCTTTCTCTTTGTAATTCTCTCTTCTCTATCTGATATCGCACTTAACTTCATAAGTGTATTAACACCTAGATAACGAATTGGCTCAGGCTCCCACTTCCTTATCTTTCTATTTACAAAGTGGAGATTGCGAAGCTCATTTGGCTCATCAAGAATTTCATGGGCCAAGATTTTTGCTGATAAGTAACTCATAGTCACGCCATCTCCAGCATATCCGCCCAATCTCGCAAATCCTTTAGCTCTATCCCACTGAAGATACGGCTCCCAATCCCGGGTAATAGCAACCGCTCCTCCCCAAGCATGTGTGAATTGAACTCCTCGCAATACTGGAAACCAAGAAGTTAATAGTGCTCGGATAGTTGCGTGCACCTTTTCGGTATTTTCCTTTGCCACATTTAACTTGGATTTAAAGGGATAAGTAGCGCCCCTGCCACCAATTGCAATGCGATTATCGTTAGTGCGCTGGGCGTAATTGACCATGTGAGAAGCCTCAGCAAAAGTGAATCTCGAGTTATTGCCAATCTCTTCCCAAACCGAGTCACTTAAAGGTTCGGTTGCGACCATCAAAGAATAAAGCGGAATGAACTCACTACCGGGATCACCAAAGGCTTCAGTTGCTTGAATTACAACCGGAGCCGTTATTAAAGCGCTATTTACTAAGACTCCGCTTTCTACCGCTGTAGCAAAAGAATGCTCGAATAGATCAACTCCGCGCCTCGTTAGATCCTTAACTAAGCAATTAACTAAGTTAAAAGGACTTACCGTTGCACAACTTGTATTAAAGAGGGCACCTTTAACTCCCTCAACATTCAACTTTGCCTTTGCCTCACTCGCTGAGAGCCAAGAATGGGTCGCATCAATCCGCTCGCGCAGCCGCGATACTTGGGCCTCATTTCTAGCAAAGTAGAGACTTCCTGCCTTTACGAAACCAACCTCATCACCCGCAAAGGCGCCAATCTCATCAATTGAATTATCAAGTGCAGCAAAGAGCTCTTCGGTCTTAGATTTACCAATCCTTGAAATCAAAGACTCTTTATAGACGGGATACTCACTTGATGCCCAGCCACCATTTCGACCACTAGCTCCAAAACCAAACTCGCGCGCCTCAAAAATTGCAATCTTCAGCGATGAATCGAGTTTTAGAAGATGGTGAGCACTCCATAACCCACTAAAGCCACCACCCATGATGCAGATGTCATAACTGGATTTTGGTTCTCTTCTAGCCAATTCAATCTTTGCATCTTGCCAGAGCGCCTGACTTCGCTCCACTCTTATATCCAACCTTTAAGTGAGTAATAAATCCCGCCAACATACTCATGCAATACTCCTTGCCATCCTGAAACTGTTGAGAGCGGTGCAAACGACCAGATTGGCGGGCGTTCTGAGAACAAGTAGTCCACTGGAATTGGATCAACCTTTATACCTGCACTAACAAATGTTGAATAAGCTCGCTTTAGATGCGATGCCGATGAAACAAGTAGCCACTTTCGCTCACCCTTAAGCAATTTCTTAGTTTCAATCGCATTCTCTCTCGTATTGGTCGAGCCATTCTCAATAATTATCTTTGACTTTGGCACACCGAGTCCTATCCAGAGATCACGCGCTAACTCGCTCTCCCCCACACCATCTTCAATCTCCTTGCCAAATGACGTGTAAACAAGAGTGAAATCGGGGCAGAGCTTCTGAAGCCGAACTGGCTCGGTAGCCCGCTCCGCTCCAGCTGAGAGTTGAATTCCCCTTACTTCATTGAAATCCGCATTCGGAATTACTCCACCGAGCGCTATCACTCCCTCATATTCGCTACAAGGAATCTCATTTCGGATGCTGGCATCGGCGTACTTGAACTGTTTAAAGGCAAAATTCTCAAGCGGCTGACTAGCTAGGTAAAGCGCAAGTGGACTACTTAACATCAAAGAGAAAACAAGGAATACACCCAGAACTATTCTTCTCAAGCTTGACTTTTTGCGGCGGTAAAGAAATACCAAGAAGCCAAGTGTTATAACCCAAATCATCAGCGGGTCAACCACGAAGCGAAGAACCCACTCTATGAACTCAAGCACCGATCAGGGATTTCGCTCTCATCACTCATCAATTATGACAGCAGAGTTACAGTTGACCGACGATACATGCCTTTAAGGAAGTGGCGTGATGGTAACTCGGCGATTTGCTTGCCGGCCGGAATAAGTCGAATTGCTCGCTACTGGGTTTGTGCTGCCGAGGCCAAGCACCTTTGTTTTTATCCCCGGCATCAAACTCGAAAGAAACCTTTGCACTGAATCTGCCCTGTCCTTGGAGAGCTGTTTGTTGCTACCCCCGCAAATCGACTTTGCGTACCTGCCGCATCCAGGCATGCTGTCAGTGAAACCCAAAATCTCCAACCTGGTTACATTTGCGACCTTTAACGATTTGACATATGACCGGATCGATTCTTTTGCGCGGGTTGTGAGCTGTGCAGAGCCATTTTCAAAGTTGACCGTTAGCGATACTGGCATTGTTGCGGTCCTTGCTTCGGTTGGTGATGCGGTTGGAGTTGGTGATGCGGTCGGAGTTGGTGATGCGGTCGGAGTTGGTGATGCGGTCGGAGTTGGAGCAGTAGCGCGGTTTACGAGAATCCTCACACTTGTAGTTACCGGCAGATAGCTAGCTAGATCATCTGGTGTGAAGGTAACTGTTAGTTCACTAATTCCACCTGGAAGAATCGTTCCAGCGACAGGTGAGTATGAATACCTCCCAGGTATTGTAGCTCTTGCGTTTAACTGCTCGGGTCCAAGCGCAGTACCTTCATCTATTGAGGCAGGGCGCGGCCAATCAAGTGCAACGCTCATCTTTGCATTGATTGCTCTTCTATAGACCGTAAATGAGACTGTCGCTTGACCCTCCTCTAACTGTCTAGTTGATGGCTGGAAGGCTCTTATGTTGCAAACTCCCTCTGCCACTGCAGTAATACGGCGCTGCGAGTCGATGGTACAGATACTGCTGGGTGATGCTGTTAACTGAACCGCAGTTGCAGTAGTTGTAGTTAGTGCGAGTTGTTGCGGTGCGCCTTGTACAACCATCGCTGAGAGTTGAGCGA
>Ga0194118_10007963_pt1 | contig 10040 bp, 3 predicted proteins | sample TA2MahsurfametaG_2_FD_148662 | JGI IMG/M metagenome (GOLD analysis project Ga0194118, IMG submission 148662) | Freshwater microbial communities from Lake Tanganyika, Tanzania - TA2015013 Mahale N5 surface | ecosystem: Environmental > Aquatic > Freshwater > Lake | place: Tanzania: Lake Tanganyika... | reverse complement strand
CCCAAAACCCCAAAACCCCAAAACCCCTCTAAAAGGAGTGTAAATTTTTTATATTATAATTATATCTTTTATGACTAGCGACTTACCTTAGTCATTTCCGGCCAACATGACTGCCATCGGTTAGTTTGGCGGCAGCTCGTTGCCTTAATTCTACGTTGGACTCAATACCACTGATGAGTATCCTTGGTTGCTCGACAACAACAATCCAAATGTGACCGCTTTTGGTGTCGGCTGCCAGCAAGTCGCTGGAAATCAAACGGCACCCTGTTCTGATTACCCGTCGCTTTTCTAATGCGCCTACCCAACAGCAATGACCTCGGCAAATTACTTTGATTTAAATGCTGGCGGATACACCACATCAGGCTGGCTCTCCGAATCCCCAAATCCTATCTACATAAACGATGTTTAGTAGGTAGCTTCATAATTCGTTAACGGAGTCATCAATATAACACGAAATGTGTGGAACTACGGCCAGACCTAAGAAAATTGCGGCTCCTTTGGTCTCAATGCTGCTTCATCGTTCATAAAGGACCTAGGCAATTCAACTACGTCTGCGATGCTTTTAGATATGGGTCCAGTCACAAATCAAAGCTTCGTGAACCAATTCACCTACAGTGGTCCCACACTCACCTAGTTCTACGCTGGTGTGGGCAATTACTCAACTCTTTTCCCTGGCAACACCAACAACACGGAGGAACTGATCAGTAATAATCCTAATGGCTTATACAATGTTTAGGGCATCTATTTTGGCTAAAACACAACTTACAGTGACTTCTTCGTTCAGATCGGAAACGAAGAGGTGCTTAACAATGTGACCATCGCCACAAACTACTAAGGTCTTGGGCTACCCAAATAGTTGTGGGAGTAGATAATGTCTCTAATTTCTAGAGTTAGCCCGCGTATCAACCAAGATCTAGTCTGTATCGAGCCCTAATCTAATACGTAGGACAATTATTGTTACTTAGCCAGACCCTGTAACACTCCGGATTACTAGGTCCTTTGGGAATACTATCTAAAGATTCAGTTTAACTTCGCTGGCAAATACACCGACGTCAACATCGGTAGCTTCGCCTACGATAATACAAACTCAATGTCGTGCAATCTAGCGATTAACTAGCTATTGCCCTAAGCTGGCTCTTCAGCGATGACCTAACACGTCGTTTTGGGAAGCATGTGGCTGCAAAACTTTGTCGCTTTGTTTGAGTATAGCTACTCTCCAGACGAATACACGGCTCTGTACCTAACGCCTTCAGCTACTGCTTTACCGGGCACCGCCATCGATATGTCACCTCCCACTCAGTCTAGTGTCTCTGCTTTTACTTACGCACCTGCTAACCAAAAAATCGAGATCTATTATAACGCGAGTAATATGACCGCTTACATCTTGGCGAATTTTGGATTCTAAGGCCCTGACGCTTTTATGCTAAGTCAGACAGAAGTCTACAGCACAATTTTTTCTACTAATTGCACCGCTATGCGAACAGGACAACAATCTAAAAGCTGTGAAAATGAGCCAGATAATGCTATAAACTACTTCGACATGAGTCGGGCTATCCCGCTTTAGTCTTACACAGCGACTAAAAATGGATACTCCACCTAGGGATCATCCTACAACGACAGTATCTGCCTTTATCCTTCGGATGTGCCTTTTTGCAGCATCGGGTATGACGTTTTCTATGTTGCTGATGCGATTTTGTAAAACGAATGGAACTATGGCTCTCCGGCTACTGCCGGCATGATCGGTCTTGCTTAAGGTTCGCCGATTTGGAGCCTGTTCTTCGAGTCATCGACAACGGACTACTACTATCAGATCGTATTCCAAAATAGTACTGATTGGACGTTTGCTGATCCCAACTATCAGAATACTACTTACGGCGGTAACAATCTCACACTAGGATCCGGAATCGGTGTGATTGCTGATTACTAGTCCGCTTTTGGCACAGTATCTTTTTCGCCGTTAACCTCAAGCTCATAGCTGTTCAGTCTCACAGACTTCAGTTTCGGCGTTGTCAACATGACTACCGGTAATGGCACCTTCAGATCCATCATAAACAGTGATGAGGCCTTGTACGGATCCAGCACCAACAGCACCTTTATCACTGCTGATTTCAGAGGTCTCGGTCTGCCAACAACCTCATACAACATCTTCACCAACTTGATGGACATTATCAGCATCGGTCAAGCCAATTGCCTTAAGACTCAGGGTGGCCTGTGCGTCCTACCCTAAAGCTGTGAGAATTATCCCGCACTTTGGAACTACAGTTTTAGAGTTCAGTTTGCAAACACTACTGAGTACTTGATTGTGCCACTAGCCACTTTCACCGCAAATCAAAACTTGATGGGAAAGAATGTGACGGAATGTGTTGTCTATGTTGAAAACCTGGATGAATCTTTGGCAAACTCGGTCTAGATTGTTCTTGGCAACATGTTCTATCAGTCCTTTGTCTACTTCCAGCAATTTGTGGGCCAGAACTCAACAACGATCACCCTTGGTGTTAATCTAAACGCTCTTAGCGGCACCTACATCAGTAACGCGACCCTACTTCCATTATTCGAGGATCCATTTACAATCACTCCCCAATACATGCAACTAGAGTAAGCCGAAGCTGTAAACGGTCTTCCGACCGTTTTGGCGACGATGAATGGCTATGACGCAGAAATGTCGTCTTACTTCTTATTAGACTTTAGCAACGACAAGAGTATTGTTTGGACCTCTACTTGTATGTAGACAGTTTAGCTGCCTGAAAGTGGCTGCTTCAATGCGCCGACCTATCTTTTCAACTTCTACAATAATGTGACTGCCTCTATCTCAACTTTCACTTAGGAAAGCTTTGGTGGTTACCTCGTAGATGGGGACATCTACCTGGATACTATTACGTACGATGACACCTTCAGTAGGATAATCGAAGTCTACGCCGGTAGCTTGGTAACCGAAGATGCTTGGTTATTCGGTCAGCAAGGTGATTACGGTATCCTGGGTTATGGACCCAACTCATCTCTCTGGAACTAGTTCATCAACCCTGATACTGGCACTGCCACTTACACAATCGCACTGGCTGACCCTGCTACAGCTATAAAAAGTAATATCACTCTCGGTGCTGCAGACCTCGCTCAATTGAGTGATCTGACCTCAGTTAACATTACAGCGGATGCCAGCGGCGTTTACTCTGTTGACACATTTGGTTTCGGTACTGTTTACACTTAAAACGGTCTCAGTTAAAGCAGCTACTTCACTAACCTAACCCTTAATGGGACTTTACTTTAATTCTCCACCAACTTCTAAGGACTTGGTCTCCCTGAGGCACTATGGGACGAGTGGTACAACACGCTCGGCAACTTAAATGAGCTCACCTGCTCAAACACCCCTGACAGAGTCTGCTCTATGCCTCAGACATGCGATCAGTACTCCTGGCTCCAATCATACTCCTTCCAAATTATTTTCCCTGGCAGCACCAACTATATGAGAGTACCTTTAGCTGCATTCACCTTGACCGTGAATAACTAATGCATCCTTATGGTTGAGTCCCTCTAGATTAACACCACTCAATCATAAAACATCATTTTGGGCGGTCTTTTCTTCAACCAGTTCCTCGGTGTGTTCAATAATCACTACAATCAGACCCAGGCAGTTTCTCAGTCAGCCTAACTCTATGTGAACTCGATGGGTCGTCCTGCGATGTCTGCCATCTACATCGGAAGCGAATTACTACCCCAAGGACAAGACCCACTCATACCTGTCTACTAAAACATCTCAGTCTCCGTCGATGCAGGCATGGTTTCCTCAATCAGAGTCAACCTCAACGGTCTAAGCGACACGGATTTCCTTGTTAGTCTCGTCTCTTCCACTGTGCAGGCATATTCAACCAACTGCACAAGTGGTAACTAAAGCTGCAGCGCGTTCCCCAACTACGCCACAACGTACTTCGATATGTCTAACGGCACTTATGTGTAAGCATTCGACGCGACCACTTATGGTGGCTACACTACAACTGGCAATTCTTACAACTCATCGATATGCATGAAAGATTAGACTTAAGGACAACCACCAAACTTCTGCGCCTCCACACCTTAGTAAATAAACGTTGCAGACAATATCATCTCAAACGAGAGGAACTACGGCTCGTAAGCAAAATCAGGTATTTTCGGACTTGGTCAAACTTCACCAGTCTGGTCAATGATCAACATTCAGAATCTGCAGCAGTACGGATACATGATCTAATACTCCAACGTCTCAAACTGGGCCAGCTTCATAACAGATTATCAACCAATAACAACCGGCAATTCGATCCAACTTGGACAATTAGACTGGAGCACCTACGCTAGCCAGCCATCTATCGTGATCTCCCCTATCACGAATGCTTCTCAACTTTATCAACTCATCAACTTACAGTTCGGTTATACTCAGGAGACCTGCAGCTCTTACATATCGATTTACAGTGCTAGTACAATGGTGCTGACGATGGACTTTAGGGGTCTTGGCTTGCCGACGACCATTTATGATAAGTTCACTAATTTGTTGGCTATCGCAACGGCTGGGCAAGTCAGTTGCGCAAAAACCCAAGGAGGTCTATGTGTATTGCCGAAAACATGCGACAAGTACAAAGACTTATTCACCTACAGTTTCCAGCTGTAATTCAACGCAGCCAACTACATGGTACTTCCGTTGGCCACATTCGCTAATGATAGAATAAACAACGCAATCAGTGAGTGCGTTATCTATGTGGAGTGGCTTGACGAAAATCAAGCGGATTCAAACCAAGTTGTCGTTGGGCAGATGTTCTTCCAGTCGATCGCGGTGATGTAGGAGATGGAACAAAATGTGGCACATAATTTGACTATGGCTGTCAACATTAACGCGTTGAATGGCACCTATATAGGAAATCAGACCGTAGATAGTTGTGATCCCGCAGCTTTTCAGATCGTTCCCGTAACCCTGAAACCTTACAAGTACCCATCCACTAATAATGTTTCAATCCCCGTTTTCGAGTTGACATCAGTAACTGGAATCTCACCGTCCTCATTTGCAATCTATTTCATGATGGATCTAAACAGTGACAACACCGTGGTCTGGGATCAATCATGTGTCTATGAGCCCACAGGACTAAGCTGCAAGTATCAGCCTGTTGCAGTACAAACTCTCTTTAACAGCACAGCATCCTATCAGCAATCCTACATTGACTATGAAACGAGCGGGTACCTAGTGAGTGGAAATGTATCTCTCAGCACAATCTGCAACGACGATAATTGCAAGATTATAGATATCTACTCTGCCACAACGATTAGTGAGGATAACTGGCTTTAAAACGTAGGAATTACTCAGTTTTTGTCATATGGTGTGCTGGGCTACGGCCCTAATTCTCCATTCTGGAGCCAGTTTATTGATCCAACTTCAGAAAGTTCACAATTCTCGATTCAACTCGCTGAGGATCTGTCCTACTAACTGACTCAATCCGAAATAATCTTAGGTGGCGTCAACAGTAGCTTCGCGGGATAGACTAACCTCATCATCACAAATAATGCAACGAATCCCTTCTACGAACTGACTTAGTTTGCATTCGGCAGTCTACTCGCAACTCAGTGTGGTCAAGTAGACTCCGCTTACTTCTAAAGTATGAGCACTGCGCCCGTCCAACTAAGTATCAGCTTCAAGGGAATCGGTTTGCCGAACCCGATCTACAACGAGTTCTCTTTACTCCTGGCCAACGCCACAAATAACCAAAGTGTCTGCACCAACACAACAGTGGACTCCTATTGCACCCTACCGCAGCCGTGTGCCTCATATAGCAATCTCTTCTAATACTCTTCGTTCCTGATGGAGTTCAGCGGAAATTCGTTACAGAGCCAATAGTATATGAGAGTGCCCTTGGAAGCATTTGCCTAAAACGATACGAGTGGTGTTTGCTTACTCTTCGTTCAGCCTTTGCCAACAACTGGTGCCGGCACTCAAAATATTATCCTGGGCAGTATGTTCTTCCAGCAGTTTTACGTGCAATACAGCAACCAGTATAATCAAACACAGTTTACTCAGGGCGTAGTATCTATCTACGTGAATAGTGCTATGCCCGCTGCCTACGTGGGCAATGAAGTTTTGCCGACCCCTGGCAATGGAATTCCTATTCAGTTGTAAACTTTACGTGTTGACTAGAGCACTAGTTTGTTGTTGGTAGTGGGGGCATCTTTCGCGGGATAACCCTACCAAAACTACACAGTAGACAACAATGCGGCCTAGTCTCTTCTGTGGACCATAGACTGCGTTCAGTCCGCCTAACTGCTGCCTCCAAACCAGACTAATGCAAGTTGTGCAGCAGCACCAACTTTCGCGATCGAGTCTCTCAATACGAGCGATGTGAGCGGTTAGAGTGGTGTGTACTAATCGGTGGTGTCTGGTGGCTTCAACACAAGTGGCAAGGAAATTCTAAACAATTCGACAATACAGAGTATCGGCAATTGTGCCTACTCTAGCTTGGTCTAATTTAGGGCTGTAGACTAAATTGAAGAAAATGTCTGGCTTTAGAATGCTAATCCCCAATCAGGCCAATTCGCACTTGGATTAGAGAGCTAATTCCTCCAACAGTTTATCAATACTCAAACGAATATAGTTCAGATGAGCATTATCGTCGGTTGCATCTTTAGAGGCTACAACAATCTAAACGATCAAGCACAATGCAGCCAATATGAGAGTTAACTGTATGTGGGCCCTGGCAATTACTCACTAGTTTACGGCGGTGAAAACAGTTACAACTTCAAGAATGGCCCTTAGTAGACGATTTAAATGACAGATCAGGGCACTTACAATGTATCTGGCTTCTGGCTTGGCAAGAATAGCTCCTACACTGAATTGGGCTACAGTGGATCCATGCGTCAAACCTTCATTTCGACTAGTCTCTAAGGACTCGGTCTGCCCTGGTATGAGTATAATTAAGTTGCCAGCTTGCTATAAAGAGCAGAACCCCTATCTAATAACTTCAACTGTGACTATGCACCAGGTGGTACATGCAGATGGACTAACCAAGTCTGCAGTGAGATACCTGGCTTTTTCGACTACTAGTTAGCGATGCAGCTAGGCGATTCGACTGAGCAGTACCTCTATGTGCCATTGATGTCATTCATAGTCCAGGACACGAATGATTGTGTCGTTTATATGCAGTTGCTCAATTCATAAAACGCCTAGCTTAACGATACTGCCGTACTGGGAACTATGTTCCTTCAAAATTTTCAGGCATACTATGAGTACGACTTCTCCACTCCTGTTAGCACTGCTAGACTAACTCTCTTGACAAATGCGCTGTTCTAAGATATCCCAGCTTAATTTTCGATGCAGGCTCCACTCAGTGAGCCTGAGCCAATGCCTAACGTGTTTAATGAGACGATCGAAGTTTTGGTAGGCCAAACCACTATGTCTGCCTCAATCAAAGCTCAATTAGGCTTCCAAGGATACGCAGATTTCCTCGTATCGCTGTCAAATTCAGACATATTTGCATACGCTTCGGACTGCATAAATTGCACTGACTAAATAAATTAAGCCACAGGCTATTTTGATGTGAACCAAGGCACTATTTTGAGTAGTCAGAACTTTTCACTTAGTGGGTATGAATTTACAACTAATACTTACTCTCAAGCAGCCTGTATTGCTTCCCTAACATCAAGTTTGCTTTGCACTAAGGGGAACACAGATTTCTACGTTGTCAATTCAATCACTACGAATGTGTGGAACTATGGCTCACCCGCTTATTCTGGCATTGTGGGAATAGGCGCCTCCTCACCAATCTGGGGCAACAACACAAACCCAAGCTTGGTGCAATCGTACATGGTCCGCTTTCAGAACAATACAGATTGGTCATTTGCCCAGCCGGATTTCACACCTGTCAGGACAAGTAATTCTCTGTTCTTGACCCAGTAGTACTAAACACCAAGCGTCGCATCCAATAACATCACTGCGGTGCCTAGCGCAGCATTTGGAACTTACAGCTTGAGTTACTTTGGCTTTGGAGTTTATAATTCGACTGACTTGACTGAATCATTTAATTCGCTTCTGAACAGCTAAGTATTAATTTACGGCCAATAAACGAACCAAACCTATATTGAAATGGACTTTAGAGGACTGGGTTTACCAACGAACCAGTACTCCCAGTTCATACATTTAATTAACATCGCGAGTCGTGGCTCTGCAAGTTGCTCAACATCGTAGGGTGGCATGTGCGTTCTGCCAAAATCTTGCGATAACTACCCATCGCTTTGGCAGTATTCGTTCAAAGTCTCATTCGCTCAAGAGGCTTCCCAGTACATAATTGTACCACTAGCAACTTTCGCTGCAAATCAAGTGTAGAGTAGCCTCAATATATGTGCACTTTACGTCGAAGTGTTGGGTGAGTCGACCAGCTCTAAATCGATTGTACTCGGTTAAATGTTCTTCCAGGCTATTGACCTAACTTTCTCATTTACGAAAGCCACTAGTGTTAAGCAAATGACTCTGTCGCTAAATGAGAACTCATTGACAGGCACATATCTAGGCAGCTAAGTAGTTACCGAACAATCGACATTGGCATTTACAATTGAGCCCGAGTCTGCTCCTTTGTACTAAAACAACCAAACAAACAGCTTGCCCGCTTTCAAGGCCGATTTGACTGGTATCCCTGCCGATGTTGATCCTTATTACTACGTCGACTTCTCATAAGATTTTACGGTCGTTTGGGATACTTCTTGCGTATAAGTTATTACTACTGACAATGGTCCCTGCTCTGCTGCCCCCACCTACCTCAAGTCCGTTTATTCGAACAACTCAGTCGCAGTGGGCACTTTCACAGATTAGTAGTTTGGCGGTTACCTCTGTTCGGGATTTATATACCTTGACGAGATTTGTGTTGGAAACTTCTGCAAATTTGTGCGGATCTACGCTACAACAGTCGTATCACAGAATGCGTGGCTCTACGACCAACAGGGTGCTTACGGAATCCTCGGTTATGGGCCCAATTCAGCGTACTGGAATTAGTTCATCGACTCAGAAGGCCAAGCAACTTATTCGATCGAGTTAGCCACAACTTAAAGCCTACTGCTGAAGTAGGCAACAAGTGCCTAATCAAACATAACCCTGGGCGGTAACGGTAATCAGGCAAGCTACCTTAATTAGGAATCCTTGGTTGTGAGCGCACCGAACACTCTAGAGTATGGTTTATCCTCATTTGGATTCGGATAAGTGTACTAGACAAACGGTATTGACACTTCAAGCTATTTTGAGAACTTCACAACGGCTAATACTCTGCTTTTCAACACTAATTTCTAGGGTTTGGGTCTTCCGGATTTTATGTACACACAGTACACGACGCTGCTGACTAATCTGACGAGCAATTATACATGTGCATAGACAACCGATGGCATCTGTGTGATCAATTCAGCTTGCGTAAGCAATCTAAACTTGTGGAGTCTCTCCTTCCGGATCTTTTTCGACTCCAACAGCACTTACTACATGGATGTACCTTTGGCTGCTTTTGCGATCCCAACCTCGAGTAACTAGTGCTCCATCGCTGTGAGCAGACTAACCACAGGCCAGTCTGCATCTCCGTACGTGATTTTGGGTAGCATGTTCTTCCAACAATTCTTTGGCGTGTTTACAAATTAGTACTCGTTGGCCGGGGAGATAGATAGCTAGACTGCCCAGATCTACATCCAGTAATCGAACAATTATGAGGCGAGCTACATCGGCAACCAACTGCTGCCAACAGGTGTCAATCCCTTTATCAAACCTATTCCTCCACCAGTGCCGCCATTTGATGAGCCAAACGTGATTTGGATCATCGTTTTGTGCATCGTGATTGTCTTGCTAGCGTCGTTCCTCGGCTGGGCCATTTGGAAGTGGAAGCAAGCTGCTCAGGCACACGACGATAGGCGCTACGTCGTTTACAATGCGGGTGAGAGGTAGGAGCCTCTAAACGTACAGGGCGATGAGAGGCAGTCTGAAGATGACCTCTGATTAAGAAATAGTTAATATTTATCTTTAATAAATTATTTCGCTAATTAATTTCAGGGGTTTTGGGGTTTTGGGG
>Ga0194118_10007955_pt1 | contig 10050 bp, 13 predicted proteins | sample TA2MahsurfametaG_2_FD_148662 | JGI IMG/M metagenome (GOLD analysis project Ga0194118, IMG submission 148662) | Freshwater microbial communities from Lake Tanganyika, Tanzania - TA2015013 Mahale N5 surface | ecosystem: Environmental > Aquatic > Freshwater > Lake | place: Tanzania: Lake... | reverse complement strand
TAAATAAAACAATAAATAATAAAAATATTAATAATTTTGTTGCAATGATTAACAAAGAAGGTAATTAAATGTTTTATTTAAAAGATGAAAAAAAACAAAAGAAAAAAAATAAAACAAATCCATCAAAATCTGATATTGATTTAGCAGATAAAGAGAATTTATTTTTAGCTGATAAATGGCGTGCATATTCTAAAGAAGTAAGAATTCATATATATGTTTCAGATTTACATGAAATGACAAGATTCTATAATCAAATACTTGAATTTCCAATTGTTAAAAGACACAAACATGGAAATAGTACAGGTGTTTTATTAAATATAGGCGGTAATATTATTGAGTTATTTAATAAAACAAATGATAATTATTACAATAAAAATTTTAATGGTAATATTTCATTTTCATTAAGGGTTAATGATATTAAAAAAACTTATGATGATTTCTTAAAAAAGAATATAAAAATAAGTGAATTAATAAATAATGACTGGGGTGATACATCTTTTACAATTATTGATCCTGAAGGAAATAGAATAATTTTGTTCTCTTTAGATCAAGATTATAATAAATATTATAAAGTTAAATTTGAATAAAGGCTAAAAAATGAAAAACGACAAAAGAAAAACAAAATTATTAGTTGAAAACTGGCGTAAATTAATTGAAATAGATCAAAATGTAATTGATCTTGCAACACCTATTCAAGATGATAATTATTATGATCTACAACAAGATGAATATTATGCTGATGATTTGGCACAAGAAATGCCAGATACTCAAGACATATCAGATAATTCAGATGTTTCAGATAAAATCTCACAAATTATTGAATGTTTAATTGAATTAAATTGTGATAAAAATTATTGTAATGAATTAAGATCAAAATTAAAAAACTGTGATTCATCAATGTTAGACGTTTTATGTAGATGTTTAACAATTTGTTTAAAATAAAAAAAAACCGCATTTAAGCGGTTAAAAAATTATTTATTTTTTTTAGTTATCAACCAGGAATTTGTGTTCCTGCTTGTGTGCCGCCTTCTGGTTGTGGTTCTACACCGCCAGAAGGCATATCAACACCTGCTGGTGGTGGCTCAGACATTCCTCCAGCTGGAGCACCAGCTTCAACACCACTAACTGGTGGTTGTTCACCTGCAACTGGTTCTGTTCCAGCTGGAGGTGGTTCTTCACCACCAAGTGATTGACCACCTTCTGGGGGTACATCAACGCCTGCTGGTGGTGGCTCAGACATTCCTCCAGCTGGTGGTTCTTCACCACCAAGTGATTGACCACCTTCTGGTGGAACTTCTTCTCCTGCTGCTGATGAACCTGCTTCTTCACCTACATGAGTTTCACATTCACATTGATGATCTACTTTTTCATCATCATCACATGCAACTGCAATTCCAAAAAGTGAAAGAAAAACAAACAAAATTGAAATAAATTTATTAAACATATTAACTCCTTTTTTATGTTTATTATATTTTATATATTAATATTATATAATAAAAAATAAAATTTTACAAAAAAAAAGGAAACGTATGTTAAAATATTTTTTACCTATAATTAATTTTTCAAATAAAAATAAAGATTTATTGTTAAAAATTTTTATTATATTTTTTATTTCAATTATTTCATTTATATTAGGTCATGTAACAAAAACTTGTAATTTTGATAAAAAACAATTATGTGAAATTGAAATTGAAAAAATAAATTTATTGCAACATAAAGATGAAATATTAACAAAAGAAATGATTGATTTAAAAAAATCTTTTATTTTTCTTGAAGAAAAAAGTAATAATTTATGTAATAGAAAAATTGATAATGAAAGATTATTATGCAATAAAAAAACATCAGAACAAATTGAAATTATAAAAAAAGAATTTATAAAACAAAAATGTAAATTATGTAAATAAAAGGAATAAAATGAAAAATTTAAAGAAAAAAACAATTATTTTTATAATGTCTATTATGTTTTTATTGCCAAAATGTTCTTTTGCACAACAAACATTTAACAATGATTTAAAACCTTTTGGAGAACAAGAATTATTTGATACAAAATTAAATGAAGTATCTTTTGATTGTAATTCAGATTTATGTGTAGAAGATTATGAAATAAAAACTTTATTTTTAAAAGAAAATGAAAAACATAAATTTTCTATTGATTCTGTATGCATTGATCTATTTGATTATTCAGTTTTAAAATCACATATTATTTCACAAAACAAAGAGTGCAATGATTTAATTTTATCTGAAAGAGATTATGCAAAAGAAAGAATAAAAATGATTTTTGATGTTTGTGAATCACAGAAAATAAAATTAAAACAATCACTTGAAGAGTTATTTATTAAAAACAAAGATTTGTTAGAAAACAATAAAAATTTAAAAAATAATATAAAATCATTAAATAATGAAGTAATTTTATATAAATATTTAGCAGGAGGTTCTGCAGTTCTTTTTTTAGGATCAATAACATATTTAATTTTAAAATAGATATTTTTTATAATATTTACTATTAAATAATAAATTATAAAATATAAGGCTAATATTATGGAAACAAATATGGTATTATCATTAGGTTCAATATTTGCGTTTGTTGGATTTCTATATACATTCGTTAAAGATTCAAAACATCACGCTGAAGAAATGGCAAATTTAAAAGCTAGAGTTAATAGTTTAGAATCTAGATCTGAACAATCTGAACATACTCTTTCACAATTATTAACTAGTGTTCAAGAAATAAAAGTTGCACTTGCAAAAATTGATACAAAACTTACATTATTAGAAGTTGAATATAATAGAGATAGAAATAGACACTAATAAAATTATACAATTAAAATGCCTTTTTTATAATATAAAAAAAATTACAAGAAAGGTAAATCATGCAACTAACACCAGAACAAGTACAAGCAGTTAATATTCTACTATCAGCAACACAAGTAGCACAACGTAGAGGTGCTTTTTCTCTACAAGATGCACATACACTACAGGAAGCAATTGATAAACTAGTTCCTCGTGAACAACAAACTGAACAAACAGAAACAGAAACAACAAGCCCTGCACAAGAAACTGCATAATCAATATTTTTAAATAATAAATAATTTAATTTGCAAATATTATATTTTTATAATATTTGCATTTTTTTTATATATATAAAAACAAGCCCAATACAAACATAACAACTGACTCGCCAGTGTATTGGAATCATGCGAACATACTTGGAGAAAGTTATGTCTGATTTTAAAACACAAAAAAAAATTGCAAAAAAACAAGAACAAGTACAAGAAGAACTTGCACATAAATCTGAACAACATGAAAAAGTTGAACAAGAATCTACTCAACAAAGCGATGTTGTAGAACAAAAAGAAGATCAAATTGTTCAAAAAAGTGAACCTGCAATATCTACTAAATCAAAACAAATGCTTTCAGTTGGTGATATTGTTTTAACACCTCTAGGTACACAATCTAAAATATATGAAATTCAAAGTGACTATTGTTTTGTAAAAAAACAAGAAAATAGAAATAGACTATATAAATTTCATGTTTCAGAATTAATTAAAAAATAAAGGATTAATATTATGCCAAAAATAGAGATTACAGATTCAAAAGGTTTAGTTCAAAAAACAGGTTCAGGTGTTGAATTATCAAGCAAAGGTTTAGAAGGCGTTGTTGTATCTTCTGCAACAACTCTACCTGCTTCACCAGATGATACAGATATTTCTTTTTCAATGCCTGCAGGAGCTCTTGTTACAGATTTCGGTTTTGTAGTTAAATCTGCAGTTGGAGGAGGTGCAAATGGCGGTACAATGTCTGTTACATTAGGAACTGCTGCAGGAGGAGCTCAACTTGTTGCATCAACTGAAGTTGCCGCAGCAAATGAAACTATATCTGCTGGTAGATCAATGTCAGTATTAAATGGTGTTGAAGCAAATGTAGAAAGTGCTGCATTTGGAAGCTTTGTAACAGCATCAGTTTTATATTCATCAACAGCAAGAACATTATATGCAAGATTTACTCAAGCAGTAGGTGATGCAGCTGCAGATGGACAAGTAGTTGCATTTATAAAATATTTAATAATCTAATAAAAAAGGAAAAATAAAAATGCCAAAAATAGAGATTACAGATTCAAAAGGTTTAGTTCAAAAAACAGGTTCAGGTGTTGAATTATCAAGCAAAGGTTTAGAAGGCGTTGTTGTATCTTCTGCAACAACTCTACCTTTTGCAGCTAATTCATCAACAAGCATTTCTTTTTCAATGCCTGCAGGAGCTCTTGTTACAGACTTTGGTTTTGTAGTAACAGAAGGCTTTGTTGAACCTAATACTGATAATGCTACAAAAAGTGTTAAGTTAGGAACTACTGCAGGAGGAACTGAACTTGTAGCATCATCTACTGTTGTACCAATAAATAAAACAGTTGTAGTAGGTGCATCAACATCAGTTTTAAGTGGAACATTACTTGTTGCTGATGGAGCTGCTTTATTTGATTTTGCAGATGCATCAGTTTTATATTCATCAACAGCAAGAACATTACATGCAACATTTGTACAAGGTGCAGCAGCTGCATCTGATGCAGGATCTGTTGTTGCATATGTAAAATATATTATTGTATAATTAGATAAATAGTTCTTGGAATTTACATATATATAAATGTAAAACCAGGAGTTATTTATTATGGCTTTATATTTTAAAAATACGACAAAGCCAACACCTTTTGGTGTATTTGATGATGATGATCACTTTATTGAAGATGCTGATAATATAATATTATATATTAAAAGGCGTCTTGGTGATGATATTATGTCTGTTGAATTAACTAATAAGCAGATATGGGCAAATTTTGAGGAAGCTGTATTAGAGTTTTCAAAAGATATAAATGCAAATCAGGCATCATCATATATGTCAAACTTAATTGGTTTAAATACTGGTCCTAGTGAGACATTTAAGAAGAGTGAAACGTCTGCAAGATATTATGGATTAAAAAATGCAGGTCAAATTGATGAAGTAGAATATGATTTGCAATATCAAGATGTTTTTGATCCAAGGTTTAAAAAAGCAAATTATGCATATGATTTTGAAAATGATGAGCGTATAAAAGATATTAATGATAATGATATAATACTTGAACCAATAGTCGATAAAAGAATTGGTCCTCATGGCAAAGAACAAACATTCCCAAGAGAGACATTTGAGTATTTGATTAGGCGTGCTGAGCCTTATGCAAATGAGTCATTTGTTGGAGGAGCAAATAATGCTGTAAAGGGTTATATTGAGTTAGTTGAAGGTGTGCAGGATTATGATGTATATAAAGACATGAGAATTCCTGCACCAGATGGTAATGTAATTACACTTGACTCTTTTGGAGTAAATGATAATGATGATAAATTAACGTTATTTAATCCAAAATATAAAAATGAGATATTACCATCTGCAACGATGACAAAGATAAAATTGCAAGAAATTTATCATTTTTCACCACAAGCAGCATATAGATTTTTTGATACGACATCAGCAATAAATTATTTAAATAATCAATTTGCATTTGAATCATTTACGCCTGAGACTGTTTTTTATGTGTTGCCTGTTTTTGAAGATTTATTAAGAGCAAGTCAGTTAGATATATCAAATAGAGTTAGAAGAAGTAATTATTCATATTCTTTGCAAGGATCAAAATTAAGAATATTTCCAAGACCAACAAGTGATAATCCAATGAATTTATTTATAAAATTTGGTTTTCCTTCTGATCCTTATGCACCATCTATTCCTTATGCAGATGAATCTATTACTGGTGTATCAAACTTATCAAACATGCCGTTCGGAACAATTAAATATTCAGGTATTAACTCAATGTCTAGACAGTGGATTAGACAATATACAATGGCATTGTGTAAAGAAACGCTTGGATTAATTAGATCAAAATTTTCATCTGTTCCTATTCCTGGTTCTGAATTGCAGTTAAATGGTAATGATTTAATATCACAAGCAAGGGAAGATAAAGAAAAATTAATTACATCATTAAAAGAAACTCTTGAATCATTAACATATCAAAAAATTCTTGAAGCTGATGCACAACAATCTGAATCTATGTTAACAATATTAAAAAGAATTCCTATACCTAATGGTAAAGCAATAATAATAGGATAACAAAATGTCTAGACTTTTTATTGGACAACGTGAAATAGATTATATTTCAGATATAACAAAAGAAATAATAAAAGATGTTGCAGGACAAAAAATTTATTATTATACAATAAGAGAAGATTTATCAAATATTCATAATATTTATGAAGAATCAATTGAAAAGATATTTAATCCTCCTATTGAAATAGAAGCACTTATTGAATGGCAACCATCAGAAACAAGAACAACAAATTTTGGTACAGAAACTTTAAAAACAATTAATGTTTATTTACATTATCGTGATTTATTAGATCGTAAAATTGTTTTTAAAGAAGGTGATTACTTTAGTTTTGGTTCTTTTTTCTTTGAAGTTACATCAACTGTTTATGATAAAATTATATTTGGACAAGTTGAAAGAATTGTTTCAATAAAAGTTATAGGTAAACAAACAAGATTATTACAAATAATGAAAAGACCAATTGGACCAACAGAAGAAAAATATTCTGATTCTGATGCTATACAAACAGAATTTATTCAACAACGTGGTCTTGTTGAAGGTGATAAAAGACAACTTGTTGAAGATGGTGTGCTTGAAAAACCAATATCAGGCCCTAAAAAAGTCTCTCCTGATGGCTCTGTTAAAAGTATAAATCGCATAGGTTCATCTTTTTATGGAGATGAATAAATGTCAACGATTTTTGATTTAAATGATACAACAAAAAGATATTCAAATACAGGTTATGAAGGAAATAATAATGCAGATTATATTATTCCATCTTGCGGTGTTGAAGATTTAGATAAATCAATTTTTAACTTATTTGATAAACAAATTCCACTTTTTTTTGAACTTCACGGTGAAATAAGAAGAGTACCCGTTGTTTTCGCAACAGGTGAAAGATTTGCACTTCTTAGAAGAAAAAAACCTCTCGTAGATAGAAATGGTGCACTTATACTGCCACTTATCTCAATCACAAGATCTTCAATTGATATTATTCCACAAAAAGGAATTGCAAATAATCAAATGTTTCCACACACAATAACAAAAAGATTATCAAAGAAAGATCTAGAATATCGCCAGATTAAAAATTTTGAAAACTTTAATAACATAGACGGACTTAACTTGGAAAATGATCCAGAGATAAACCTGGGTGCTTCTATTGAAAAGAATATTATTGAAACAATTGAAATGCCAGCAATAAAATATTTTTCAGCACAATATGACATTTCAATATGGTCATCTTTTACACAACAAGCAAATAAATTTATTGAATCAATAATGAGCTCATTTACACTTATACCAGGTCAACAATTTAGAGTTGAATCTGATAAAGGCTACACTTTTTCAGCTTTCATGGATTCACAAATATCTCAAGATACAAATTACTCAGATTTTACTGACGCAGAACGTTATATTAAATTTAATATGAATTTAAACGCAACTGGCTATATCATTTCACCCAATATAATGGGCGGCAAAACTGCACTTAAATCTTTTATCTCAGCACCTCAAATATCTTTCGATATATTCCCATATGAAAATAATCAGGATATCACAGATGCACTTCCTACATTGTCAGGAATACAATCAAACGATACAAATACACACATATTAAATGATATTAAAACTGAAAATTCTTTTACTCTTTCACAACAAATAGGTGATAACACAATTAAATCAATTCAAAATCTACTCGAATCTGATGCATCAAACTCATCTACATCTTATATTAATCCAGATATCACAAAAAGCGACTCAGTTGCACAAAGAGACTCAATTTCAAACAGATCAAGAAAATCTTTTATTTTCGATGAAAAACAAAATAAAAATATTCCCGTCATGATTAAACAAACTGCAAAAGGCGAATCAGTTTACGATGAAAAATATATAAATATAATTTTTGATTCACACAAAAATAAATAACTCATATTTTAATTTGTTTTTTTTCATAAAACACCTTATATTTATCATATATAGAACTAAAATAAATATATATAAATTATTAGGAGAATATCATGGCAGAACAGACATTTAAGTCGCCAGGATTTTTTGAAAGAGAAATCGAAATTATTAGTAGACCACAAGTCTCAAAAACTGTTACTCCTGCAGGAATTGTCGGAACTGCTCAAAAAGGACCAGCTTTTGTACCAACTTATATCTCAAACACAGATGAATTTTTTAGATTATTCGGCGATGCAAATAGAAATATGTACAGCGGCTACGCAGTGTCTGAATATTTCTCAAATAACCCAACAGGCTCTGTCTCATTCTGCAGAGTCCTCGGCACAGGACTAAACTCTTCTTCAAAAACACACCAATACTCAGGCTTTAAATTAGACGCAACAAGAATTGCTGCTGGTGATGTTGCTGGTGATGCAGAAAGAGCAAAAGGCGCAGTTCATTTTATTGTAGCAAATCATAAACTTAATAGCGCAGAACATCTAGTCAACGGCTACTTTAACGACAACGATTCAATAAAAACAAACCTAGACTCAGATCCAAGTGATAATAATTTAGCAGATGATACTGCTGATGATACAAAAATTCAATTAGTAAGAGCAGTTATATTTACAGCATCAAATATATTAATAAGAATAGGTGCAACAAATGAAAGTTTTGATACTAATCCAGATGTAATTAATAATGATGTAGCTTCATCATCTGTTAGTGGTAGATTTAAATTATTTTTAGTTAATAAAAATAATAATACAAAGTTTTCTGAATATACAGTTTCATTAGATGAGAGTAGTGCTGATTATATATCGAAAGTTTTAAATACAGATTCATTTAGTTTTACTGAAAAGGGTCATTATTTATATGCAGATTTTCCTGTTGAGGAGTTGCTTGCATCAACAAGTGCTGAAAATGTTGCTGTATTAACAGGAAAAGATGCAGGTGGTTATTTAGATGCGTATGGTGATTTTGAATCTAGATATAGTGCTCCTAAAACAACAATGTTTATATCGCAGCCATTTGGTGAAAAAGAATATGATTTATTTAGATTTGAGTCATTAGATGATGGATCATATGCATCTGGAAAATATAAAATATCAATTGTTGGATTAAGAGCATCAACAGAAACAAATTATAAATTTGGAACATTTGGTGTTCAATTAAGAGACATGATGGATACTGATGATAATCCAGTTGTATATGAAGCATATTCAAATCTTTCACTTGATCCAAATGCATCAAATTTTATTTCTAGAGTTATTGGTGATCAAAAACTATTTTTAAATCTTGATACAGATTCAGAAGATGAAAAACGTCTTGTAAGAGAAGGAACATTTCCTAATAAATCAACAAGAATAAGAGTCGTAGTCTCAAATGATGTTTTAAGAGGTGAAATTCCAGAAGAATCTTTGCCTTTTGGTTTTAGAGGTATACCAACTCTAAAAACAACATCAACACTCAAAGATGGAAGATCATCTGACACTAGTGCTGCAAATTCTTTATTAACAGGAAAAGATGCTGCAAATATATTATTTGCAGCAGCAGCAGCAGATAATTCTAATAAATTAGGTTATTCAATGATACCTCCTATGCCTTATAGATTTAAGGTAACAAAAGGATCAATGCAAAATACAAGCAATGCATGGTTTCAAAAATATTTAGGACAAGTATTTAGTGATACTGATGTTAAATTAACAAGTGAAAATGTGCAAACATCTTTTTATTGGGGATTAAAAAATACTAAAATAAAAACTATTGAAAATCCTAATAATGCTACACAAGCAGATTTTAATCGTTGTGTATTAAGTTTAACAAAGTTTTTAGGAAAAGAAACATCATCAGTTTTAACACAAGATGAAGAATCTGATATTATTAATAATAATAAATTTTCATTGGCAAAAGTTGCATTTGCGCAAGAAAATGTATCTGATATTTCAGGACCATTAACTGATGTTTTTCTTGAGGCAGTTTATATAAGAAATGCAGATGTAGGA
>Ga0194118_10007946_pt1 | contig 10063 bp, 10 predicted proteins | sample TA2MahsurfametaG_2_FD_148662 | JGI IMG/M metagenome (GOLD analysis project Ga0194118, IMG submission 148662) | Freshwater microbial communities from Lake Tanganyika, Tanzania - TA2015013 Mahale N5 surface | ecosystem: Environmental > Aquatic > Freshwater > Lake | place: Tanzania: Lake... | reverse complement strand
TTTTTTTTTGTTTGTGTGTTTGTTTTTGGTGAGTGTGTGTGTGGGTGTTTGTGTGTGTGTGTGTGTGTGTGTGTGTGTGTGTGTGTGTGTGTGTGTGTGTGTGTGTTTGTGTGTGTGTGTGATTGGTTTTTATTATTCCGCTGTTTATATACTGTGGTTGAAGGGCGGAACAACCCCCATCTAGTCCTCTGCTTCCAGCATCACAAAATCGTCTTCTTCTGCGCTGCTTTGTGAACTTCGCTGTTGGGGGGCGAGATTCCCCCCGATGAAGTCGTTGATGATTCTTGGAGTGGCTGTGTCAAATCCTGCGAGATTCAGTGTATTGAGGTCTTTTGGGTCTGCGATGGTCAGGCAATTTGATGTCATTCCTACGACGATGAGTTTGGCGTCAATTCCCGTTTCTCTGCGATACTGCTCTAGAGCAACTTGTGGATGGATTTTCCCCATATAGGTTTCACTGTCTGTGTAAATAACGAAGGCGTCGACATTTTCTTTGTTTTCAAGTGCGCGAATCATTGGTAGTGCGCAGTCTGTGGATGAGAATGGGAGGTCGACTAGCTTGAGGGCGTCATCGATGGTCATTGTGGGGAGACCTGTGGCGGGGTCGGTGGTCGCGTCCATATAACCCACGATGGCGTTGGTGAGGTCGATTATGGTGTTGGAGAAGGCGCAGATAGTCACGTTGCTAGGGGTGGTTGGAGGTGGGTAGAGTTCAGGGAGGTATTCTGGAGGTGAAGCAGTGGTGTAATAGTTGCTGCTGTATCCGTATGATGATGTTTGTGTTGTGGTTGTGGTGGCGTCAGGGAGTCCAAGGTATTTCTTGGTAGTTTTGTATTCGGCAACGGTTGGTCTACCGGGGACGTTGCCCCCACCTTCCAATCGCGAGGGGGTTCCGCCCCCCTGCGACGGAACTACGTTCTTATTTTGCGCCTCGGGGACGTTGCCCCCACCTTCCAATCGCGAGGGGGTTCCGCCCCCCTGCGACGGAACTACGTTCTTATTTTGCGCCTCGGGGACGTTGCCCCCACCTTCCAATCGCCAGGATTTCTCTTCAGGCTTGTTGAACTGACATTCATTGGTCTTCGTGTTCTCGTATAGTGTGCGTCCGTCTGGTAGTTGGATGGTCTTCCAGAGGGGGGGTGCGTCCCCCAACGACGCCAGTTCTGCTCGTTTAACTGCCCCCATTGGGGTCACCCCCCTCCGCTCTGTCCATAATGTCATCATCATCATTGCGATGGAGGCTGTGGCGCAATTCACATCAGGAGAACCTGTGCAAAATGCGCACGACATACTTCCACTTACATCCAGCGCTATTTTTATGCGTTTGCCTGTCGGTGTAATGTTCTGAAATGCGAGTTTGAATGCCTTGTCGAGCGCGGTGATGATTTGGGGGTTGGGTGTCCACTTCAGACTGCCTTTGAGGCCTTCGCCCTTTTTGTATGTCAGCATTGCCACGAGAATCGTGTATGGATGGATACGTGAACGTTTGATGTCGGTGGCGTCTGTGATACGGTCACAGATATCTTTGACGGCGGGGGTCATCATTGTTGCGGGTGTAATAATTCCGATTTCTGCGGTGCTGAGTTTGCCTAAGTTGCGGATGAGTGCGGTTAGGGGCATTCCTTTTCCTTTGCCGTTGGCACCTTTGTTCGTTAGAAGTGCTTCCCATATTTTCTTGTACTTGAATAACTGAGTGGGAAGTTGTTCGCGGCAGAGTCCGACTTGGTTGATGAGGTGGACGATTCGGTCCAGTTCTTGTGTGTGGGTTGCGGTGTTAGCGGTGGTAGCGCGATTTACGATGGTGTGGATTTCTTTTATGGCGTTGAAGAAGATGGCCACGGGAGATGACTTTGTTTCTTCAATTGACAAAAGAGAAGCGTGAGATTCTGGGGTTTCGAAGCGACCGAATACGTAGTCGATTGCGAGACGACCACCATTGTCTTTCATTTTCTTTGGGTCGATGTGAATTAGGGTGAGGATGTCCTTGATGGTCCAGCCTTCGCGGTTTTGGTATTTTGTGATGAGGTTGGCAAGTTCGATTCCTGTGCGTGAGTAGAAGTATTCGCTTAGGACACGACGGACTCCACGACCGAATCCGTGGGGGTTCCGCCCCCCTACGATTGACGCTTTGCTCAATTCCCCGCTAATGCGGGAGGCGGAGTGCGATTGGTGGGGTGTTCCGTGGGGGTTCTGCTCCCCTACGATTGACGCTTTGCTCAATTCCCCGCTAATGCGGGAGGCGGAGGTGGAGGTGGAGGTGGAGGCGGAGGTGGAGGCGGAGGTGGAGGCGGAGGTGGAGGCGGAGGCGTGCTTTGCGCTTGAGAATATTGTCATATATGACGCCAGCATATACATATGCGTCAGGATGCGAACACAGTCGTTGACAATTGCGAGTGCTTGCGTCTTTGCCTCTTGAGTGGGTGCGAATACAATGATGGTGGCTAGGGCGACGAGTGTTGATTCTTGTTTGGCTGCGCGGCCTTCAATACTTACCTGCCGGATTGTGTCGCATAGCCATTTGAAATTGTCCGGGGTGCGCGTCATCCTCAGGACGCAACTAGCGCATTGTGAACTGACTTGTTGCGGGGTCTGGTAGAAGTTGCCACCTTCACTGCCGATGATGAGATAGCGAATGACTTGTTCTTTGTTGCTTATTTGCCACACGAAACCACCTGCGTTGCCTTGGATTTGGTCTGGGTCAAGGCGGAACCATTGTGGCACGGCTGCGCGGATTATGGCGGATTTGGTTGCTTGGACTGATAGTGCTTTTGCTGCTTCGGGGATTTTTTTTCCTTTTTTATTGGTTTTATTGGCGGTAATGATGGATTTCTTTGACGGCATTATTTATGGATAATGGATAATCGGGTTCTGTATTTGTTATTTTCACATTTAACGTGTTAAAAAACTTCAATTTTATGGTCTTTGTCTATTTGTGTATTTGTGTATAAAATTGAAATGTTTTTCTTTGTTTTCTCGATGAAGATGTGTCTGTCTGTTTACGTTCTGAAGTGTCACTGAATATGAATTTAAAACGAAGTGTTCGTAATATCTTTGTTCGCGGTAGCGTTCGGCGTTATTATCGCCCTCCTTTTATGGAACCTCTGCTGTTTCGTCCGACTCAATCTTTGATGGCATATCGCGATGATGTTGGATATATTGGATACGTAACGGATGTGGATGAAGATGAAGATTCTTCTCTTGGTGCTGGTGCTGGTGCTGGTGCTGGTGCTGGTGCTGGTGCTGGTGCTGGTGGCGGCAGTGTAGAAGGAGCGCCGACGATGAATGTTGTTTCACGTCGGCGGCGTTACTTACTTGCGTTAGATTCGGATGTTGGATTTTCTGAATCTGTGTGTTTGTTTGTCATTGTTAGTTTTGTCATTGCGTTGTTCTTGTTCTTGGTTGCTGCGTCGCCTTGGGGGGTTTCTCCGCCTTCTTTGGGTGGTGGCGGTAGTAGGCGTAGGTGAGTGCGGAGCGGAGCGGCGTGTAGCGGCGTGTAGCGGCGTGTAGCGGCGTGGAGCGGCGTGGAGCGGCGTGTAGCGGAGCGCGTTTAATACTCTATTTTTTATTCTTGATAACCTTATATTGCACTTCATCCTTATTTAAACAACACGTTGTTATATAATGTCAGAGTGTGTTAGTTATCTGGATGTGTTGCGCGTGTATGCCTTTGATACAACTAAGAAGGTTCGTTTAGGTGTTCAAAATGATGGTGGGTATGTCATTGCGGAAATTGGGGGTGCTGGCGAGGGTTCTGACGAGACTAGCGTCTATGATTGTTATATTTCCGCCGGTGTCAGCAATGAAGAGAGTTTTACGCGCGATTTTCTTACCCGTTATTCCGGTGTGTGTTCTTTGAATGAATCAAACTGTTTTGCTTTTGATGGAACGATTCAGTCGTATCCGACTCAATATACCGATAAAATTACGTTCTTTAAGAAGAATATTGGCGGCGGGGCGGAGGATACCGATTCGGAGACGAATTTGCGATTTGTGTTGGATAAGTATTCGCGGGTGTTTTTGAAGATGGATATTGAAGGCGGTGAGTATCCTTGGTTGATGCGGATGACGGCGGATGATTTGCGGAAGATTCGTCAGATTGTGATTGAGTTTCACGGGATTACCGGTGCTGGGTGGGGTGCGGAATTTCATCAGAAGTGGGCTTGTATGAAGAAGTTGGCGGAGACGCATTTTATTGTTCACGCTCATGGAAATAATTATAGTCATTCTGCGTCGGGAATGCCTGATGTGATTGAGTTGACGTGTATTGAGCGTTCGTATTTTTTGAAGACCTTTGGGGCGGGTGATGGTGATGATGGTGCGCCTGCGCTGAATCGTGTGCCAATGCCTATTCCCGGGTTGGATTTTCCGAATAATGGGGGTCGCGGTGATTATCCTTTGAATTTCTATCCGTTTGTGTCTATTGAGAATTAGAATGAGCGATTAGTTAAGGTTTGATTATCATTTTATATGAAGTAAATATGAAATGAAACTATGTGGCGCATTAAGAATATTTATTTGAATATTCGATTGATTGAATATTGATGACATATTCGTGATTTGCGATTGAAGATTGGAGATTGAAGATTGGAGATTGTTGAGAGATTGGCGATTGTTGAGAGATTGAAGGTTGACGAGATATTGGAAGATTGGAGATTGGAGATTGGAGATTGTTGATTGTTGAGAGATTGGAGATTGGAGATTGGAGATTGGAGATTGTTGAGAGATTGAAGGTTGACGAGATATTGGAAGATTGGAGATTGGAGATTGGAGATTGGAGATTGGAGATTGTTGATTGGAGGTTGACGAGATATTGGAAGATTGAAGATTGAAGATTGGAGATTGTTGATTGTTGAGAGATTGGAGATTGAAGATTGTTGAGTGTTGAGAGATTGGAGATTGAAGATTGTTGAGTGTTGAGAGATTGGAAGGTTAGAGATTGGAGATTGGAGATTGGAAGGTTGGAGATTGGAGATTGTTGAGAGATTGGAGATTGAAGATTGTTGAGTGTTGAGAGATTGGAGATTGGAGATTGTTGAGTGTTGAGAGATTGAAGATTGGAGATGATGAGAGATTGGATTAGATTAGAGATGATGATTGATTGGAGATTGGCGATTGGCGATTGGAGATTGTTGAGAGATTGGCGATTGAAGGTTGACGAGATATTGGAAGATTGAAGATTGGAGATTGGAGATTGAAGATTGGCGATTGGAAGGTTGGAGATTGGCGATTGGAAGGTTGGAGATTGGAGATGATGAGACATTGAAGATTGGAGATTGTTGAGAGATTGGAGATGATGAGAGACGGATTGATAGAACTATCATTTGACCGAAGAGTAAGAATGGAGTTTGGATTTGATAGGTTACCGACCGACCAACGGGAGGGAGGGAGGGAGGGAGGGAAGTTTACTGTCGCTTCGTCGCCCCCGGCAACCCCCCGCCCCCGCCCCCCCTCTCTCCCCCCTTCTCCCGCCCACCCCCTTCCCGCGCTTTTTTCTTTACCGAATCTCGGTTCTATCGGTGACCGGAATTCGGTAGGAAAACGGTCTTTCGGTCACAAAAACTGTGTCGATGAGACCATATATGGTGTGGTGAAAAGAGGGGGTATTATGATATGCGCGATTTCGGTGTGTCCTCATAAAATTTAAATACTTTTCCATTTTATGGTTGATGATAGTGGACCTGAATTTTAGATACGAGATGGATACTAGTGATACAATGATGAGCCCTGCTGTGCGCGCTGCTGCTTTGAAGCGTGAGAAAGCTGCTGCTGCTAAATTAGCGCGTGCTGCTGGGAATATTGCTGCTGCTGCTGCTGCTCGACGAGCTGAAGATGAGAAGATTCGATCTGAGCGAAGTGCTATGATTGCTGAAGAGAGTGCTCGTATTGGCTTGAAAGTTTCTGCTGCCCGGTGTGCTCTTGGAATTGGGAGTTATGAACCCAACCCTACTTCTGTGTGTCTTCTTATTGAGTCGTTGACCTCTAAGATGCGATTTCGACTTTCGGCAAAAGGATTCTGGTGAGTGAACAAGCACACAGGGGCGTGTGTTTTTTATTGATGTTTTTGTTTCTCGTTATGTCTGGATAAAATTCAAATACTTTTCCTACTTTATAGTAACGATATCGAACCCGACGAACGAACGAACGAACGAACGAACAAATGACTACTGCTACTCACTACACGACTGCTACTGCTGCTGCTGCTGCTGCTGTTGCTGCTTGTGGGTCTGTTGTGGTATTTAGTTGTTGTGATAAAGAAGAGAAGAATGCGAAGACGAAGCCTCACGAACCTGGATTCAAGCTTACTCACGAAGAGCGGATGAAGAAATGTGACCAGCACAAATAACGGCGTCTGTGTGACGTGTGATGTTGGACTTGATGACCGTGCCGACTTCACGTGTGACCCTCGTATGCCTGGTGGATTTTCGCTTATGTGTCACTCGTGCTTCGACTACTTCAACAAAAATGGCTATGTGAGCTGCGGATATGGCGCGTTCTCCAATGCCGCCTACAGATGATGATGATGATGATGATGATGATGGTGGTGACGCTGTGACTGTGACTGTGAAACAAAACAAAATATAATCGGTGGTGTTTTTTTTAATGATGTTATTTGTATAAATTTTCAAAGCCATTCATTTCGGATAATGCGAACTCGGAAGGTTGGGAGACAACTCTTGAGGATGTGAGGCCAAGGAATGCTCCCTTCTTTCCGTGTTACGACGAGTGGAATCGATTTCAGTGTGTGTGTGTGTCCGTGTCTATCAATAAAATTGAAATGCTTTTTCTTATTTCGTGTGATTGTGTGCTTACACTTCAGAAACAACATATGAATACTCGTTCTTTTGCCGGAATATATGCTCGCAAACTTCGTGGACCTTCTCGTTTCATTTGGACTTTGGATACTCTCCGTATTATTGTTCGCGGACTTTTCCAGTTTCATCGGTGTGGTCCAAACCGCGTTTCTCTTGATGCCATCGCCCCTCATCTTCGTGCTCTTGTTTGTGACCGGGTCAAGTCTATTGTGTGTGATTCTCACAGCAATCCTGACTTTGCTGAACATTATTTCGAGAGAATTTGTGCTCGTTGGATTTGTCTTCCTTCTCTCCGCGCTGTTCTTTTGAAACTCAAAGAGTGTGACAGTTACGCCTCATTGGTCGGCAGCACATCGGCTACCTATGATTCTTTGCGTGCTGATGGCTTTATGTCTCGGTTGGCGTATGATGCGTTTGATTCTGAAATTACGCAACTTCACTTTTCGCATCCCGGTTGTCATTTGCACCGCCTTCCTGCCATTCCGCGTCCTTGTGCTCGACCCTCGATGGGGAGTTGCTTCTACTGTGGCGAAGGATTGATTGACAAAATTGACTGGAATTGTTTTCCCAACTGTGAGTGTATCGGTTATGAAGGGGGTGTGGATGAGGTTATGGTTTGTTCTTCCTGTGTTGAGGAAATGGCTGATGAATAGGGGGGGGGTCCGCCCCCCAACGACGGTGGGGGTTCCGCCCCCCTGCGACGGTTACGGAGGGGGTTGGCGGTGGAACGGAGAGGGAAGGTAAGTAAATCCGCCGTCTATATTTACGGGGGTTCCGCCCCCCAGCGACGGTGACAGAGAGGGAAGGTAAGTAAATCCGCCGTCTATATATACCTACGGTCGATTCTTACGGCGGGGGTGCCTGGTTCGACCTTTTTTATTGGCTTTAATCCCGATCTTCGAGAGATTCTCATTCATTCGTTTGAGAGATTCGGATTCATTCGTTTGAGAGATTCGGATATTAGCATTTCAATAACAACCGTTTGATTTTACCGTAGGTTAGAATAGACGGCGGGGGTTATTCTATCTCTCGACGTTTCTTTTTCCAACCGTTCTTTTTTGTCTACAAACATCCCCGTCTATTCTTACTCTCCGCGACTTCGTCGCTGCTATCGCCGGTCTATTCTTACGGCGCTTATGCTCGGGTCTATTTTACACTGTTATCGGGTAGCCGGAAATGGCCCATATAACGATCGACGGCTCGCATTATGGTCTCGATGTATATTATCATAGATTCTAATTCATTCGTTTGAGAGATTTGGATTCATTCGTTTGAGAGATTTGGATTCATTCGTTTGAGAGATTCGGATTCATTCGTTTGAGAGATTCTCATTCATTCGTTTGAGATATTCGGGTATTAGCATTTCAATAACAACCGTTTGATTTTACCGTAGGTTAGAATAGACGGCGGAATCTCTCGACATTTGTTTTTCCAACCGTTCTTTTTTGTCTACAAACATCCTCCGTTCATCTTTACTCTCTACGCTTCGCCGGTCTATTCTTACGGCGGCGGGGGGGGGAGGTTCCGCCCCCCTGCCCCCCTAATCCGCGCTTTTTCTTAACCTATTCTCGGTTTTTTCGGTAAACCGGAAATGAGTAAGATAAATGCGTATGACTTATTATTTTTGTTATTGTAAATGGTCTTAGTTTTGTTTATGATTGATTGATTTTTAGTGTACATTTTAAAAAATTGAAATACTTTTCTCTGTTATGATTGAATATAGCGATTTGTGAATTAGACGAACGAACTACTTAACGAAATGGATACTACTACTATGACTCCTGGATTGCGTGCTGCTGCTTTGAAACGTGAAAAAAATGCTGCTGCTAAGTCTGCTCGTATTGCTGGTAAGATTGCTGCTGCTGATAAACGTGCTCTTTGTGAAGCCGTTCTTTCCGAAAAACTCCGTAAAGGGCGTGAAGATATTGATAAAAAAATTCAAGCTGCTCGCAAAGCTTTGGGTTTGCGCAAATTTGACCCTAATCCTTCCTGTCTTCACGATATGATACAACAAATGGAGTTTGATATTTTGGGTTTTGCTTCGTAATAATATGATGTTGATATTTGTTTCTGTGTTTGCGCTTTATATTACATACATACACAGGGGAGTGTGTGTTTTTTTTCTAGTTACTTCATTCCTTTGTTTATCTTTTCTATTAGTATTTTAATATTTTAACCCCTTTGTTCGTTTTTTTTTTAGTTATGGTATGATTCTATTCTCTCGATGTTTCATTTTCTACCTTTCTTATTTTTTATGTTTACAAATATCTTCTTGATAATTTGATACATTTACTCTGGATTAGTATTTGAATAATAACCGTTACGTTTTAAACATTCACTCGTATTCGCTTCTCTACCTCCATAGGATTACCTGAGGTTGGAATTGACACGATATACATTATCCTGGGCGGGAAGGTCCGCCCCTATGACGGTTCCTTCTTTTTATATACATTCTCCGTCCATTCTTACGGCAGTTATGCTTGGTTTTTAACGGCTCACTTTTACACCCATTACACTTCTATCGAGTAACGGGAATTCGGTTACATATCTAGTATTGAGTCTTATTATCCTCTATCGCGCGTTTTTTATTTCATTTATCACTTTTTATGATTTTATTATTCAACTTATTCATTCGTTTTTTAATAACCATCTTTACATTTTAATGTAGGTTGGTATTCACTGTGTTATGGACGAGTATTTCTAATCTCTTGGGGTCATATGACAGACAACGTTGTTATTCGTTCACTCATTGATTTCTTAATCCTCCGTCCATTCCTACCTACGGTTCAATCTTACGGCAGAGGTTGTCCACCTTTTTTTTACGTTTGAATTCTCTCATCCGAGAGATTCTTGAATGGATATTCCGAGAGATTATTAGATGATGTTCCGAGAGATTCCTGAATGATGTTCTGAGAGATTATTAGATGATGTTCTGAGAGATTCTTGAATGGATATTCCGAGAGATTATTAGATGATGTTCTGAGAGATTCTTGAATGGATATTCCGAGAGATTATTAGATGATGTTCCGAGAGATTATTAGATGATGTTCCGAGAGATTCTTGGATGATGCTCTGAGAGATTCTTGAATGGATATTCCGAGAGATTCTTGGATGGATGTTCTGAGAGATTCTTGGATGATGCTCTGAGAGATTCCTTATGGATTAGTATATGAATAATAACAGTTAGATTTAGATTTGACTCTTGGTTTAAATTCACGGAACAATGGATTATAAATCTCTCGTCTTTTCCT
>Ga0194118_10007945_pt1 | contig 10064 bp, 6 predicted proteins | sample TA2MahsurfametaG_2_FD_148662 | JGI IMG/M metagenome (GOLD analysis project Ga0194118, IMG submission 148662) | Freshwater microbial communities from Lake Tanganyika, Tanzania - TA2015013 Mahale N5 surface | ecosystem: Environmental > Aquatic > Freshwater > Lake | place: Tanzania: Lake Tanganyika... | reverse complement strand
GAATAATACTTTAGAGTCTATAGCTGAAACAATCTTTCGACAGTGGTTTATTGAAGAAGCGGATGATAGTTGGTTTCATGATGAGTTAAGAAATTACGTTACAGTTATAGATAATAGAGGTAAAACCCCTCTTTATTCTGAAGAGGAAACATGCTATCCATTGATAGAGGTTAATGCCCTTGGTAAAAAAAACAGGCTTGTAGATTATGCATTAATAAAAAAATATGTTAATAAAGATATTTTTGATCATTGCTTTCGTAATAAATTAACAAAGTATGATACCCTATTGTCAACAGTTGGAAGCATTGCTGCTATTTCTATGTATGTATTAGACCTTGGAAATATTGCCCAAAATGTTATTGGCCTTTCATCTAAAGGTATCTCTCCTTTTTACTTGTATCAATGCTTAAAACATAAAATACACGAAATTTTATTATTAGACATAGGTGGAGTACAACCAAGCATTAAAGTACCTCATTTGTTATCATTGGCAATACCTATTCCACCTTCTAACTTGCAGCGTGTATTTGAAAATCAACTTATAGATTTTGTGTCTAAAATGGAGATCAATTACCAGCAAATCAAAACCCTAGAATCCCTACGCAACATACTTCTACCCAAATTAATTAGCGGCGATATCAGAGTTGAATATGAAGAGGTATCATGACGAAGATAACCGAATCGGAGATCGAAGAATTTGCAATTAGTCTCTTAGAGAAACAAGGTTATCGGTATGTGTACGGTCCTGATATTTCGCCCGAAGGCAATAACCCGTTACGTGATGGATTTGACGAGGTAATATTGGAGGAGAAATTAAAAGCTGCAATTAGACGTATTAACCCCGGTATATCGGAAGAAGCTGAAGTAGATGGTTTGCATCGGGTAAAAAGCAGGAATTTCGCCGATCCTATCTCAGACAATGAAGATTTTCATAAAATCCTGACGGAAGGAGTTAATGTCGTAATACGAAAGAACGGTGAAAATCGTGGAGATTACATAAAGTTAGTTGATTTTGATAACATAGAAAATAATGAATTTAACGTTGTTAACCAATTTACGGTCACCCAAAATAACCAAAATAAGAGACCCGATATTATTCTTTTTGTAAACGGCATACCGCTTGTGATTATAGAACTAAAGAATCCAACTAAAGAGAATGCTACCGTAGCTTCTGCATATGAGCAGTTAAGAACATATAAAGACACGATTCCTTTGCTTTTTAGATATAACGGTATATTGGTAATTTCCGACGGATTAGAGGCAAAAGCGGGTTGTTTATCTAGTCAATTGAATCGTTTTACGGCTTGGAAATCCGCTGACGGCAAAACTGAAGCATCACGGTTTATAAATCAATTAGAGATACTAGTTAACGGTATGTTGAATAAGGCAACATTGCTTGATCTTATTTATAATTTTGTAATTTTTGAAAAATCTAGTACAAAAGATCCTAAAACCGGTATTACGAATACACAAACCTTTAAAAAGCTTGCCGCTTATCATCAATATTATGCGGTTAACAAAGCATTGGAATCCGTAATAACCGCAAGCGGCAGAGAAGGTAATCGTAAAGGCGGGGTAATATGGCATACTCAAGGATCGGGCAAATCGCTTTCCATGTTATTTACGGCGGGAAAGATTGTCAGAGTTTTAAATAACCCGACTATTTTGGTTATTACCGATCGTAATGACCTTGACGATCAGTTATTTGATACGTTTGCATCGTCCAAACAATTACTTAGACAAGAACCTATACAAGCAACGGACAAGAAGCATCTAAAAGAACTATTAAAAGTAACTTCGGGAGGAAGTAGTTTTTACTACGGTCCAGAATTTCAACCTGATGTAGGTAATGTATATGAGCGGCTTTCAGAGCGCAGTAATATAGTAGTAATTGCGGATGAAGCACATCGCACGCAATATGGATTTAGTGCTAAAACAATTGACGATAAAGATACTAATGGAAAGATAGTAGGTAAAAAAGTTGTTTACGGTTTTGCAAAATATATGCGCGATGCTTTACCGAATGCAACCTATCTAGGTTTTACCGGTACTCCTATAGAGAAGCAGGATATCAATACTCCTGCGGTATTCGGTAATTATGTAGACATTTATGATATAGCCAAGGCAGTAGAGGACGGTGCAACGGTTAGTATTTTTTATGAAAGCAGGCTTGCAAAAATAACTTTAAGCGAGGAGGGGCGAAAACTAGTTGAAGAGTTAGACAACCTCTTAGAAAATGAAGGATCGATCGATCAACAAAAAAATAAAGCAAAACATACAAGACTTGAAGCGTTAATCGGTAGTGAGAAACGTATACGGAATATTGCAGAGGATATAGTTTGGCATTTTGATCAAAGACAAAAGGTTTTTGAAGGTAAAGCGATGATTGTTGCTATGTCGCGGCAGATTGCAACGGCTCTTTATGATGCTATTATAAAAATAAGGCCACAGTGGCATAGCGATGATTTAAGTAAGGGCGTCATAAAAGTGGTTATGACTGCTAGTTCAAATGACGGTCCTGCAATGGTTAAGCACCATACGAGCAAGGAACAAAGGCGTATTCTTGCTATGAGAATGAGAAATCAGGATGATGAATTAAAATTAGTAATAGTTGTAGATATGTGGCTAACGGGTTTTGATGTTCCGTCGATGCATACGTTATATATAGATAAACCTATGCGGGGACATAATTTGATGCAGGCAATTGCTCGTGTAAACAGGATCTATAAAGATAAAGAGGGAGGATTAGTCGTAGATTATTTAGGTATAGCCTCGGATCTAAAAAAAGCGTTGTCATTTTACTCTGATGCGGGAGGTAGAGGTGATCCCGTAGTAGCACAGGAACAGGCTATAAGGAAGATGACGGAAAAAATAGAAGTAATTTCTGCAATGTTTCACGGTTTTTCTTATAAAGAGTATTTCACTGCGGATACTGCTTCTAAGCTTGCAATTATTCTTGCGGCAGAAGACCATATTCTTGGCTTAGATGACGGTAAGAATCGTTTTATTAATGAAGTAACCGCACTATCGAGGATGTTTGTGATTGCCGTTCCCCATGAACAGGCTATGCATGTTAAGGATGAAGTAGCATTTTTTCAAGCTATAAAGGCTCGATTGATAAAATTTAATAGTACGGAATCGGTTAAAACTAATGAGGCCACGGAGACGGCTATACGTCAAGTTATAAACGAAGCTTTAGTATCAAACCGAGTTATAGATATATTTGATGCGGCAGGAATTAAGAAACCCGATATTTCAATATTATCAGAAGAATTTTTGTTAGAAATAAGGGCTATGGAACATAAGAACTTAGCTTTAGAAACCATAAAAAAGCTTCTGAGTGATGAGATCAAAGGACGAGAAAAAAAGAATCTTGTTCAAAGCAAATCTTTAATGAAAATGCTTGAAGAGTCTATAAAACGATATCAGAATAAGATTCTCACTGCCGTAGAAGTTATTGAAGAATTAATAGAACTTGCAAAAAATATACAAGGCACCGACCAAGAGCCGAAAGAACTTGGACTTTCGGATTATGAATATGCATTTTATACTGCAGTTGCAGATAACAAGAGTGCGCGTGATTTAATGCAAAAAGATCGGTTAAAAGAACTTGCAATTGCATTGACAATCGAGATAAAGAAAAATGCTTCAATTGATTGGAGAATTAGAGACAGCGTTAAAGCTAAACTTAGAGTTGCCGTAAAAAGAACTTTACAAAAATTCGGTTATCCTCCTGATATGAAAGAGTTTGCAACAGAAACAGTATTAAAACAAGCAGAATTAATAGCAACCGAGTTATCCGATGAAAAAAGCAGGACGTTATAGGTACATATTAGGCAATGACCCCTCAAACGCAAAAAGAATATTTATCCGGGCATATAGAAAGGATTACTTACCATAATGAGGATAACGGTTTTTGCGTACTGCGAATTAAAATCAAGGGATATAAAGACTTAGTAACGGTTACGGGTAACTCCCCGAGCATATCGGTCGGAGAATATATCAAATGCAGCGGTATTTGGTATAATGATCGCAATCACGGTAAGCAATTCAAGGCCGATTTTTTAAAAGCTCTTCCGCCCGATACCTTAGAAGGAATTGAAAAGTATCTAGGGTCCGGTCTTATTAATGGAATAGGCGCTCATTTTGCTAAAAAGTTAGTTACCGCATTCGGAGACAAAGTATTTGACGTCATCGAGCACAAACCGGAATTATTATCTACTTTAGACGGAATAGGTAAAATTAGGGCAAACAGTATTTGCAATAACTGGAAAGACCAGAAGATCGTGCGTGAAATCATGATCTTTCTTCAGTCGCACGGAGTCGGTACGACAAGAGCGACTAGGATATTTAAAACTTACGGGGAAGAAGCTATTGCCGTAGTATCAAAAAACCCTTATCAATTAGCTAAAGACATCAGGGGTATAGGATTCGTATCTGCCGATACGATTGCAGGCAACCTCGGTATTGCAAAAGATTCTCTTATTCGTGCTAGAGCAGGTTTGTCTCATGTGTTACTGGAGGCCACATCAAGCGGTCACTGTGCTCTACCGTTAGAAATTTTAATAGAAAATACCGGAAAGTTACTAGGTATAGATTCAAGTTTAGTAGAACTTGCCGTTACTAAAGAACTGGAATTAAAAACTATTATTTGTGATCTAATAGAAGATAAGTCCTGCATATTTCTAGCTAGTTATCACTTCTATGAAAAACAAATAGCAAGAATACTTTTATCTATTAATAAAGAAGCCGTTTTGTGGGATCATGATAATTCAGAGGAGTTAATTCCTGCAATAGAACAAAAATTAAATATTCGGTTAGCGGATAATCAAAAAGAGGCTATCACTACGGCTTTGTCAAAAAAGCTTACGGTTGTTACGGGCGGCCCGGGTACCGGTAAGACAACTTTAGTTAAGGCTTTGCTTCAGCTATTAGAGATGAGCAAACTAAACGTTAAACTATGCGCTCCGACGGGGAGAGCGGCTAAACGCTTAAGTGAAACAACGGGCTTAGAAGCAACTACTATCCATAGATTATTAGAAGTTAATAATTTAGAAGGCGGTTTTAAATATAATGAGGAAAATAGGCTCGTATGCGATTATTTGATAGTTGACGAGAGTTCAATGATCGATGTTATTTTATTCTATTCTCTAATAAAAGCTTTACCTGATCATATCGGTCTCTTATTAGTCGGCGATGTGGACCAATTACCTTCCGTCGGAGCGGGACAAGTATTAAAAGATATTATTAGTTCAAATGTAATTACGACCGTTAAGCTAAACCGAATTTTTCGCCAATCAGAAAGCAGTGCTATAATTACTAATGCCCATAATGTCAATAAAGGTATAATACCCGATTTAACTGCCCGTAAAGATAATAGTGATTTTTACTTTATTGAAGCAGATCCGGGGGAAGATATTCTTAATAAGATAATTACTATCACCTGTGATAGGATACCGAAGAAGTTCAATCTAAATCCAATCGGAGATATTCAATTATTATGCCCTATGCAAAGAGGCGGTACCGGAGCAAGATCATTAAATATAGAATTACAAAAAGTGTTAAATCCTCATTATGCTGAGGGGATTACAAAATTCGGACAGGTTTTTGCGGTCGGAGACAAAGTAATGCAAACGGAAAATAACTACGACAAAGATACTTATAACGGGGATATCGGGTTAATTAGTGCTATTAACCGGGAAGAACAAGAAGTAACTATTGATTTTTACGGCAATAAAATAGTATATGATTACGACGATTTAGATCAAATCATCCTAGCCTATGCTACTACTATCCATAAATCACAGGGGTCTGAATATCTGGCAGTTATTATTCCTATTACCATGCAGAGCTATATGATGCTCAGACGTAACCTAATCTATACCGCCATTACTCGCGGCAAGAAACTCGTAGTTGTTATCGGGGAGAAAAAAGCTTTTGCTATGGCGGTAAAAGACAGAAAAAGTTCCAATAGATACTCCAAGTTAAAAGAGTGGTTACGACTTTAATTTTGATCTGTTAAAATCCTTATGTCGTTTGCAATAGAAAACAAGCTTAACTGGCTTTACATAGATATCAATAGCTATTTTGCTACGGTAGAGCAGCAGGTCAATCCAAATTTGAGAAATAAACCGGTTGCGGTCATCCCGATGTTATCGGATAGTACCTGTGCTATTGCCGCAAGCTATGAGGCTAAACTAAAAGGTATCAACACGGGAACGAAAATTTACGAGGCTAAGAAACTCTGCCCTGAGCTTATTTGTATACAGGCGAAGCATGAATTATACATTCAGTACCATCACAAAATATTTAACGAAATAGACAGGTATCTACACGTCGATCATATATTTTCTATCGATGAAGGAGCTTGTCGCCTGACGGGTAAGTCTTGCTTGCAAGAAGAAGCGTTGAGGATAGCACAAATAATAAAAATGGCCATTAGAAATAATATCGGTGATTACATTACCTGCTCTATAGGCATAGCTCCTAATCGATATTTAGCAAAAATTGCATCTAATATGCAAAAGCCCGACGGTTTATCGGTAATTAATACTACTGAGTTACCAAGCAAACTTTATCCGCTCAATTTAAAATCTATACCGGGCATCGGTACAAAAACAAGAGAGAGGTTAATGAAAAACGGTATATCGTCTATAGAGCAGTTATGTTTGCTTGATAGATCAAGATTAAAAACCGTATGGGGTAACGTTTGGGGCGAAAAAGTATGGTATTTAATTAGAGGGGCGGATTTACCTTTGGAAAAAGTACAAAAAAGCACGATAGGACACAGTAAAGTTCTAGGACCGAAAGAACAACAAGCACATAATGCAAGAAACATTTTAATAAGCCTGACACAAAAAGCAGCAAGCAGACTTAGAGACAAGGATCTATTTACTACGGGGATATTATTAGCAGTAAATTTTAATTCAGGGAAGTTTCTTAAGGAAAATAGCAGAATTAAATTATCAAACGATACTAGCAGCATTCTTAGGCAAGTATTAAACTCTTGGGACAAGGTACTCGGAAACGTTGATACTAAAAAGATTAAAGTAAAAAAAATAGGAGTTAGTTTTTATAATTTGCAGAGCGAATCAAATCAGTTATCATTTGATGACTTGTGCAAACAACGTAAAAATCAAAAAATATCGGGAGTAATAGATAGTATTAATAAAAGAATGGGTATCAATACTGTTTCAATAGGTATTAATACAAAAACATATAAATCGGAGCAAATAGTAGCATTCGGTCATATTCCAAAAATCGAGAACTAGCAGCTTAACACGGTAATAATATTGCGGCGATAAGGTTCCTAATATTCCACCTTTTTTTTAGCTATAACATACGTGTTATGCTATGACGAAATAGTTGCATAAATACCCTAAAACTACCTTAACGCCGAAATAGGCAAATTTATATAAAGCAAAACCATTATTCTATAACAAACTTATAATTATTCTAAGTAGCCCTTGCATTTAAAACTCTACAAGATAACTTCGCGTGCTTAATGCCAAAAATTATTTCGGTATTTATTGAAATTTACTACGTTTTTCAAAGTTAGACTTGTTTTTTTATCTAAAAAATTATTATTTTTCTTGAATCGATAAAACTTTTAATAATGACATTTAGCCATTTCGATAAGATTGTTGTGTTTTTATTCCTAATTTTTGATTTCTGCTCTTTTAATTTAAAGATTTGTAGAGTTTTAATAAAAAAAATAAGTATTTCTGGTTAGTTGCATGAATAAAATTTTGATATACTGAACCTTTGTCCTAATGTTTATTAACTAAGAATAAATAATAGTCCCTATTATTACCAATATACTCCCTATAATACCTAATGTTTCGGCGAAAATGATTACCCTATCTTTTACAATAATTCCATATACTAACCAATGTATTAATAATACCAGGCAAATAATATAAGACATAAGCGAAATATCCTCAGCAGACTTAGTATTATATATCTTCCATGCCTGTATATAATGCATGGATTGACCAAGATTAACAACAAAACACATATACGTAGTAAATAAGTTTCTTTCGTGTTTCACCAGGAATCCTGCTTTTGTAATTTCTTCTGTATAATCAGTGGTCTAATATATTATAACTAGATTTAAATTGAATTATATTGCACTTTCCAGTTTGAACAAGCAGGATATTCTTATTCTTCCCTTTACTATGGGCAATATTTTTATTCGAATACTTTTAACACTCTAATACTTGCAACAGCTCTAAGTTAATTTCTTGACTATACTTGTTACTAATCTATAGCAGTACTCACAAAATCTCGTTTATATCGAATAACTATAGTAGTCTTAAGCAAGTCCTGATATCATACTCTTTGTAGATATGTTTTGCTTTATATTTAAAAGTAGTAATAGGATTAGTGCATTAAGGTTCTTGTAAATGAATATACTGATTACTGGGGGTACAGGTTTCATCGGCTCAGCTCTAACTGAATTTTTTATACAAAAAGGTTATCTTATTACTATCCTTTCTCGTAATCCTCAAGCTTTATCGAGTGTAAGAATTATAAAGTCTATTGAACAAATTAGTGTTGATGAAAAAATAGATATAATAATAAATCTTGCAGGCGCTCCAATAAATAAAAGATGGACTAACTCTTATAAAGAGCTGTTAATAGATAGTAGATTGGGAGTAACAAAGAATTTAATTCTACTAATTAAATCACTTAAAACAAAACCAGATTTGTTCATTAGTGCTTCAGCAATAGGCTATTATGGTACTCAAAATAATAAATACATAGATGAAAATTCATTATATATAAATGATTTTACCCATGAATTATGTAATTTATGGGAATTAGAAGCTAAGAAAGCAAAAAAGCTTGGGGTCAGAACTTGTATTACAAGGCTCGGAGTAGTTTTAGGCAAAAATGGCGGAGCATTAGAAGAGGTGTTACCAATATTTAGATTAGGAATTGGTGCTAAAATAGGTTCGGGGAAACAGTTTTTTTCTTGGGTTCATATAGATGATGTAATCGGTGCGTTTAACTTTTTAATTAAAGATAAAAAACAAAAAGGAATATATAATTTAACATCCCCTAACCCGGTTACTAATTATAGATTTACCAAAGAACTTGGCAAGATGATAAGTCGGCCAACTGTCTTAAGTATACCAAAGTTTTTAATCAAAATGATTTTTGGAGAAATGGGAGATAAGCTATTGTTAAATGGATCAGCAGTATATCCAAAAAAATTATTAGATAGTGGTTATGAATTCCAATTTAAAACTATAGAGGCATCATTAGAAAATATATTAAAATAAAATAGATAAAATGAAGGTTGCTATTATTGGAGCCAGTGGATCAATTGGAAAAGCTTTTGTAGACCATTTTTTAAAAAGTCGGGAAACGAAAAAGCTATATTTATTCTCACGATCAGATATTAACTTTGATGATATAAGAATAACTAATCATTTTATTGATATTGAAGATGAACAATCTATAAAAAAAGCAGCAAGCTTAATTCCAGATAATGAGTGTCTGCATTATATTATTATTACTACTGGGATTTTATTCACCCGTAATATTACTCCAGAAAAATCGATAAAAGATTTGAGCTATGAAAAGTTTAACAAACTATATGCAGTAAATACTGTTGGCCCTGCATTAATAGCAAAACATTTTATACAAAAATTAAGCAAAGATAATAAGTCAATTTTTGCAGTACTGTCAGCAAGAATCGGTAGTATTTCTGATAATATTTTAGGTGGTTGGTATTCTTATAGGTGTTCTAAGTCGGCGTTAAATATGCTCATAAAAAACCTTAGTATTGAAATAAGACGTAGAAATCCTAACCTGATCGCAGTAGGCTTACATCCAGGAACTGTGAAAAGTAAATTATCAGAACCCTTTTCTTCAGCAAGTTCACACAATAGCAATAATATATTTACCGCCGATTATTCAGTATCAAAAATGATTAATGTACTTGAGAATTTAACGACTGAAGATTCTGGTAAATTATTTGCTTGGGATGGAAAAGAAATAGATTTTTAGAGCTATGAAAAAATTGATTTGCTGGTTTCGCTGTGATTTAAGGACTC
>Ga0194118_10007937_pt1 | contig 10073 bp, 8 predicted proteins | sample TA2MahsurfametaG_2_FD_148662 | JGI IMG/M metagenome (GOLD analysis project Ga0194118, IMG submission 148662) | Freshwater microbial communities from Lake Tanganyika, Tanzania - TA2015013 Mahale N5 surface | ecosystem: Environmental > Aquatic > Freshwater > Lake | place: Tanzania: Lake Tanganyika... | reverse complement strand
GGAAAAATCTTTGTAAAAGACTTAGCTAACTTGTAATCCTTCGATTCAGTTAATAAGTTCTAACAAAGAGTGGAATAAAAAAAATTAGGGGGTGAGAAATCATCCCCTTTTTTATGTCTTTTTTATATTTAAATTTATGAGGTTACATACAATAAAGGATAAGTACGAAATTGGTAAAATTAAGACTTACGAAGATGTTCCAGGTTGGATAGGTTGTGCAGAGGATATTTACAAAATCATAATTGATAAGTTAGAAGATGGGGATTCTATTGTAGAAATAGGTACATTCTTTGGTCAATCAACAATCTTTATGGCATCCTTAATAAAGGAAAGTAGTAAAAAGATAAACTTTGATACCATAGATTCCCTTTGGCAAATAGATGCGGATATTAGAAGGGGTGACCATCCAACATCTTTTTATGATTATCGTTTCTCAAAAGAACTTACAAATATTCCAATAGATGAGTTAATAAAAGCACATTACCGATTATGTGGGGTTGAGAAATACATAAATTTAATGATAGGAGATAGTAGATGGTTATGGAAATGGTATGGGGAGGAATCTCTTAAATTTGTTTATATAGATGGAGATCATAATTACGAAATAGTCAAATTAGATATGGAGAATTGGTGGAGTAGAGTTCAAAAGGGAGGATATATTGGAGGGGATGATATAGATGCTTATCCATCAGTTTTAAGAGCGATGAATGAATTAATTGAGAAAGAGGGTATTTCAGAAGATAGGGTTCAGATATTCCCAAATTCTTTTTTAATTCAGAAATGATATTTATACATATAAATTAAATACAATAATAAATGGAGAACTTAGCTTCAATATTTTTTCATAGCAGAACACAAGCGCATGAATTTCATACGAGGGTTACGGGGCCAGGTTCTTTAGCCATCCATTTGGCTTTGGAAACATATTATACCCAAATAATTCCTCTAATAGATGGTTTAATTGAGGCATATCAGGGACAATATGGATTAATTCAATATAAACAAATAAATGGAACTGATAACGACGCAACAAAAGAAAATATTATCGCATATTTTGATAAATTGATAACATTTTTAAAATTAGAAAGAAAATCAGAAAACTTAAAAGAAAGTTGGATACAAAATGAATTAGATAATATATTAAAACTTTTATATTCAACAAAATATAAATTGGTTTATTTATCTTAACCTCAAACCAAAAACTAAATGTCAGTAAATTCAAATATAAAAAATTATCCAGGCTCATCATCATTTGAAAGTGGTCAAACACCATTTGGAATTTATGATGATGATAGTATATTTAGTGAGGATGCACCAAAAGTATCTTTATGGTGTGCCAGAAGATTAGGTTATCCTATTATAGATGTTGAATTAATTGATGAGCAATTTTTTGCATGTTTTGAAGAATCAGTATCAGAATATTCAGCGCAAGTAAACCAATTTAATATTCGAAATAATCTTTCAATCGTAGCCGGTCAAAGTACTTCAACAAATTATACTGGTCAATTAGTTGATGGTTCATTTGTACCAACAATAGTGAGAATAAGTGATGCGTATGGAACATTAGCAGGAGTAGGAGGTAGAACCGATATAAAGAGAGGAGCTATATCAGCAAGCGCATTTACACAATCTTATGATTTAAAAACATTTGCTGATACACATGAAAGTGGTAGTAGAATAGAAATAACAAAAGTTTATTTTGAACCTAAACCGGCTTTAGCCAGATTTTTTGACCCATATGCTACTAGTGGTATGGGTACACTAAATCTTACTGATGAATTTGGCTTTTCTTCATACAGTACTGCAACACAATTTGTATTGATGCCGTTTTATCAAGACCTTTTAAGAATTCAGGCTATTGAATTTAATGACCAAATTAGAAAATCAGCTCATACATTTAACATAGTTAATAATAAATTACAAATTTTTCCTATTCCAACTGCTGATTATAAGATATATTTTGAATATTATGTTAAAAAAGATTTTGAAAAGAATTCAATAACAACAACACCAAATGTAATATCCGATTATTCTAATATCAAATATAGTTTTATACCTTATAGAAAGATAAATGATGTTGGAAGACAGTGGATTAGAAAATATACATTAGCTCTATCCAAAGAATTATTAGGAGCTATTAGAGAGAAATATAATACTATTCCTATACCTGGTGGAGAAACCACTTTGGATGGTGCGCAACTTAGAGCAGAGGCAACTACTGAAAAGGAAAATCTTATTACACAATTAAGAGAAAACTTAGAAGAGTTAAGTAGAAAAACTCAATTTGAAAATAAGGCAGCAGAAACTCAACAACAAATGGAAATGTTACAAAAAGTTCCACTTTCAATTTATGTAGGATAACATGGCCCGTTTTAATTCAGATAGAGATATAAAATTTTTTGAGCAAATTTCAAGTGAATTGGTTGATGATGTAATAAAAACAGCAGTAACCCTTTTTAAAGTAAATGTGCTTGAAACCGCCTATAATCTTTACGGAGAATCTCTAAATAAAAAATATTATAGAGGGATGGAAACCAATTGTATAATAGAAAGAGACCCTACTGAAGCAAATTATGAAGGTTTTGGTTCTGATGCAATGAGAAATAGTAGATTTAGATTTAATCGCCATACTCTTATTGACAATAACTTTTATCCTGAAATAGGTGATTTTATTTTATTAGATAGTTCATATTATGAAATATCAAATGTATTGGAAGATCAATGGATAGGTGGTTTGGGAACAAATAAATTTTCAATTGTATGTGAAACGTTCTTAACTAGAAATACAACAATTAGTTTAGAAGAAATAGTTAGATAATGGCAGATAAAGAATTTTCAAAAATAATAAAGCAGGATGAATCTAAAATGTTAGAAATATCCTTATTAGATATTGATACCATTATTGCAAAATATATGGAAGAGCATCTAATACCTGAAGTTGAAGCCAATGGTAATAAGATTAAAATTCCTTTATTATATGGTAATGCCGAAAGATGGAAATCTGCACAAAAAGATGGGTATATAAAAGATAAATTAGGAAAGATTCAATTGCCAGTAATAATGTTTAAGAGAAATTCAATAGAACAAAACGAATCTATGAAATTTCTTAAAGATAGAAATGTAACATACCCAACCGTAAGGAAATATTCTATTAAACATTCTTATGATAGATTTTCATTATTAAATCCTGATTTTAAGAAAAGATTTGAAACATATGATGTGAGAATGCCTAATTATGTGACTCTAACTTATGAAGTAATATTTTGGACGGGATATACCGAACACAATAATAAGATAATTGAACAATTTCAATATGCTAACGAACAATATTGGGGTGAAGATACAAACTATAAATTCAGAGTAATTGTTGGTAATTTTGATAATCAACAAGATGTAGGAGCAGGTTCAGAAAGAATAATAAGAACAACTTGTACTTTGACAGTTAATGCATACTTATTACCTAAACGATTTGATACTCAACCTACTACACAAAAAGGATTTAGTATTAGAAAAGTTATCGTTACAAATGAAGTTGTTTTGCAAAATGGAGATGGTTATGATTTAAATGGAAGATTAACCACTTCGTTAGAAAAACCATTGGAGAAATTTGGTAGCCAATTATTAGGCGATAAAATAGAAACCGAATCAGAAGATGTATTCGGAACTCCTTTACAAACCGAAGATGGTAATGATTTAATAGCTGAATAATATAATATAATATAAGATGCCAAAAATTTCTCAATTAAACCCAATATCTCAATTAACAACGAGTAGTATATTACCTGTTGTAGATAATAATCAAACTCAAAAGGTTACTTTACAGAGAGTAATTGAATTTGTTAGTGCGAGTATAGATGTAACTTTCGCAACTGAAATAGAATTATTACAAAGTGCATCTTCTATTACATCATCTTTAAATGCGTTTGCTAGTTCATCAATTTTAAGTGTAAATAGTAAATTATCAACTTCATCTTTCGAAGCATATACTGCATCAGTTTCTGTAGCTAATGTAGATACATCTTCTTTATTATCGACATCATCATTTAATACTTTCACTTCATCGGTTGATAATAGATTAGATGTATTGGAAGGGATTAATGTAACTCCTTTCTTATCATCATCTACTTTTAACTCATATACTTCTTCAAACGAAACTACTAATACAACTCAAAATAGTAGATTAACTTCATTGGAAAATAATAGTGGAAGTTATTTATTAAAATCTGAAACTGGAAGTTTTATTACTTCATTACCAAATAATTTAATAAGTGGTAGTTCTCAAATAAGTGAATTGGGATATGCAACTACATCTTCGGTATTAAACATTGATACATCATCATTAGTAACCACATCTTCGTTTAACACTTATACTGCGAGTATTTCTACTGCAAGTTTAGTTAGTAGATTAAATTCAATAGAATCATTTACCGCTTCATTAGATGCAACCTTTGCAACCGATGCTCAACTAACAGCTTTATCCACATCTGTAGCGGTGATGGATAGCGGACAAGATAGTAAAATAAATTCACTTACTAACGCAACCGGTTCATACATTACATCTGCACAAACCGCATCAATGAATGTATTAAGTTCATCTTATGCAGTTACTGCATCATTTGCACTAAATGCTGGAGAGAGTATAGATACAGGTTCTTTATTAACTACATCATCATTTAATTCTTATACACAAAGTGCGAGTACTAATGTAAGTGGAGCAATAAATACTGCGACAGGTTCATCATTAGTAACTGCATCATTCTCTTCACAAACCTTAACATTTACAAAAGGTGATGGTTCTCAATTTAGTTTGAGTATTCCTGATGTGAGTGGAAGTACAATTGATACGGGTTCTTTGATTAATTCTATTGCAACAAAATTAAATACTGGTTCTTACAATATTGATTCTCAATCATTTGATAGTAGAATTAACAATTTAACTGAAAGTGTATTTACACATGTTGTAACTGATAGTGGCGGTGTATTTGTAATAGATAGTATATCTCAACCAATACTTTCATTTGTACCTGGTGCTACTTATAGGTTTAATACCTCTGCTGTTGAAGGTTCTCATCCGTTTAAATTCTCTACCTCTCCAGATGGCCCTACCCAATATACAACAGGAGTAATTAGCGGATCTAATTTCATACAAATTGAAGTAAATTATGATACTCCCACTAAATTGTATTACTACTGTGCACATCATAGTGGTATGGGTAATGAAATCAATACATTAAGAATAGATACATTAACTACAACTTCGTCATTTAATTCATTTACATCTTTAGTAAATACCGCAACTAGTAGTTTAAATAGCTTTACATCATCTATTAACTCAACTATTAAATCAAAATTAAATACTGATGGTGTAATTAGTGGAAGTTCTCAATTACCAAGTGGTATAATAAGTGGAAGTTCTCAACTCCCAAGTGGTATAATAAGTGGAAGTTCTCAATTACCATCAGGTATAATAAGTTCATCTGCACAAATTTCTGCATCTGGTTTTGTAAGTTCATCAAATGTATCAATAATACAAACTATAACATCAGCTTCATATGCAGCATTAACTCCTGTAAGTGGAACATTATATATTATAATAGGATAAGATATGCCAAAATTTGAAGATGCAACCGCAATACGATTAAATGGAAATAGTGCTACAAAAGCATTTCTAAATAATACACAAATATGGCCATCCAGCACAAATACCGCTGAAATATATTATAATCCATCTTTAACCTCATCATATCCAGGTACAGGAACCACCATTTACAATATTGGCACAGAAGGAAATGCTTCAGGAACCACTGGTACATTAAGTGGAGTGGCATTTAATAGTTCAATCGCAAATGGTGTACTGGATTTCGATGGAGGAACTGATACAATTTCATTTAGTAGTTATAATTTTGGAAATACAATTACAACAACAGCTTGGGTATATCCAAGAACCGAATTTAGCATAAATTGTTTGATGTCCAATTGCGGTGCCAACACTGCAACAAACGGATTCAAAATGGCTTGGAATAATTGGAATACGTCAAATCTGGCAATGAATTTTGAAGCAGGTAATGGTAGTTCGGGTGGAACTCAATCAACTGCAATAAATACAATTACTCTAAATCAATGGCAAATGATTACATATGTTTTTGATAAAACAAATAGAACTATTAAGTTTTACAAGAATGGCATCGAAGTTGCAACTGCAAGTGGAGGAACACCAGTAGCTAATATAGGAACTAACCAAACTTGGTGGATTGGGTCAATTGGGGGGAATTCATATCAAATGGATGCTAATTTAGGAGAATTAAAAGTATATAAATCAATACGATCTGCTTCCAATATTTTAGATGAATATAATAATACAAAATCAAGATTCGGATTATAATTATGGCAATTACATTTTTAAATGGATTTACTATTGGAAATAATTTATTGGGAACGATAAATAATCCTGCTATTTCTGCCGTACAATTATATAATGGCAGTATATATAAAATAAGTTGATAAGTTATGATTATTTTTCAACTTATATATTTATAAAAGAATTCAACAATAAAAACATTAAATGGCAACTTTCCAAATAAGAAGAGGTAGTAGTAGTGCTAAGGGTACTTTAGCTTATGGAGAACCTTACTTAAACGCAGATAGCCAGAGTATAGTTTTTGGGGCTAGTGGTAGTGAAGAAATTACTTTGGTAAAATTAAATAAAGGATTAAATTCTAATTCAAAATGGAGCGGTTCTTTGGCAAACTCTGGTTCACTTTCAATAACTGGAGATATTAGCGCTTCAAATGCTTATTTTGCTGGAAATGTTTTTATAAGTGGAAATATTAAAATTGGAGACCAAACATCTGACATTATTACCGTTGTAGCAACTTTAAGTGGCTCATTAAATCCAGATCAATCAACCCTTTATGATATTGGTTCTTCCGGATTAAAATGGAGAAAATTATTTGTTCAAAGTGCATCAATAGACCATATAGAAAATTTAGGAAATGTATCTAACATTTCATCTTCATTTGCAAGTTTAAATACATTTAGTGCTTCGGTAATAGAAACAGGAAGTTTAATCAATACATTTACATCTTCGATTAACACCTCCACCGCTAGTTTAAATGCTTTTAGTGCATCGGTAATAGCAACAGGAAGTTTAATTAATACATTTACATCTTCAGTAAATAATGCTACTTCTTCACTAAATTCATTTAGTGCATCAGTTACCGCATCTTTAATTGCAATTCATACTGCAACAAGTAGCTTAAACACCTCTACATCATCAATTAATAATTCTACAGCTAGTTTAAACTCTTTTAGTGCATCAGTAATTGCAACCGGTTCATTAATCAATACATTTACTGCTTCAGTTAATAGTTTTAGTGCCTCAGTAATCGAAACTGGCTCAATTATTAACATATTTACATCTTCGGTTAATACTTCTACTTCTTCATTAAATTTATTTAGCGCTTCAGTAATAGCAACAGGAAGTTTAATCAATACATTTACATCTTCAGTAAATACTTCTACTAGTAGTTTAAATTCTTATACTGCTTCAAATGATACAATTAATACTGCACAAAATGCAAGATTGACTTCATTAGAAACGACTAGTGGTAGTCATGGTGATAGAATTAATAATTTAGAATCTTATACAAGTTCTAACACACCTAATATTAATGCAATTCACACTTCAACTTCATCGTTGAATTCATATACTCAATCTAATAATATTAATATAAATGCAATTCATGACTCTACGAGTAGTTTAAATGCTTTTTCAGCATCAGTTACTTCTTCATTAGTTAGTTTGAATTCATATACATCATCTTTAAATTCTGCAATACAATTAACTGGGTCTAATGTAACAATTAAAGGAGACCTTTTAGTTAAAGGAACTACAACTACAATTAATTCCACAACAGTGGATATTGGTGATAATATTATTTCATTAAATGGTAGTGCAACAAATAATGGTGGATTAATCGTAAGAGATGCAACTGGAGCTTCAACTACTTCAGGCTCTTTTATTTGGGATACTACAAACGATAGTTGGATAGCAGGAAAACTAGGGCTTGAAGAAGTGATAATTTTAGAGACTAGATATAATACATTTAGTTCTTCAATTAATGATAGAGCTAATTTATTAGAAACAGCGAGTGGAAGTTTAAATTCGTTTAGTGCATCAGTTACTGCATCTTTAATTGAAATTCATATCGCAACAAGTAGTTTAAATACTTCTACATCATCAATTAATACTTCTACTGCCAGTTTAAATTCTTTTAGTGCATCGGTAATTGCAACCGGTTCATTAATCAATACATTCACCAGCTCAATAAATAATGCTACTTCTTCACTAAATTCATTTAGTGCATCTGTTACCGCATCTTTAATCGCGATTCATATTGCAACAAGTAGCTTAAACACTTCTACATCATCAATTAATAATTCTACTGCCAGTTTAAATTCTTTTAGTGCATCAGTAATAGCGACAGGAAGTTTAATCAATACATTTACTGCTTCAGTTAATAGTTTTAGTGCCTCAGTAATTGCAACCGGATCGATTATTAATACATTTACATCTTCGATTAACACCTCCACTGCTAGTTTAAACTCTTTTAGTGCATCGGTGATTGCAACCGGTTCATTAATTAATACATTTACATCTTCGGTAAATACTGCTACTAGTAGTTTAAATTCTTATACTGCTTCAAACGATACAATTAATACCACTCAAAATAATAGGTTAAATGCATTAGAAACAACAACTGCATCACTAAATACCGCTACTGCAAGTTTATTTACTTCCTCTTCGCAGATGACGGCTTCTTTCAGCCAAGTATCAGCATCGTTGAGTTTAAGAATTAATAACCTTGTTGCAGGCTCGGGATTTGCTGATAATGATTATTTTATCGAATTTTCATCATCAGTTAATACCTTTACTTCATCAGTTCAGAGTAGATTTACGGCAATTCATACTTCTACGGCGAGTTTGAATTCATTTAGCTCTTCCATTCATACTGCAACCTCATCATTTAATACATTTAGTTCATCTGCAAATGGAAGATTAGATTCATTAGAATCATTCACATCTTCAATTGATGCGACATATGCTACAGATGCTGATGTAACTGCATTAAGAGGAACTTTGAATACTTACACATCTTCAAATGATGGTAAAATATCATTGATTCATACGGCAACAAGTAGTTTAAATTCATTTACATCTTCGGCTGGTGATAGATTAAATTCAATAGAATCATTTACCGCTTCATTAGATGCGACATACGCAACTGATGCGGATGTGACTGCGGTTAGAGGTACATTGAATGCTTATACATCTTCAAATGATGGTAAGATAAGTGCAATTCATACTTCGACTGGAAGTTTAAATAGTTACACATCTTCTAATACAACTAATATAAATGCAATACATACTTCAACTTCATCGTTGAATTCATATACTGCATCTAACAATACTGTAATTTCTAATTTAAGTGCATATACTTCTTCGAACACTACAAATATCACCGCAATTCATATTGCGACAAGTAGTTTGAATGCATATACCGCATCTAATAATACAAATGTAAGTGGTATAAATTCATCTATTAATAGTTTGAATACTTATACTTCTTCAAACAATACAAATATTTCTGCAATCCATACCTCTACTGGAAGTTTGAATTCTTATACATCATCTAATAATACTACTATATCTGCAATCAATACCGCAACTAGTAGTTTGAATAGCTTTACATCATCTATTAACTCAACTATTAAATCAAAGTTAGATGCTGATGGTGTAATTAGTGGTTCATCACAAGTTTCGATTGCATCTACAAATGGATTTGGAACTTATATAAATCAGGCAGTATTAACAACTTCAAATGTTCAACATAATTCATTAGGAGTTGGAATGGCAGCGAGTGCAACTGCGGGAAGAATAGATGCTACAAATGATATCGTAGCTTTTTCTTCATCAGATAGAAAATTTAAAACTAATATTATTAATATTGGGTCTCCAATTAAAAAAATTAAAGAAATAGGAGGTTATGAATTCGATTGGATACCAAATATAG
>Ga0194118_10007926_pt1 | contig 10082 bp, 9 predicted proteins | sample TA2MahsurfametaG_2_FD_148662 | JGI IMG/M metagenome (GOLD analysis project Ga0194118, IMG submission 148662) | Freshwater microbial communities from Lake Tanganyika, Tanzania - TA2015013 Mahale N5 surface | ecosystem: Environmental > Aquatic > Freshwater > Lake | place: Tanzania: Lake Tanganyika... | reverse complement strand
TGTTGTTTGCCTTGCCCTACATGCTGGTTTTGGGGCACTAAAGCATCGACTTCTTTTGGACATCATTTGTTCAAGCCGAGCGAAGCGAGAACTCGCTTGGGCTTGATGCAAGATGGCTTATTAAGGGCATCTTTGTCGCTGGATTGTGGATGATCATCCTGGCGATTCTGAGCGTGGCTATGCGCTTAATGGCTTATCTATTCGGCTCTGTTGATCAGTCGGCGATCGATCTCGATATCGGCCATAACGAGTTGGAGGTGTAAGTCATGATCGATTGGCTTATTGATCACCTCGCACTCATCATGTTTGTATCGATGTTTGTGGTGATCTTTTGTGGGTACCCCGTGGCTTTCGTGATGGGTGGTATGGCCATGTTGTTTGCGGTGCTTGGCTGGTTGGGTGATGTCTTCCCGCTTGCCGGGATGTCCAATATCTTGCTGCGCATGTGGGGTGGTGTGGCCACTGACCCTATTCTTGTATCGATTCCCATGTTTATCTTTATGGGATCGATTCTCGAGCGCTCTGGTTCAGCCAAGGATATGCTCTCAGCGACCGAGATTTTACTCAAACGTATGCCAGGCGGCTTAGCGGTTGCGGTCATGGTCATGGGCACGATTCTCGCAGCCCCGATTGGCGTGGTCGGCGCTGCAGTCGTGCTCTTATCGCTGATCGCCTTGCCACAAATGCTTGAGGCGGGCTACCACAAGCACCTTGCCATCGGGACTGTTGCGTCAGCAGGCACGCTGGGCATACTGATTCCACCAGCGATCATGCTCGTTGTGATGGCTGAAATGCTCAATACGTCGGCGGGTACTTTGTTTGCTGCGGCCACCATGCCTGGCTTATTGTTATCAGGATTATATCTTATTTATATTGTTTGTGTTGCGATCATCAAGCCTTCACACGCGCCTAAATTACCGGCTCATTTTGGTCCCCAATCATCTGCTGAGTTTTGGGCAACCATGCTCAAGGGCTTGCTGCCGATGACCTTTTTGATGGTTGTGGTGCTTGGATCGATCTTTGCCGGTTGGGCGACAGCGACTGAAAGTGCAGGTGTTGGTGTACTCGGTGCTTTTTTACTAGCCGCAATCAATGGCAAGTTGAACTGGACGATGGCTAACGACGCCATTCGGTCGGCATGTCGTGCGAACGCGATGGTTTTTTTGATTTTCCTTGGTGCCACGGGCTTTTCTTATGTGTTTCGTACGCTCGGCGGCGACGATTTAATGATCCAAACCCTTGCCAACTTCGGCATTGATACCAAGTGGGAGATCCTGGTCTTCCTGATGATTCTGGTTTTTCTACTTGGTTTTCCTTTTGAATGGATCGAGATTTGTTTGATCGTTTTGCCTGTTTTTGCGCCGGTGCTGCTGAAACTCGACTTTTCTGATCACCTGGGAGATAAGGCTTATTTGATGCCATGGTTTGGCACGCTCGTGGCTGTGAACCTGCAGACTTCATTCATGACACCCCCTTTTGGTGCAACGCTCTTCTACATGAAAGGGACAGTCCCTCCCGGGGTAAGCATGTCCGATGTATATAAGGGCATGTATCCCTTTGTTGCGCTGCAAATTCTCGGGCTTTTGCTGTGCATTGCCTTTCCAGAAATCGTGCTCTGGCTGCCAAGGGTGACTGGTATGCTTGATTGAGCCGCCTCTGCTGTATCCTGGTCGCTTCATCCAGTGGAGGGGCATTCATGATTTCACGTCGGCAGTTTGTGCGAAGTATTGGTACGGTTGGGATTGGTGCTTCGGCTTGGGAAGTGGCGGCACAATCGTGGCCGACGAAGCCCATTCGTTTGCTGATTGGTTTTTCTCCGGGTGGTGGCACCGATATTGTCGCAAGGGCTTTGGCGCCCAAAATGGCAGAAGTACTCGGTCAGCAAATTGTTCTGGAAAATAAGCCAGGTGCCTCGGGGACGATTGCTGCCGATTTGGTTGCTAAGTCTGCTCCTGATGGCTACACACTATTGATGGGGCACTCGAATTCCAATGCCGTGGCACCTTTTGTCATTAAGGTACCTTATCAAGCAGCCAGCGATTTCACCCCGATAACTTATATCGGATACGTACCCAACGTGCTCGTGGTCCATCCTTCGGTTCAGGCCCATTCAGTAACCGCATTGATTAAGCTGATCAAGTCAAAGCCTGGTGAGATGACTTATGCATCCTCTGGCATCGGAAGTTCGCAACATCTTGCTGGCGCATTGTTTTCACGGATAGCCGGATTACAAATGAATCATGTGCCCTATAAGGGAAGCGGGCAGGCAATTGTTGACTTGCTTGCAGGTCAGGTAAATATGAATTTTGATACGATGCCACCAGTGCTTGAGCATATCCGGAGCAAGAAGATCCGCGCTTTAGCAATCTCAACGCCAAAGCGAATCCCGCAACTCGCAGAAGTACCTACTTTTGAAGAGGTCGGAATTACTGGATTCGATGTGACCAATTGGTACTCGGTGATGGGCCCTAAGGGTATGCCTGCAGAAATGGTGGCAAAACTTGATCGCGCAGTGAAGACGGCGATGAATGATCCAAAAATACGGGCAACCTTGGATGCACAAGGACTTCAATCAGGAGGAGCCGCTACTCCTGAAGAGTTTAAACAGTTCTTGTCGGCTGAATTGGAAAAATATGCGCGAATTGTTAAAGATCTAAATATAAGATCGGATTAGAGCGGGCGCAATAGGGCTATGTCGGGGTTAGCATTTTAAAATACAGCGGCCCCGAATGTTCCCCTGTCGCAAATTTTCGAGAACCATCGAGCTTTTCTCAAGACTTTCGATCATGAGGGGCATTTCAGGCAGGACGCCGCTGCGGGCGATCGCCATCAAGTCGTGCATATCTTGGAGACTGCCGACGTAAGAGCCCTCAATCGATAAAGACTTCCATCGTATCATAGCTGGCACTATCTTGCTAGCACCACCAAAAAGACCCACACAAATCATTTTCCCCGATTTGCGCAAAGCCGAGACCCCAAAGCTAAAGCTCTCAGCAGTGCCTACAAAATCGATGGCGGTCGCCACACCGCCTGCAGTTGATTTCATGAGCGATTTCAAAACGCCCTCTTCATTGGGATCGATCAAATCGCCAGCGCCGGCCTGTTTGGCCAGATCCCACTTGGCTCGGTCTTGCTCAACCACAAAAGGCGCAAGTCCAAACATATGTCTTGCAAGCCGTATACCTGAGAGTCCAACGCCGCCTGCGCCGATAATCATCAAGGCTTGATCCCTGTTGACCTGTGAGACCTTTTTCAAGGCACCATAAGCCGTAAGTCCCGAACAAGCATATGTACAAGCCTGCTCTTCGGCAAGCGGCCCGTAATCGATCAAATATCTGGGATGTGGAACCATAAGATGGCTCGCAAAGCCGCCATCTCGATGAACGCCGAGTGCTTGTGGTTTATTACAAAGTTGTTCTTCGCCGGCCTCGCAAATCGAGCACTGTGCGCATCCGATCCAGGGAAAAACAACAAAGCGCTCGCCTAGTGATACTTGCCTGACGTCGGGACCAAGCGCTGCAACGGTTCCAGCGATCTCATGGCCAAGGGTTCGAGGAATCTGCATCGCCTTGCCCATATCGAGCCGAGCGCCACCACCGAGATCAAAGTAGCCATCTTGTAAGTGCACATCGCTATGGCAAACGCCGCAGCTGCCAATGCGGATCAAGACCTGACTGCCTTCAAGCTGAGGTAACTCACGCAGCTTCTTGACAAGTGGCTGTCCAAATTGTTCGAGTTGGTGGCTGATCATACTCATGGGCTCTCATCCTATGCTTGGTTCCTAAGGCGCTGAGCCTCAGTCTGTCAAAGGCCTAGGTGGGACGCAAGCTCGGGATTATCGCGAAGCGCAGCCGATGTTCCGCTAAGGACAACTTGGCCTTTTTGAAGCACGATGGCTCGGTCCGATTGGGCAAGTACTTTACGGTAATCACGATCAACAATGAGTGTGGCGATACCGTCTTCGCGGATGGTGCTGATGACTTTCCAAATCTCAGCCACGATCAACGGTGCAAGCCCCTCAGTAGCTTCATCGAGCACAATCAAATCGGGCTGTGTCATCAATGCACGACCGATCGATAACATTTGCTGCTCGCCTCCTGAGAGCTGGGCGCCGAGGTTGTTGATGCGTTCGGCAAGTCGCGGAAATGTTTGTAAGACCCGCTCGAGCTCCCATCCTCGTGACCGGCCCTGCACAGGGCGCGCAGCCATGATCAGATTTTCGCGAACGCTTAAGTTGGGAAATACGCCGCGACCTTCAGGAACGTAAGCGACGCCAAGTCGGGCGATTTCGTGCGGCCTGCACGTTGAGACCTCTTGCCCGAACAAATACACCCGCCCATCTCGTTGGCTGACATGGCCGAGGATGCTGCGAATCAGCGTGCTTTTTCCCATACCGTTACGGCCCAATAAGCCGATGGTTTCACCACGCGAAATTTGCAGATCGATTCCATGAAGAATATGGCTTGACCCGTACCAGGCATGAATACCTTGCGCGTTTAGAATCGGATCATGCATTTGCTGAGGGTTCATCTCAATGGCCTCCTAAGTAGGCGGCCTGCACCTCGGCATTATTTCGGACCTCTTCGGGTGTGCCTGAAGCGATCACTGAGCCATTAACCATCACAGTGATTTGATCGGCAATGCGAAAGACGGCATCCATATCATGTTCTACTAATAAGATCGCATGATCCTGCCTAAGCTTTTCAAGCAATGTGAGCATGCGATCGGTCTCTTCTGCCCCCATGCCGGCAAGCGGTTCATCGAGCAATAAGACCTTCGGGTGGCCTGCCAAACACATGGCGATTTCAAGCTGTCGCTTCTGGCCGTGACTTAAAAGACCAGCCGTTTGGTCTAGCCAGTCCTGAAGGCCTGCGAGCTCAGCCGCTTGGCGGGCCGCAGCCAGGCTTTGCGCGCAGCTCGAGGCAGATTGCCACCAGTGCCATGGCTTGGGTGTTCTTGACTGCGCGGCAAGCCTGCAATTCTCGAGCACACTGAAGCTCGGGAAGATCGTATTGCGTTGGTAGCTGCGTCCCAAGCCGGCTTGGGCACGGCGTGGCTGTGACCATGCGGTGATGTTCTCAGACTTTAAATAAATCGATCCTGAAGACGGAGCGATCTCGCCAGAAAGCATATTGATCAGTGTGGACTTCCCCGCGCCATTGGTGCCAATGACCGCGTGAACCGCACCAAGACAAAAGTCCAAAGACACCTGATTGACTGCAATCAAGCCACCCCACTGACGGGTTAGCGCCTCGCAACGAATTAACACCTCAGATCGATTGGCGATCGCCTCAGTGACTGACATCGGTATCTCCCAAGCTTTGAGCCCGACGCGAGGATCGCCCCCATAAACGTTCTTGTAACTGCGCAGGGACACCAACCAGCCCACGAGGCAGCAAGGCAACGCTCGCGATGATGCTAAGGCCAAGCCCTAGGTGCCAGTGCTTGGCAAATGCACCGAAAATAGCTTCTGATTTAAATAATTCCTGTAGCAGTGCAAAGGCGAACGCGCCGATGAGTGCGCCACGAAGATGTCCAATGCCACCCAAAATAATCATGATCAGCACCGCGCCCGATAAGTGCCAACTTAACATTTCGGGGTTGACAAAACCGTCCTTCACGGCAAACAAGAAGCCTGCAAGACCAGCGAGGCCACCTGAGATGGTGAAGGCTGCAAGTTTGTAGGGATAGGTCGAAAAGCCAGTGGCTCGCATGCGTTGTTCGTTAACCCGAATGCCAGCCAGTGCGCGACCAAAGCGTGAAACTGACAGCCGCGCTAAAAAGACAAACACAGCGATCAAACTCAATAAAGTTACAAAATAAAGCGTGTTCGGTTGATCCAGATCAAAGGGGCCAAAAACCGGTTTGATATATAAATAAATACCATCAGTGCCGCCCCCAAGCGGGGTATCGTGAACGACGTAGTAAGCCATTTGTGCAAATGCCAGGGTGACCATGATGAAGTACACACCCGATGTGCGCAGTGATAATGCGCCGACAACAAAGGCATAAATCGATGCCGCCAAAATTGCAAACACCCATAGCGCAAGACCTGCTGGATCGCTGGAGGGTGAGAGCAAGACGGTGGCGTAGGCACCGATGCCGAAAAATGCCGCCTGACCGAAACAGACGAGCCCGGTGCCGCCCACGAGCAATTCAAGGCTTAAGGCAAAAATTGCGTAAATCATAATTTTCGTGACGAGATCAACACCAAACTTGCCACCGACAAGCGGATAAAGCGCTAGGGTCGCAAAAAAAGCGAGCACGAAAACAAAGGCGGCTGACGGCTTGGATGGCATGGTATGAGCCTAGTTATTCGGTGTGGGCGGGATTACCCAGCTTTGAAGAGCCCTTGAGGCTTCCAGAGCAAAATCAAGGCCATCAAGACATAAACCAGAACGCCAGAGGCTTGTGGTAGCAAGACTTTGCCGAAGGTATCCACAAAGCCAATCAATAGTGCGGCGAGTAATGCCCCACGTATGGAGCCAATGCCGCCAATCACCACAACAACAAAGCATATGATTAGCACTTGACTGCCCATGTTGGGGTAGACCGAAGAGACGGGGGCGGCAACCATGCCGGCAAAGGCTGCTATCGCAACACCAGCGGCAAACACGACACGGTATAAAAATTGAATATCAACGCCTAGCGATTGCACCATTTCCCGGTTGCTACTACCAGCTCGGATCATCATGCCAAGTCTTGTTCGGGTGAATACCAAGTACATGCCGATCGCAAGCAAAATACAGACGGCACTCATGAAAAGCCGATAAACCGGATAAGTCATCGTATCGCCCAAGGCGATAGAGCCCGACAAAAAATCGGGAGCGCTAACGCCGTGCACATCGTCACCGATGATGAGACTTCGTAATTCCTCAAACACTAAAATAAGGCCATAGGTCATGAGTACTTGTTGCAAATGCTCGCGCTCGTAAAGATAGCTATAAAAAGCCCATTCAAGAAAATAGCCAAGCACAATCGCAAGAAAGAGACCGACGAGCAAGGTGGCAAAAAAGCCGCCGCCGAAGCTGCTTTGCACGATCGGTGCAAGACCAAAGGCCATGTACGCACCGATCATGTAAAAACTTCCATGAGCCAGATTGATCACTCCCATAATCCCGAAAATCAGTGTTAGTCCCGATGCGACTAAAAAAAGTAGCAGACCGTACTGAAGTGCGTTTAAGCACTGGATGAGAAAAATCGAAAAGTCCATGAAAAACTCCAATGGCAGGCTGCGGCGTGATAATGCGATTCAGCTTGCTTAGATCTTGCAGCCGCGACCGGGATCAGCAAGCCCTTTGGAGGCCACGCTGATGACTTTGTTTTCCTTGCCCACCACTTGTCTCAAGTAAATGTCTTGTACCGGGTTATGGCTTTTGCCCAAGGTAAAGACGCCCCTTGGACTGTCAATTTTTGCATTCTTGAGTGCTGCAGCGAACTCGGCCTTTTTGCTAATGTCGCCTTTAACAGCGTTGAGCCCAACCCCTAGCATTTGTGCAGCGTCATAGCCTTGGACGGCGTAAACATCGGGCTGTAGTTTGAAGGTTTTCGCGTAGGCAAGTCGGAAGGCATTGTCTCGTGCACTAGCAAGGCTGTCCGCATAATGCAGTGTGGTGAAGAGCCCATCCGCATCGGCGCCCTGCGCTTCAAGCGTGCCATCGGTGAGAAATCCAGCTCCATAGAGGGGAATCGATTTTTTCAAACCTGCAGCAGCATAATCTTTGACAAACTTTACGGCGCCACCACCGGCAAAAAAGGTATACACCGCATCTGGCTTGGTTGCTGCGATTTCTGTTAGCAGGGCTTGAAACTCAACATTGGGGAAGGGTAGGCTCAACTCTTTGATGACCTTGCCGCCACCTTTCTCATAGGCTTCTTTAAATCCCCGGACCGACTCATCGCCTGCGGCGTATTTCCACGTGATGGTCACAACGCGCTTATGCCCTTTTTTCGCCATCACTTCGCCCATGGCATAACCGGGCTGCCAGTTACTAAAACTGGAGCGAAAAATGTTTGGTGCGCACATCGGGCCGGTGACTGCGTCAGCACCCGCATTGGGCACTATGAGAATCGTCCCGCTATCTTTGGCGACTTTGGCCATTGCCATAGCAACGCCCGAGTGCACGGTTCCAATAAGCACATCAACATTATCGCGCTTGATGAGCTTATTGACGTTGTCAGTCGCTTTGGCCGGATCTGATTCGTCATCGACTTTGACCAATTCGACCTCTCGGCCACCGAGCTTGCCGCCTTGTTCATTCAAGTGGAGTCGAAAGCCATTCTCGATCGCTGTGCCAAGTGCTGCAAAGGTGCCGGTGTAGGGCAGCATTAATCCAACTTTTAGTTTGCCGTCTTTGCTTTGCGCAATGACAGGCATTGCACCCGCAAGTGCGAGTGTCAATCCAGAAACAACGGCGCTTGCGAGCATCCGGCGTTTGCCAGTGCTGGCAGGTTTTAATTGTTGATTTGCTTGTCCTGGTGCTTGTCTCATCGTTATGATCCTTATGGTAGTGAAAACGTTATCGTAATCGTTGGCAGTCTGAACTGGCGTTTACGCCTCAAGACCCTGAGGCGTTGCGCGCTTGTTCCATCGCCCTTAACTTAAAGCGTTGAATCTTGCCTGTTGCGGTTTTGGGCAAATCAGCGACAAATTCGATAAAGCGTGGGTATTTGTATGGGGCAAGCCGCTCTTTTACCATGGCCTTCAGTTCATCTTCGCCGACTTGGCAACCGGGTTTTAGAACGATGAACGCTTTAGTTTTCGTGAGACCGTCGGCGTCTTCTTTACCAATAACCGCAGCTTCCAGCACGGCGGGATGTTGGATAAGTGTTGCCTCAACTTCAAAAGGACTCACGTAAATTCCGCTGACCTTGAGCATGTCATCGCTTCGTCCTGCATAGGTGTAGCTGCCATCGCTGTTGCGAATATATTTGTCGCCGCTTTTGGTCCAGGCGCCCTGGAAGGTTTCTCGCGACTTGCTGCGATTACCCCAATACATCATCGCAGCTGAAGGGCCATGGATATAAAGATCCCCCGGTTCACCATCCGGAACCGCCCCGCCTTGTTCGCCGCGAAGCTCTACCTCATAGCCTGGTACCGGCCAGCCTGTGCTTCCGTAGCGGACTTTCTCGGGTGTATTGCTGAGAAAAATATGAAGCATTTCGGTTGAACCAATGCCATCGACAATATCGACACCGAAATGCGCTTTGAATCGTTCGCCAATGTCGGCAGGGAGCGCTTCGCCTGCCGAAGAGGCCAGTCGGATGGCAACTTCTTCTCGGCTTGGTAGTGCTGCGTTCGCAAGCATGCCCGCATAGCCGGTTGGTGCACCAAAGAAAATTGTTGGCTTGATACCACCGCTTTCTCCACGCATGCGCCTAAATGTTGCCTCTGGGGTTGGACGCTCAGCCATGAGGACGGTCGTCGCGCCAACTGAAAGCGGAAACGAGAGCCCGTTGCCAAGTCCGTAGGCGAAAAAAAGTTTCGCAGCCGAAAAGCAAACATCGGACTCCTTCATCCCAAGGACTCTTTTCCCATAAAGCTCAGCAGTCCAATACGGATTCGCCTGCGAGTGTACGGTGCCCTTTGGTCGACCTGTCGACCCCGACGAATAAAGCCAAAAGGCTGGGTCATCTGGGCTGGTACCTGCGGGGCGTGTAGCCACTTCGTTATCGTCTATAAAACGTTCAAGATCGACCTCTGAAGGATGCAGTGGTGCCTCGGGTCTTGAGACGATAACTTTTCGAATTTCGTGATCGCTGCGCGTCATGGCGGCAGTCAGGTTGGGTAGCAGCGCACCTGAGACCATTGCTGCTTGGGCGCGCGAATGCTCAAGCATGTAAGCATAGTCGTCAGCGGTCATGAGTGTATTGACCGCCACAGGGACAAGCCCTGCGTAAATCGCTGCCAGAAAACACACGGGCCAGTCGCAGACATCGTGCATCAAAAGTAAAACGCGTTCTTCGCGTCGGATCCCGAGGGCTTTCAGGCCGCTCGCAAGCTGACGTACTCGGCGGTCAAGTTCGCCATAGCTGAGACTGGCCTGGTCATCGATAAAGGCGGTCTTGGTGTGGGGTTGCGT
>Ga0194118_10007920_pt1 | contig 10086 bp, 10 predicted proteins | sample TA2MahsurfametaG_2_FD_148662 | JGI IMG/M metagenome (GOLD analysis project Ga0194118, IMG submission 148662) | Freshwater microbial communities from Lake Tanganyika, Tanzania - TA2015013 Mahale N5 surface | ecosystem: Environmental > Aquatic > Freshwater > Lake | place: Tanzania: Lake... | reverse complement strand
GCACGACGAACTCGTGTTCGACCTCGCGCAGGGAGAGGAGTCACTCGTCCCGCGGATCCTCGAGGCCATGAAAACCGCCCTACCCCTGCCCCATGACGTCCCCGTCGAGGTCGAGCACGGGACCGGACCGGACTGGCTCGCCGCCCATTGAGGCACCTGTTGAAGCACCCCTGAACCAGCGCCTCAAGCAGCCTCGGGCCCTGGGTCCCGCAGCGAGATCCCCCCATCGCCCGGCCCGCGCAGAAGGTCGCACCGCCCCGAAAAATCGCAGGTTTTATCGTAAAAATGGATAAAGGGACTGTCCCTTTATTTGAATCCGAACCTGCTCGGATGCACATGGGGACAGACAAATAGTAGGGTACGGACGGCGAGAGCAGGGCCAGCGGACCCGGCCGGAAACCAATAAAAGGACTGTCCCTTTATCTGATCGAGGATCGAGTAGCTGCCCTTCACGGCCCACGCCTGCCGACGGCGAGGACAACGAGGGTGGACGCAGCCGACCCGATCGGCACCAAGCACTGCATCACTGAGATTCCACCGACAACTTTGCCAGCGCGCGGGGTTTTCCCCTCTGCGAGGCTCCGCCCCACCGGCCCCCCGACCCACCATGAGAAACCAAGCCCTCCACGCCCGCCGCGCCCCGCGCGGATTCACCCTGCTCGAAATGGTCATCGTCCTCGGGATCATCGCGATGATCCTCGGCGGTTCGATCTTCATGATGCGCGGCATCGGTGACGCAGCCAAAATGAAACAGGTTGACGCCGACTTCAAGAGCCTCGCGAGCGCGCTGGAGATGTACAAGCTCAACGCCGGTAGCTATCCGACCACCGCCCAGGGTCTGCGGGCGCTCGCTGAGAAACCATCGGGCGCTCCCGTGCCACGCGTGTGGGTGCAGACGATGAGCCGGGTCCCGACCGATCCGTGGAACCAACCTTACGGCTACCGCTTCCCCGGAAAGAAACGCGCCAACGAGTTTGAGATCACCAGCAAGGGTCCGGACGGCATGGACAACACCGGCGATGACCGCAGCAGCCAGGAGGAATGAGTTTGCCCGCGCGTTCACGCTCATCGAGCTGGTGCTGGTCCTCGCGGTCGCGGCACTGGTGATGGGCGGTGCGGCCGGCTTCATGGTTTATTCTTCCGACGAGCGCGCCCTGCGTGCCGCGTCTGGTGAAATCGAGGCGCTCGCCAAACGGGCCCGTACCAAGGCGGTGCTCGAGCAAGCCCCGCAAGCACTGCTCTTCCGTGAAGGTTCGGTGCGCTTGATGACGCTTGGCGCGGCGATGACCGAGATCGAGCAACACTTCAGCCGCAAGCGCAACCGGCGCGCGGCCGCAGTCGATGGTGGCGCGTCGGGCGGTGGCTACACCGTCGCCAACGGCATGAGCCTGGCCGTGCGGCGCTGGAATTCCCAACGCTGGCTGCCCGCGGAAAAGAACGCGATCCACCTCTGGCGCTTCGACCCCGACGGGCTGTGCGAGCCGGTGTCGATCCGGCTCGAGCTCGATCAAAGCTGGGCCGAGGACATCTACCATCCGCTCACCGCCAGCATTCGCGAAAGCCGACTCGAAGCCCGATGAACTTCGCTATTCCATCGCCCCGGCGGCGCGGATTCCTCCTGCTGGAGATGATCCTCGCCCTCGCCGTCTTCGGCGCGGCGGCGACCGGCCTCACTATTGCGATGCACCGCATGGGCAAGGTCGCCTCGCTCGCGCAGAGCGAACTGCGGATCACGCGCATGATGCAGAGCGCGCTCGACGAGGCATTGTCGCAGCCGATGCTCGAGGAAGGCGAGGTCGAGACGGAATCCGGCTCGGCCGGCAACGAGGTGAAATTCCTCACCAGCGTCAAACTCATCGAGGATATGGAAAACGAGGACGGCCAGCTCCTGCAGGACATGTACCACATCGAGGTGCGCGCGCTCTGGAAGGAAAACGGTCAACGCCAGGAGCGCAGCGTCGAAACGTGGCGCTACGGCCGGATGTACCAACCGCTGTGACAAACCGAACATCCAGAGCGCGCCCGATGCGGGGCGGATCGCGCGACGCCCGCGGCGGCTTCACGTTGCTCGAGGTCGTGCTGGCGGTCGGCCTGCTGGCCATCATCACCAGCATGGTCTTCGGCATCGCCCGCACGTCGCTTGCGCTCGGCAACACGATCGTCGCCACCCAGAGCGTCGAGATGGAGCAACAGGCGTTCTTCGATTTGCTCGGCCGGCGGTTCTCGGCGATGCCCGCCAACGCGCGGCTCGAACTGCGCTCAAAGGATTCGGGTGCCCAGCACCTCTCGGAACTCACGTTGCAGAACGTGCCGCTTTCCTTCACCTGGGGCGGCCAGGACCGCATCGCCAAGGCTGTGCGGCTGACGACCGTCAAGCGCCGCAGCGGTTTTCTCGACATCGTGCTCTCGTATTACGAGGACGAGATCATCGAGGAGCCCGATTCGATGTCGTCGGGCGGCATTGCCGATGCGAAACCCTTCGCCGAGATCGTCCTGCTCAACGATGTCGCGCTGTTCGAATGGCGCGTCTGGGATGGTCGCTCGGAAGATTGGGAATACGAATGGGAAATCCCAGGCCGGCTGCCGTTGCAGTTGGAGCTCACGATGGCCGTCGGCGCCAAGGGCAGTGAAATGCGCCACGTCTTCTGGATCCCGCCGAAGTTGAGCCCGGAAATGCTGATGCAGCAACTGATGCAGGGCGGCGCGCCGAATCCCGGCAACCCGGGCGCGGGAGATGGAAGCAACGAGGGCGGCGACGGCAACAACGGTAATAATACCGACGGCGGCAACAACCCGGGCGCAGGCGGTGCGACCCCGCGCCCGAGACTCAACGTGCCGCGCAACGAACCACCGCGATGAACAACCTTCCGCCACCCGCATCCCGCGCGCGCGGCGCGGCCTTGCTCGCCGTGATCTGGCTCATCGGCGTGCTCGGCCTCGCGTCGATGACGGTGCTGCGGGTCATCACCTTCGACACCGAACTCGCCACCGCCAAGATCCACGGCGCGCGCGCGCGCCAGATCGCCGAGATGGGCGTGGCCGTCGCGTCCAATCCGGCCGTGCGCCGCAGCGATCCACTGCTGCGCCGCTTGAACGAGGAAACCGGCGAAGGCTTCGAGGCGCGCATCGTGTCGGAAGGCGGACGGTTCAACATCAACGCCATCCTGTTGCAGGACGATAAGCCGCTGCTGCGCTCGATCTTCATGGAATGGGGCATGGAACTCGAGGACGCCCAAGCCGTCGCCGATGCGCTGGGCGACTGGGTCGATGCCGACGACAACTCCGCGCTCAACGGCGCGGAAATCGACGACTACGAAAAAGCGGGCCGGATCAATCAGCCGTTCAACCGGCCTTTTTACGATCTCTCCGAGATGCGGCTCGTGCGCGGGATGGACTTTGTCGAAGCCCTGCGGCCCGACTGGGACGACTGGTTCACCATCTGGAGCAGCGGACCACTCGACGTCAACGAGGCCGACGCGCTCAAGATCGCGATGGCTGCGGAGGTGCCGGTGGATGTGGCCGACCTCATCCCGGAAATGGTGCGCGGCGACGACGGGTTGCGCGACACCGAGGACGACATGCCGTTCCAAAATGCCGCGGCGGCGCTTGAACTGCTGGGTGCCGATGCCAATGCTCGCCCGGACATCGCCCGCCGCTTCACCGCCAACGATTCCACCGTGCGCATCGAAAGCATCGGCCAATCCGCCGGTGCGAAGCGCCGCATCGACCTCGTCGTCCGCAACCGCAACGCCAGACCCGTCATTCTCGAACGCACCGAGGAAATCCTGCCATGAACAAATCCACTCCACACACGCTGCTCGTCCCCGGCGAATCCGGCTGGGAACTCTGGACGCGCCAGAACGACGGGCCGTTCTCACTCCTCGCCGCGGGCGAGCAACCTCGCGCGGCGGATGTCGGCGGGATCCCGTCGGCCCCGCTCACGCTGCTCTTTCCGGTGCGCGCGCTCACCGCCGTGCCGATGCGCGTCACCAGCGACGACGACGCGCTCTTCGCCGACCTCGCCGCGCTGCATGCCGAGCGCCTCGGCCTTCGTCCCGACCCGATGGCCGGCCAGCTCACCGATGTGTTCGTTGTCGCGCGCGAAGCGGAAAGCACGGTGCTGCTCGCGGTCGAGCTGCGGCCGCCCGGTGATGGCGAACTCCCCGCCAAAAGCCCGCAAGCCTTCGATCTTTCGGCGCGCGCCTTCCCGGTCGATGGCGATGCGGTCGCCGTCTGGCGCGAGTTCGGCCGCTGGGTCTTCGCGCTGTTCCATCACGGCGCACCGGTCTATTTCCAAGCCACCACCGACGACGGACCCGCGCCCGGCGAATCCCTCGCGCGCGACATCCGGCTCGCACTCGCGCAACTCTCGATGCAGGCGATCCACCCGCACCCCGCGCGCGTGCTGCTCTGGACATCGGCCGACGACACCGACGTCACCGCGTTGCAACGCATCCTCGGCCTCGAGGTGGCATGCACGCCACGCCCGGCTCCGGTGCTGCCCGCCACGCTCAGCAAACTGCTGCCCGCCGACGTGCGCGCCGCACGCCGCGCCGCCACCAAGCGCCGCAACCTCGTCGCCGGCATCGCCGCCGCGGCCGTGCTCTACCTCGGGCTCATCGGTTGGTTTGGCTTCGGCATCTGGAGCGATCACCGCGAAGCGAAGCGCCTCACGGCCGAGGCCGAAGCACTCGCGCCCGATGCCGCCGCCTACGCGGTTCACAATGCGAAGTGGCAGGAACTCCTGCCGGTGGTCGATCTCGGCAACGCCCCCGTCGACATCCTCTACCGCATCGCCACCCGCATCCCGCCCGGCCTGCGCCTCAAGAACGCCGAGATTTCCGCCGATGAAATCAAGCTGCAAGGCGAGGCCCAGCAACTCCAAGCCGTGAACAACTTCAGCCTCGGCATCACCAAACACAACGAACTCACCCGCTTCACCTGGGAAACCCCGGAGCCGAACCAGTCGAGCCGCGGCTGGGAATTCGTCTATTCCGGCGAAATTCCAAGCAGCGAACCCCAACCCTGACCGACAAATCCGCGCTCCCGCGGGGTTTCTTCAGTCGATCCCCGGCCCGCGCCGACCCCGCCCATCCGATCATGTCTCCCCGCGAGAAAAAACTCATCGTCCTCTTCTCCTCGGCGGGATTCCTCGTGGTCAACCTGCTTGGCCTCGGCGTGCTCAAGGACAAGCAAGGGCAGGCCGAGATCCGCCTCGGGCAGGCGCGCCAGCAGCTCGAGACCGCGAAGCTGGTGCAGGCGAGCCGCGAACAAGTCGCCGGGGAAATCGAGTGGCTCGCCCAGCACGAACCGGCACCCGCCGCCAACCAGGACGTGCAGACCCAACTCCAGCAACTCTGCGAAAGCGCCGCCAAGGAACAATCGCTCGAAATCAAATCGCAAAAACCACTGCCGTCCGACACCACCGCAGGCCGCCACTACCATCGCGCGAAAATCGAGATCACGCTCACCGGCCCGGAACAAGCGCTTTACAAGTGGTTCGATCAACTCAACTCGCCGGAGCTGTTCCGCGGCGCCACCCGCATCAACCTTTCACCCAACAAGGACGATGACTCGAAGATCGACTGCAAGGCGATCATCGAACAATGGTTCGTTCCGCTCGTCGCGGAAGGCTGATCGTTTCATCACCCGCTATGCACACGAGCATCCATCCATTTCAAAGCACCACCGCACGCCTGCTGGCGGGCATCGTGGCTGCGGCGGTCTGCAGCGGTGCGGCACACGCCGACATCCCGCGCAAGGCGCCGATTCTCAAATACAAATCGCTTTGGGAAAACTCGCCGTTCACCACCAAGCCGGCCCCCACCGCAGCACCCGACGCGGCACCCCTCGAGGAATACAGCCTGCTCGGCATCTCGCCGGTCAGCGGCGGCTACCGCGTCACCCTCGGCACCAAGTCCAAAGAAAGCGGCGAGAAACGCATCCACGTCTTCAGCAATGAATCCAATGCCGCCCACGGATTCACCATCGATCGCGTCGAGATCGATCGCGACAAACCGCTCAATTCAAAGGTCCACCTCAACACCCCGACCGGACCCGGCACCGTCGTCTTCGACCAAGCCGCGCTCGCCGCGCGCGCACCCCAACCGCAAGCGCGACCAGCCATGCAAATGAATGCCCAAGGCCAGCCGGGTCAACCAGGACAACCCGTCGCTGTCCAACCGCCCGCAGGTCAACCGCAACCCGCAGGCCAGCCCGGCGGTCGCCCGCGCCCGCGCATCGTGCCCAACGCCCAAACCGGACAACCCCAGCAAGGCGGCCGCTTCAACCGACCGCAAGGCCAAGGCTCGGGCCAGCGCCGACCGCAACGGTGATCGCCACCGCAACGCCCACCGCAGCACCTCTCTCTCTTCGTTCCCCTCACCCATCCGTTTCCATGATCTTCCATCGCCTCATCCTTGCCCTGCTCGTCGGTGCCAGTTGCGCGCTCGCCCAACCCGCAAGCGAAACGCCGCCGACCGAACCCACGGCACCCACGGCACCCACGCCACCGCCGCCCGCCGTGCCCACCGCGGAATCCAATGGCACCACGCCCAAGCCGGCCATCCGGCCGCGGCCACGCCTCATTCCAAACACCAACACGCAAACACCTCCCGCCGTCCCCGGCACCCGCCCGCCCACACCACCACTGCCACGGCCGACGCGTCCCGCCACACAACCAGCCGCGGCCAATGACACGACGGCTCCGGCCCCGGCGAATGCCACGCTGCCACCCGGCGAACCCGCCGCATCGACGGACACGGCCGCTGATGCGACGACCACTCCGCCGACCGGACCCGCGGCCGAACCGATGGTCGACTCGGCCGACTTCATCGAGCCCGCTCTCAAGGGCAGCGATCTCGCGAACCTGTACCGCAAATACACCGGCCGCCGCGTGATCGTCACCAGCGCCGCCGCTTCCGCCGAATTCCCCTTCGTCTTCCCTTCGGAAAAACCCCTCACCTATCCCGAAGCGGCCGAACTGCTCCGCAAAGCCGCGGTGCTCGAAAACTTTGTCTTCGTCCCGCATCCCAACGACCCCGAACTCGACATCCTCACCCTGGGCACCGGCGGCGTGCGCCCGCCCAACATCGACCTGATGATCTACAACGAAAACACGCCGCTGCCGGACACGGATGCCGTCATCACCTACGTGATGACTTTTTCCCACGTCAAACCCGACCAAGCCCAAAGCATCTTCACGCAAATCATCGGTCAGTTCGGCCCCTACGGATCGATCGCCGCCGTGCCCAACGCCGCCGCCCTCGTCGTCACCGAAAAAGCCTCGCTCGTCCGCAGCCTGATCAAACTGAAAGAGGAAATCGACGTGCCGGGATCGGTCCAGTCCACCCGCTTCATCCAGGTAAAATACTCGGACGTCACCGAACTCGCCACCACCATCGGCGAGCTGATGAACGCGCAGCAAAGCGCGCAGACCACCGCCGGTGTGCAACGCACCGCTCCTTCGCAACCCGCCGCCGTCCAGGGCGGCGCGGCACCAGCCGTCGCGGGCACTGCCGCCCTCGGCACCAGCAGCGGCACCGGTGCCGGCGAAACCACGCCGATCCAAATCCTCCCCGACCCGCGCACCAACCGCATCTTCGTCATGGGCCGCCCCGTCGACATCCTCTTCGTCGAAGGCCTCGTGCGCGAATTCGACGTCGAAACCAGCGAGAAGAATTTCCTGCGCCGCAAACTCCGCTTCCTCACCGTCTCGGAATTCCTCCCCATCGCCGGCGACGCCCTCAACCGCGCCTTCACCGGCGGCGGCGAAGGCAGCGGCAGCATCTCAGGCGGATCAACAGGCGGCACCCAGCAATCGCGCATGCCCACCCAAAACCAAACCCAGTCGCGCTCGCAATTCGGCCAGAGCGACTTCGGCTCGAACTCAAACTCGCGCAACTCACGCAGCTCGCGCAGCAGCGGCTTCGGCGGCTCGTCGGGCTTCGGCGGATCCTCCGGCTTCGGTGGCTCCGGCGGCGGCCTCGGCGACCCATCGATCAGCACCGCACCCGAATCCGTCGTCGTCGGCCGCACCCTGCTCGTCGCCGACAACATCACCAACTCAATCATCGTCCAAGGCCCGCCCTCCGGCCTCGAAATCGTCGAACGCCTGCTCGACCAACTCGATGTGAAACCGGAACAGGTGATGATTTCGACGGTCATCGGCCAGATGTCACTGAATAACTCCAAAGAGTTTGGAATGAACTATTTGTACAATCGGGGTGATCTTAAACTCGGCGGTGGAGGCAGCAATAGCCCTGTCATCCCGCTGCCTGAAAATCCACAAACAGCAGATTACAAATTCCCTCAATTCAACCCATTCTCTGTTTCAGGAAGTGGCCTTCGAGCGATTGGTACGGTCGGAGATTTGGCTATGTACATGAGAGCATTACAATCGAAAACTGATTTCACCGTCCTCTCAAGACCAAGCATTTTCACGTCCAACAATCAGAAAGGTGTCATTTCTAGTGGTGAACGCATCGCCGTACCAACGGAAGGTGGTTCAAGTGGTGGCAATTACTATAGCGGAACAAGAATTGACTATCAAGATGTGGTTCTTAAGCTGGAAGTTATCCCCTTGGTAAACTCTAAAAATGAAATTACTCTGCAAATTGCTTTAATTAGTGACGAGCAAAACGGCAATCAAATTATAGAGGGGGCAGGCACCAACGGCGGAGATCTTACTGTGCCTCGAATTTCAACGCGTGAAATTATCACAACCGCAACTGTCCCCAACGGAGAAACGATTGTTCTTGGTGGTTTAATCATCGGTAAAAAAAATAAGGACAAGAGTGGAGTTCCCATTCTTGGCGACATTCCTGTTGTGGGTAAACTCTTCTCTACAACGACCCAGAATGATGATCGGAATGAATTGCTGATTTTTATTCAGCCAGCAATTGTGGGGGGCACCCATTCTCTGGATCAAATTCAGGATGACATGAGTGGCCGTTACAGCATATCGGGTGACGCCCGCAGCTTCACCGAGCCACCACCACCCGCTCCGACGGTCGAAGAGGTGCCGAAGACAGCCAAGCCGGAGAAGCGCTCGCTGCGCCCGGCGCACCGGCGTTGAATGATGAAGAGATGCCGGGGACAGGGGTCGAACCTGCACGCCTTGCGGCACCGGAACCTAAATCCGGCGCGTCTGCCAATTCCGCCACCCCGGCGCTGACCGCCATCCAATCCGCCCCACTTCCGCCCGGCAAGCCCCGACCACGCGGACGTTGGGTTCAATATTCCTCTTCCTCTTGGTCGCCGGGCACGGGCGGGAGGAAATCCTCGCGTTCGAGCAGGCGCTGCAAGTCGAGGTCGGGCAGCAGGTCGGCGGGGGTGCGGCGCACCACGGCGGCACAGGGCGTGATCCGGTCGGTCTCGGCAATCGCGCAGTGCACCATCGACGAGATGAGGTCGGGGTCGAAGCGCTCGCGTTCGAACAGGTTGGTGATGCGGAAGACGACGACCGAGCGGTCGAGGTCGTACTCGAAGCCGCCGAGTGTGAGTTGCTTGTTAGCGCGGGCGAGCAGTTCGAGAAGGACGGGCACCCGGACCGGGTCGAGGGGCACCGGGGTTTCGCCGACGATGCTCAGCGCGTTGATTTGCGGATGGGCCTGGGCGACGAGATCGACCTTGGTGTGGTGGGCCTCGAACGCGGCACGAAGCACATCACGACCCTCGACGCGCTCGCAATGCCAGCCGTTTTTGCCGAAGGCTTCCTCGACCGAGAGCAACTGGCGTGAGTGGCTGCGCATGGCCCGGAGCATGCGGCACGACAAGCCCGCTGAACAGCCAATCCAACGGCTAATGAATCGTCTGTTGGCAAAGGGGGGCATGGGCGGCCCGCCCGTGCTTCCGGATGGTCACCGGCAAGCTGCCCGTGCTCCCTTTCATCAGCATGCGGCAAGACACGCCCGCTGAACAGCCAATCCAACGGCAAATGAATCGTCTGTTGGCAAAGGGGGGCATGGGCGGCCCGCCCGTGCTTTCAGATGATCACGGGCAAGCTGTCCGTGCCCCCTTTCATCAGCATGCGGCAGGACACACCCGCTGAACAGCCAATCCAACGGCAAATGAATCGTCTGTTGG
>Ga0194118_10007912_pt1 | contig 10093 bp, 10 predicted proteins | sample TA2MahsurfametaG_2_FD_148662 | JGI IMG/M metagenome (GOLD analysis project Ga0194118, IMG submission 148662) | Freshwater microbial communities from Lake Tanganyika, Tanzania - TA2015013 Mahale N5 surface | ecosystem: Environmental > Aquatic > Freshwater > Lake | place: Tanzania: Lake... | reverse complement strand
GACAGGTCCAGCGGGCGATCAACAACCGCGGGTGGTCCAAGCGGAGGAAGCTGATGCAGGTGAAGGTCCGGGAGATCGAGGTCGTGACCGACCGCGTCCTGGCTAAAACCATCGCGAAGGAGCACGAGGAGACGATTAAGGAGGTCGCCGCCGGCATGGTGACCGGCGCCAGGAGGGCCCTGGACTTCGTGCACTCGGCCTCGACGGTGAACGAACTGGCGAAAGCCAGCACCGCGATGAAGTCCTTCATGTCAGGGTTCAAGATCGCGAGCGGGATCGAGGACAGCCGCTCACGGCCCAACACGATCAACTACACCTACGACTTCGGTCGGATGAAGCTGAAGGACGTGGAGCCTGTGATTGAGGCCGTCTTGAGTGATTCGTTGCCGAAGGCGCTGGACTGACTCTTAACGGCTTTCCGGTTGGATGGTGTTGAGTTTTCCGCGTGCGCTGCTGTCCTCAGACAGCGGTTTCAAAATATTTTTGGAAGCGACTAAAAGCAGTTTTAAAGAATCCTCTGGCCTCCACCTTTCATGAAAAAGCCAGTTCGCATCACGATCAGCCCGAGTGGGTACAAAGATGACGTTACGAGTAAGTGGGTGAGCCGGTTCAGGATAGTGCGAATCGACAACGCGATCACAGTGAAGCCTTACGCAAGGGAGATTAAGGTCGGCGATACCGTCGATGACAGAGAACTCGAGGTGATCCAAAATAGTTCTGCTTTCGAGGTTAGTTGCTTGGAGAATCTGGCTGAAAACAGGAGTTCGGCCGCTGAGGTATTTTCGCATCAAATTGCACTGCTAAGAAAGGAGCTTGAAGAGGGATTGGCTCGCAATTCGGCGGCAATCGTGAAGCGGCTTTCGACTTTGGAGTACTTGGGTTTTTTTGGAGTCTTACTCCTATTGTTTCTTCTCATGCGGAAATAGGTGGTCGGTGCGAATGCGCTTCAAGATTTTGTCTAGCTGAAGCCGGTCGCGATTTTAGTTTGGCCGGTGGTAAGAGCAACCGGTTTGAAGGCGACCGAGGAGAAGCGTTTGCCTCGCTCGGTCGGATTTAAGGGAAGGGTGGTATGGGAAATCCGGTATCTTTTCGGCCTCCATCCTCGGGGGTGCAGAGTATTGTGAAAACTGCGGATGGGGCGCCACCCCTCCGCCGCCCACCTCTGGTACCCCCACTTCCCAGAGGGGGCCGTTCTTGCGGTTCACTACTTACAATGCGCGATTCGAAATCGCTTTTTCGCTACTCTGCCGGCCGTAGGTTAATTCGATTTCTGGCTCTCCGGACCTTGTGACAGCAGTCTCAGCGCCGCTTCCCTCGGGAATGTTTCCGGCAGCACCAGGGAAACCACTTTGCTGAGGTATACGGATATTGGCAGAAGGTCACCCGATTGGCCTAAATCCCCGTGCTCATGCATGACCTTGAGAGACCACTGGTACTCGAGCATGGATCCAATGATCGAGCGGTTCTGTGTTTTGGCGACCTCGATGGTGCTCATGGCCATGAGCTCGCGGTTGATGGCTTCAGTGGGGGCCCCGATCCTGTGCAGGAGCACTCCTACTGCCGGTCCCAGTCTCTCGGGGATCGATGCGTAGGGTGCAGCGTCAAGGACCACCGCCAACCGGGACAACTCGCTCACGCAAAGCACGAGCCGTCGCCTACCGAGTGCGATGTCGTTAGCGTACCAATCGCCCAGCCGAGTGTCAGAGCGACCTTTGGCTGCGGCCAGTTTAAGACGGAGCTTGGCTGCAAGTCTGGCGGTTGGGCGAAGTACGACCATCACGGGTGATTCTTGAAAGTAGCGCCGACTAAGGAAACCAAATCCTTTGTTCCCGCGGGCTAAAACCCCCTTTGCCAGCCGTCACGGAAGCTGGCATACTGCGGCCACCATGCCGCTGATCTCCTACACCAAATCCACCGTGCCGCCGGCCTCGACCGTTGAGCAGCGCGGTGAGCAGACCGACTGCACCGAACCTTCCTGCAAGCCTGCCGGAGGTGCTCCTGCCTGGGAGCGCCAGCGCGGGATCGCCCGCTCTGCCGGCGAGCGCACCGAGCAGTACTCCGCCACCACCTTCCCGGATCGCGGGCGCCAGGCTTCGCAGTGATGCCGCTGTCGCTGTTCATGTTCGGCCTGGGCTTCTTCCTTGGCGTCGTGATTGGCCCCGCGCTTTGGTGGTTCGTGATCCGCATCTTCGGCAGCCCGTGGCGCTGAACGCGCACCGCGTTGGGTCGGTTGTGTGGTTTTTCGCGACCTGATATAAAGCTTCCGTGGAAGCATTCATCATCAAGCGCGGTGACACGCTCCCAGCACTAGAGGCGGTGCTGTCGGATGACGCCGGACCGGTGAATCTGGACGGCGCGAGCGTGTCGTTCGTGATGCGCGACGCACCATTGGCGCGCGACTGCGGGGATTGCCGGGACGATGGCGTCGCGGTGGCCTCGCCTACGGTGCTGAAAAAGCCCGCGGTGGTGGTGGGTGACCAAAGCGTCGGGTCCGCGACGCGGGGCAAGGTGCGTTACGAGTGGGCGGTGAGCGACACGGCACGGACCGGATCGTACCTCGGGGAATTCGAGGTGCGGTTCGGTGCGTCGGGAATCTGGACGTTCCCGAGCGTGGGCTCGATCCGGGTGGTGGTGCACGAGGATATCGGCTGAAGGCGATGAAAAGCCGTGCGCACATCACAACGGGTCAGCGCCGCGCCGTGTCGCTCACGGTTAGAACCGTGGCGGCCCTCGGTGTCATCTCCCGGGCCTGCGCCGAGGTGCTGGGCGTCGAGACCCAGGTGGCGGTGGCGCCAAACACCGCGCACGTCGCTGGTCTTTCCCATGCGATGGTTTCCGCGTTGGAAGACGATTCCGGAACCGCCTTCGCCGATGGGGTGGGGGGAGTGCTGCACATCGTGAACTGACCATGGCGCGAATCCGTGAAATCCAAGCCACGGCCGCTCTGCCGGCTACCGACGATTACGCGGTGATCGACGGCGTGACGCACAGTGTCCGGAAGATCCGGCTCGGGGGTGCCGCGACCCTCAACTTCCCGGTTACCGGCGACGCTCTGGCTTCACAGGTCGTGCTCGGAAGTGACAGCCGGCTACGGGTGGCCGAGCAGATCGGCGCCGCCCAGGTGGTGGAACCGGTCGACGGGGATCTTCTGCAATTCGACGGTACGAGCGCCTCGTGGCGCAACTCCCGCAAAGCGCTTCTGACCGACGGAGGTAACTACTAGCCATGCCCAACACTCTACGCATCAAACGCCGCGCAAGCGGTAACGTCGGGGCGCCCGCTTCGCTCGCCAATGCGGAACTGGCCTACAACGAAGTCGACGACACGCTCTACTACGGCAAGGGCAGTGGTGGAGCGGGCGGCAGCGCGACCACGATTGAGGCGATCGCGGGCTCCGGTGCCGTCGTAACGCGGGCGTCGGCGCAGACGATCAGTGGGGCGAAGGACTTCACCGCGGTCCCGGTGGTCAGCGGATCGCTCGCGACGAGCGACAACTCGACCAAGGTGGCGACGACCGCATTCGTCAAAGCTCAGACCTATTCGCTTGCGGCCTCCGCCTCGCAGGACGTCTCCGTCAGCGGCTCAACGAGCGGGGTCAACGCAACCATCAACAGCGGCGCCGTGACGCTCGCCAAGATGGCGAATCTCCCGGCGTTCACCCTTATCGGAAACAACACCAATGCGTCCGGGGCACCGACTGCCTTGGTGGCGTCGTACGTGAAGTCGATGTTGGCAATCGACGCCAATGACATCCTGAACTTTCAGGCGAAGGTCCGCGAAAACAAGATCAGCGACCTCGCCATCCCGACGGTCGATTTCAGCGCCGGAAGCAATCGCATCCTGTTTGTCGCGACCCCGGTCGCGGGCACGGACGCCGCCAACAAGAACTACGTCGACTCGGTGGCCCAAGGCTTGGACGCGAAGCCGAGCGTCCGTGCGGCGACGACGGCGAACATCACCCTGTCCGGAACGCAGACGATCGACGGCGTCGCGTTGTCCGCGAACGAGCGGGTCTTGGTGAAGAACCAGTCCATCGGCACCCAAAATGGCATTTACGCCGTCTCCGCTGGCTCGTGGACGCGGGTCAGTGATGCCGACGAGATAGACAAACTCCGTTCGGCATTCGTCTTCGTCGAGCAGGGCACGGTCAATGGCGACACCGGCTGGACGTGCACCGTGGACCTTGGCGCGACGTGGGGAGCGACGGCGCTCACCTGGGTCCAATTCTCCGGTGCGGGCTCCTATACCGCCGGATCCGGTCTGACGCTTACCGGCTCGGCGTTCTCGATTTCCACCAGCTACTCCGGTCAGACGAGCATCACCACGCTCGGAACGATCTCGACCGGCACCTGGCAGGCGACGGCCGTTGGCGCGGCGTACATCGACAGCGCCATCGCCCGTCTGGCCAGCCCGACCTTCACGGGCCGGGTGACCATGCCAGCGGCGGGAGCCGGTACGGGGCTGAAGATCAACGTCGGGTGGCTCTCCTCTTTCTCCGCGTCGGACTCCGGTGTAATCGAATACGACGGCGGGGTGATCAACTTCATCAACTCGGGCGGACAACGGCGCCGGTTGTTTAGCGAGGGGTCCTCGATCGACGGTTCGAATATCGGCGACAACACTCCGGCGAGCGGTTCGTTCACCGTCCTGACGACGCTGGCCGGGTACAATGCGGTGTTCAACGGAGGGTTGATCGCCAAAGGAAATATCAACCTGAACGGCGCCACCGCCGCGGTGCTGACGCTACCCGGGGGATCAACCACCAAGGTTCCGATCTTCCTGACGAGCGGGACCCTTGCGACCACGGCCGTTGCGCACGGCGTGGAATGGGATGGCACGAATCTTTATGTCACCAATTCGGCGGTCGCACGGAAGACGGTGGCGTACACCGATAGCAGCATCTCCGGAAACGCGAGCACGGTCACGAACGGTGTCTACACGACCGGCAGTTACGCCGACCCCGCGTGGATCACTTCGCTCTCAAAATCCAAGGTTGGCCTCGGCAACGTCGAGAACACGGCCCTGTCGACTTGGGTGGGATCGGGAAACATCACGACCATCGGAACGCTTTCGAGCGGCACGGTGCCGGTGGCCCGGGTGAGCGGCCTCGCCGCCTCGGCCACGACCGACGCCACGAACGCGAGCAACATCTCGAGCGGAACCCTGGCGGATGCCCGCGTCGCCGCCGCTCTGACCGGCAAGTCGTACAACGGCCTGACGCTGACCGCCAACACCACCGGTTTTGCTCTGGCGGGAGGAACGACCGCGAAGACGCTGACCATCGCGAACACGCTCACGCTGTCGGGAACGGATTCCGCGACGCTGAACATCGTCGGTGGCGGCACCCTGGGTAGCGCCGCCTTCACGGCCTCAAGCGCCTACGCGACCGCCTCGCAAGGCACCAAGGCCGACAACGTCGGAGCGGTGAACGGACTCGTTAAGGTCAATGGCTCGGCCTCCTTCTCCGCCGCGCTGGCGGGAACCGACTTCCTGGCGCCCTCGTCCGACGTCGACGGCGGAACGTTCTAACGCCCCCACCGATACCTCAGGCCGTAGATACGGCCGATCCCCGGGTACATACCCATGCCTAATCGCATCATTCTGAAGCGCTCCTCGGTCGCCGCCAAGGCCCCCGCGGCTGCCGACCTTTCCGCGGGCGAACTTGCGATCAACCTCGCTGACCGTCGGCTGTTTTCCAAGGACACCGGTGGCAGCGTGATCAGTGTCACGGTCGACGCGACGCACATCACGAGCGGGACGGTTCCCTCCGCACGGCTTTCGGGCGCTTACGGCATCGATATCAGTGGCAACGCGGCAACCGTCACGAACGGCGTCTACACGACCGGGAATCAGTCAATATCCGGGGTGAAGACCTTTGTTGATGCCGCGTACTTCAACAATGGGTACACGGAATTCCGTACGTCGTTCATCGGTGATGGCATCTACCTGAAGAACGCCTCGTCCCAGACCGTGCTGGGGATGTTCGTCGCCAACAGCCGGGCTAACTTCTCGTGCGGCTCCGGTTCGGTCAACGGGTTCAACTTCAGCACCAGCGCCACTTCCGGCGCCTGGTTGATCAGCAATGACGGCGCGGCATCGATTAGCACCACCGCGAGCGGAAACTCCCTCTCGATCAGCAACTCCCTGAGCGGCTATGGCGGGGTGCTGTTGCAGTTGTCCCAGACGGTCTCGAACAGCGGGAACTACTACAACTACACCTTCATCCGGTGCTCGGACAATTACCAGGGGCAGGTGTTCTACGTCAGCAGCACCGGGTACACGTACGCCCAGCAGCTGTACTCGCCGAACGCGACGGCCGCGATCCTCTACACCCTCGGCACCTACCTCCAGACCAGCGTCATGTGGTACTGGAACGGCTCCTACTACGTCTACGATCAGTCGAACCGCTTCTACATCAGCTCCGGTTCAGCGCAGATCTACATCGGGACGACGAGCGGCGTCGGGAGCACGACGTACTTCTACAACACCAAGTACTTTTACAACACGACGTACTTTTGGGACTACCAGTATTTTTACGGGTACAATTACTTCTACGGATCGTACACGTACTTCGGTTCCAACGGCTTCACCTGCGACGGGACCGCCAGCCTCTACAATGCGCAGTACTCCCAGTACTACTACGGCAACTGGTCCGGAACGGTCTACCTGAACTTTGGCGGGCAGCGGCAGATCTGGTTCAGCGGTCTCGGGGGAGATGTCACCTTCGGAAATATCTCGAACAAATCGACCGGCCGGCGCCTCGAGGTCATCATCCAACCCGGTGGCACGGCCCGGAATCTGTACTTCCCGGGATGGAGCTGGGTTGGCACCGCTCCCACCAGCATCGCGGCAAATAAGACGGCGGTGCTCACGCTTTGGTGCGTGGGCGCCAACGAGGCCGACGTCATCGCGCAATACTTCGTCTGACCATGCGGATCAAAATCCAGCCTCTCGTTTCCTTTCTCGGCACCGCCGACGTCCTCGAAATCCTGAGCGTCCAGGCCGTGCTCTCCACGAGCGCCACCTTCGCCTTCCGCTTACTCGACCGCGACGGCATCGCGCTCCACCACGGTCAGATCCAGATGCCGCCTCCGGACTACGCCATGTGGGGCGACGACGACCTCTTCGCGGCGCGCTACGTGGCGGACAAGTTGGGCGCGATGATTGTCTCCATCGACGAGCCCTACCGAGGCACCTCGCAGTCCGCCGGCCAAGCCGCAGGCGCCGCACCAACTCCATCTCCATGAAAACACACCAAGCTCTCACCCTGAAGAAGCACCTGTCTCGGCTGGCCGAGATGGACCAAAAAACGCCCCTGGAGCTGTCGGGTGCGGTTCGACTGAGGATCGCCTCCGCGCTTCGGAGGTGCGAGTCCGCGGAAGCTGACTTCGAGAAGGTACGGGTCAGTCTGGTTCGGGCCAAAGGGAAGGCCGACGCGGAGGGTAACTACAACATCGAGCGGGGCACGGCGTCGTTCAGCGAGTTCGTCGCAGCCATCGACGACGCCCTCGGGGCTGAGGCGGAGGGCATGCCTTCCGTCGTCTTCACCGAAGACGAACTGAAGATCGAAAAGAACAGGATCCCGATCGAGGTGCTGCAGGGCCTGATTTCCGTGGGGGCGCTGAAAGAATGAGCTTCTGGAACTTCCTGATCTCCGCCGCGGGCGGAACCATTCTGGGTGGCGTCACGCAGATGCTGGGCACCGTGGTCGCGGAGGCTCGTGAGTGGTCCGCCTCGAAGCGGCGCATCGCGGAGCTGCAGGCGCTCAAGGAGAAGGAGGTCGCGATCGGAGAGCTCGAGGCTTTCACCAGGGCGCAGGAGGGCACGATGGCCTCGGGGTACCAGCCGCCGGCGGCGGCACCGATGGCAATGCACTGGCTCTTCACCTTGGTTGAGGCCGTTACTAGGCTGGTGCGTCCGGTGATGGTCGCGGGCGCATGCGTCTACGTTTGGACGCGGCCCCCGGAGGTGATCGCCGGCCTGCAATCCGAGATACTGACGTTCAGCTTCGCCTGCGGGTACTTCTGGCTCGGAACCCGTCTGCAGCGGCAGGTGGCGGCGAAGTAGTTCTGGTCGGGGAGCAGAGTGCGCTTTTAGCGCGAGGGCGAACTCAAGGTGCTCCCTTGTTCCTTTCTCCTGCGCTCGCTAGTATCGCGACGTGTCCGGAAGCATCCCAGAGGAACTCCTGCTCGCCCGCATAAAGCGGGAGCGCGAAGCCCGTGAGGCTGCGATTGCCGCACTCGCGGCACGCCTGGAGAACGCCACCAGCGCAGCGGACCAGAAAATCACCGCAGCGGCGTCCAAGTTGGCGGCGCGCGTGGGTGATCGCACGGTTGAGTCTTCCGCCATCGCAGGAGTCATCCTGCGGACGCAGGTTGAGCCGGGTTTCGCCTCGGCGGAGGCGTTGTCGCTGCTCGAAGCGAAGGTCGCTGACGGGCTCAACTCCAGCTCGGCCACGATTGAGGAGGTTCGTCGCGTCACGGCCACCCAGTACGAGTCCGCTGCGGAGCAGACCATAACCCTGCGGGCGCGATTCAATGCGAACGAGGCGCTCTTTCGGGATCAGATCACGGCTCAGGCGTCCGCGATCGCGGCGTCGGTGGTCCGCGTGTCGGCGTTGGAAGCGACGTTGGCTAATCCCACGACTGGTTTGGCTGCGGCTCACGCAAGGGTCGGGCTGGAGGAGTCGGCCAGAGTCACTGCGGTAAGCGCGGTGGCATCCCGCGCCTCCAGTCTGGAGGCTGCGGTGAACGATCCGGCGACTGGCCTAAGCGCAACAACTGCTCGGATCGCGGCGGAGGAGCAGGCTCGAGCAACGGCCGTGGAGGCGGTCGCGTCCCGGACGTCCTCGCTCGAGGCGACCATCAATAGCCCGACGAGCGGCGTTTCCGCCGCCCATTCGCGGATCTCGAGTGAAGAGCAGGCGCGGGTGACCGCGGTGGATGCCGTGGCAGCTCGCACGGCGAGTCTCGAGACTACGGTAAATAGCGCCACCACGGGTCTTGCAGCCACCCGGGCGAGGATTCTTTCGGAAGAGGAAACCCGAGCGGCAGAAACCGCCGCGGTTGCAACGCGAGCGTCCGCCCTCGAGGCCACGGTGAACAACGCATCCACGGGCGTTGCCGCGGCCCATTCGCGTATTACGTCGGAGGAGGGCGCTCGCGCCACTGCGGTGGAGGCGGTTGCCAATCGGGCCGGCGCCCTGGAGTCGGCCGTAAACAATGCTTCCTCCGGGCTTTCCGCTACGTACTCCCGCATCGCGGCCGAGGAGACGGCGCGTTCCGCCGCTGACACAGCGCTGGCGGGACAGATCAACTCTGTCTCGGCTACCGCGAATTCGCGAAACCGGACCTTCTTCCAGAGCGGCTCTCCGACGGCCACCGCGGCGGGCGACCTCTGGATCGATACAGGCAACGGTAACGCGGTGAAGCGCTGGAATGGGTCCGCGTGGGTCGATACGACAGTCGCATCGGGCGCGATCGGAACGGCGGTGTCAGCGGAGGCAACCGCGAGGGCCACCGCTGACGGCAACCTTTCCGGCAAGTATTCCCTGAAGGTGGCCGCGGGAAACATCGTAACCGGGATGAACATCACGTCGGCGACGGGCGCCGGTGCGGATGTGTCGGACATCACCTTCCAGGCTAGTTCGTTCAAGATCCACAACGGGACCTCGGCGGTGGCACCGTTTCAGGTGGTGGATGGTAAAGTGCGGGTCACGGGTTCGCTCGTCCTCACAAGCGGTGATGTCTCTGGCCTGGGAAGTCTCGCCACCCAGAACGCGGTCACGGCGGGGCAGGTGAGCGGGCTGGGGTCGCTTGCGACTCAAAACTCCGTGGCAAGTTCCCAAGTGGCTGGTCTCGGCACTCTGGCGACCGCGAGCAGCGTGGACCTCTCGACGCAGGTCACCAATAAGTCGCTCGCCAACCTCGATACCTCGGCGAACGCGAAGCTCGCCGGTATCTCGCCCCACGCCGATGTGACGCTGACCGCGATCAACGGCGGGCTGGTCATTACCTCGGGCGGCCTGACGCTTGACGGTGTCCCCGCGATCAAGTCCGCGGACTACGCAGCCGGTTCGGCCGGGTGGGCCATC
>Ga0194118_10007906_pt1 | contig 10103 bp, 17 predicted proteins | sample TA2MahsurfametaG_2_FD_148662 | JGI IMG/M metagenome (GOLD analysis project Ga0194118, IMG submission 148662) | Freshwater microbial communities from Lake Tanganyika, Tanzania - TA2015013 Mahale N5 surface | ecosystem: Environmental > Aquatic > Freshwater > Lake | place: Tanzania: Lake... | reverse complement strand
TGGCTGCCGATAAAGCCAGCTTTAAGAGCTTCAGCATCACCGTCCCGTCCCCCGACCGTCGTACTGATGATCGGGTTCGCGACAACCGTACCTCCCTGGTTGTGCAAGCGAGTGCAGCTCGCCCCGCTTACGTCTACGGTGCCTCTTTAGCGCTTGCTGAAGATATCCCCTCTGGTGGCCTCGCCGGTTATCCTGCATCGCCCGTGACTTGCGCTCTGGGTGGTACCTCTACTGAGCTCCTGCTCCTTGGCCCGGATAACGCTGGTGTGCCCTTTGGTGTTCCCGCGACTCAAGCCAACGGTTTGGCTGCTGCTAGTGCCAGTCTGACAATTGCCTCTTCGGCTATTGCCCAGGGTTCTAGCGATACAACCACCGGCGACCTGCCTTTCTGGTCCACTGTCACCACCGCTGGCATCGTTGCTGCAGACGCAGCGAACTCGATGTTCTTCAAGGTGACGGCTGATACCACCTTCAAGGTGTATAACGTCGACGCCATCACTAACACCACTATTACCGGTGATGGTGTGTTCATCAGCTCTGACGACAAAGATGCTGGCAAAGCGGGCTTCCTGGTCTGCCGCGTCAACTATCTGCGTCCGGCTGCTGCTGCGAGCTGGAACGATATCCAGACCTTCGTTGACTTCGCCTCTCAAGTTGGCGGTAGCGACACCTGATTCATTTTTCGAATCTATACGAGGGGGCTCAGTGAGCCCCTTTTTTATTGGGTTGTGAGATAAGATTTAGTTTGTTAGGCTTAGCAGAGACTTAAATTACACCAATGCTGTATCAATACCGTGTCACTGGCGGTTTAGTCGAGATGGTTTCCAAGCATGGCGATGGAATCGTCATGTGTGTTGATTCTCAAGATGAGGTTTTGTATATCGAGGAATCTGACCTCACGCCTCATTTGGAGGCAACAACTGAAAAACTTAGGACAGAGGAGCGTCTCACGGAACAACTTCAATCCGAAGGGGTCAACCCCGCAATTCCTACCAAAAAAGAAACATTTCCTCTTGATGTTCGCATCAACATCAACACGGCGAGTGCCCGCCAAATTGCAGACACATTACCTGGAGTTGGCCTCAAAACAGCTCGCGATATCAAAGATCTCCAACTATCTTTACCTGGCGAGAGATTTCAAAAATTAGAGCAGCTAAGGGCTATCAAGCGTATTGATTGGGATGAAATTTTTAAGGAAAATTTAGTGCGAGTCGAGTAATTATTTGCGCGTGCTAGTGTGTTATTGGATATATCTGAGAGGGTATACCAGTAACGCATTCTGTTTAAGTAATGCAATTAGATACCTTTCTTAAGTCAAAAGTACGTTGGCATTTAGGCTATAACCTAACGTCAGTACCGGCTGGAGATCAGGCTCGTCTAGAAGAGGCTATCAATAATATTCCTGACTCCTACTGGTATTCAAAAATTGTGGAGCAAGTCAGTCGGTGCGATGAGGCTGAAAAGCGCACTGACATGACTGGTAGTGTCAATAACAATTCAGTGCCACGCAGCCGTGTAGAAAGCATCGCTGGTGATGTGGATCGGACAATTGCGACATCTGATTTTAGAGAGACATTAAAAACCTGGTCCGCAATTTATTTGTACGAGACAGATCGTCTAGCGCTTCACCTTTATGTTCCTAATTATCGTAACCCCGAGCAGGCTCGATATCGATTCAATCGCGAAGGCGCTGAGTTTATCCAAGCATTACCGGGTCCCGCTGATGTTGCTGTCGGCACCAGGTTGATGCTTTCAAATAATTTCCGATAATTTATATTCATAATCATGGCTCAATTAAAAGCACAACAAATTGCGTCTTTACTGAGAAATCAGGGAGTAGCACCGGAGAAAATTCCAACGATGACGGCCATCGCTCTAGCCGAATCTGGTGGCCGTACAGAAGCTTTTAATCCTGTTGGCTTGGACAGATCGTATGGACTATTTCAAGTAAATATGCATGGGAATTTAGGTCCTGCAAGAATGAAAGAATTTGGTCTTAAAACTGAACAACAGCTTTTTGATCCGGCTACTAATGTTCGCGCTGCCAAGGGGATATTGAATAGTCAGGGACTAGGTGCTTGGTCCGTGTATAAAAGCGGAAAATATAAGGAGTTTTTACCTCAAGCTCAGCAAGCCGCAGCACAGCTCGGAACACAAGAGCAAAAATCAGATCAAGCAGGTTCTGGACGCACCATAATTGTTCTTGGTGACCGAGATGAGAAAGAGGACCCGCTGAACTTTTTGGCTCGTTATAGATCTAATCTCGATAGTCAAATGCCAGAAATAAAGTCGCAAATCGATCCAACAGCCTTGTTAGCAACTGCATTCCAACAACAACCGCTCATGAGTTAAATACATGACTCGGCTTATAGATGCTGGCTATATTTCACCTCCTGGGGAGGATGTATTTCCGACAACTGGACCACATCTTGATGTGCGTGTTCTTAACAAAGAAGGAAAGTATATAGATCCGAATACGATTCGGTCTCTTCTCACCCGCCTAAAAGTTGGTAAGGACAAGACACCTTTATACAGACAAACTGGAGATTCTTATACGGCTGCATTTCCAATTACATCTGGTTTTGGAAAACGCACTGCTCCCACTGCTGGTGCCTCAACCCAACATATGGGCGTTGACTTTGGTATACCTGAAAAAACAAAACTGTCTTGGGAAGGGCCGGGTACATTCACACCAGGCAAGGGATACGGAACAATACAGACAACAGACGCTCAAGGTAACCCATTTGAAGTTCAATTATTGCACACCAAAGGAGGGCAGCCTACAGAAGCGCAACCCTCAAAGGACTCCCAAACAACTTCTGCCGGGGATACGATAATTGTGCTTGGCGGCGGTAAACAGCGTCAGACAACAGAAGATTTCTTAAAAAGATACGCAGATGAAATTATGTCATCAGAGATACCACAATTTAGGTCAGTCATCAATCCATCTGCGATGTTAGCTCAAGCTTTTCAACCTCAAGAATTACTGACCTGATGAGATTCGCATCTGTTCCTGGATATTACCCCAGTTTTCCGGTGACATACCAAAATATGTACCAGGATTACCAGATGACAACAGCCGGTTTTAGTGATCCTTTTAATCCAACTAGACAAGAAATTACAAACCGATGTAATTACGTAGTTAGCTATACCGGTGAGGAAGATCCACGATATCAGATGAATAATCCTTCTTATATGAGGGAAGTTGATCGTAGCCATAGTGACAACATTCCCCCTGTTATTCTTAATAGGAAGCCAATCCAAAATAAATTCTGATGGCCTATACAAAACCTGATCTACGAGCACGGCTTTTAGCTCGTATCAAAGCCGGGTCGAAGGGAGGTAAACCGGGGCAGTGGTCAGCGCGTAAAGCTCAGTTGCTAGCTCAGGCCTACAAAAAAGCTGGTGGCGGCTATAAGGGCGGTCGTACAGAGGGTCAAAAGTCGTTGAAGCGCTGGGGTGATCAGAAGTGGATGACAAAAGATGAGTACGAAAAAAAGAAAAAGAGTTGAATTAGACTTTAAAAAAAGTAAGAGTCATGGCTGCAGGGTATTTTTTTCAAGATACAATCTTTCAAACTGATTCGGCCCTGTCTGCCCCTGGGCTAGGTACGACAGTGGATGTCGGAGTCAATGATTTATGTAGTACAAAGTCTTATACACTTATCACCACAGTAAGCTCAATCAACACTAACGTTGTTGTCCGGCTAGAGGGAAGTATTGACGGGACTAATTTTGCGGCTATTATTTCAGATCAAACCATTACAAGCAATGGAACTTTTGTTTTTAGTGTGGATGGCCGCCCTGTCAAATCTATTCGTCCTAATTTTGTTAGTGAGTCTGGGGGCACAAGTGCTCAAGTAACGTTTAGCATGGCTGCTGCAGCATGACAACTGATAAAGCAATTCAACCGGGTAAAAAAGGTACAAAACGATATTTACCTGAATCAGCCTGGGCAAAATTAACGCCTAAAGAACGGGAGGAAACTGATGAGAAAAAACAAAGAGCTTCTCGTGAGGGCAAACAATTTGTCCCAAACACAGAACGTGCCAGGAAGGCAAGACGCGCCGTCGAACTAGCGTCAAGGAGAAAGAAAAATGAATAAAGCTGGTATTCGGTTGGGATACCAATTAGGTATTAGAACAAATAAACGCCCTTATGAAAATCAATTAGCTACAAATCAAAGCGATTTTCAATCTATGATCCCAAGTGACCCACTTTCGGGTGGAGGTTTTTTTGCAATTTCGAGTCGTTTACCTAGAGAAAAACGTGCACGTCTTGCTGGGGATGCATTTAACTTAAACTTATATGGTGAAACTGGCGACCCGCAACCCTTACCGGCTCCTTATGCTGGCGGTGCAGAGCTCCGGAATACTGATATTAGTCTAGGTATTCCGACATCAACCTTTTAACCTGTTATGGGACAATCTCGATCTAAACCAACTGGTGCTCAACCAAGTTCTGATGAGGTACAAACAATCCAGGAAGGGGCGTCTTCGCCACAAAATGACCTGGTTCGTCAAATCAAGAACAGTGCCATGTCTCGTCTGACGGGATTAAGTGGCATGCGGATGGCTGGCGAAAAGTTGTCCCCAATACAACCAATGACCAGTATGGCTGAAGAATCGGCAGCCATGAAATACTCTCCAGAAACACCCACAAAAACACCAAGCTCACAGTATTTGTCCTACAGCTCATCACCCGCACGGAGAACAGGTGCCTGATTATGTCTAAAACCAACAAAATGCCTCCTGAACTTTTGGCACATTTTAAAAAGAAACAAGAAGAAAAAGAGGATGCATCAGACAGCAAGGAAAACGACAAAAACAAGCGTAAAGAAGCTGTAAAAAAAGCTCGTGTGCGTTTAGAAGAAAAGAAAAAAGGTCACAAAAAGGGTGAGGAAAAGGGGGCCGAAAAATAAAGGGCCTTTACTAAAAAAGCAACTACGCTACAATTAAGTTTAGACAGAGACAGCGTCTAAAGGTAAATGTCCTCATCGAGTTCTAATAAACAACCCCTTTTGGTTGATCGTCCAGCCACTAGCTCTACCTTGGTGACTGTAGCCTCTGGCCAAGCATTTTCAACCAACTTAATTCCCACCGCTGTAGGTAATGCTACCAAAGTATTTGACGTTGACTCGGCATTGACCGACACGGCAATTAGTGGAGCATACATTGACGAAATTTGGTTTCAATACACTAAGCGAAATATTGAGTTTATCGATGCTGTAGCTGTAACCGCAGGCACTTACTCTGCAAACACCACAAGTGTCGTCGTTACCATTGCAGCCGGTCATAATGTTCAAGTTGGACAAAAGGTATATCTGGATTTCACTTCTTACAGTTCTGGCACAGCACCGATTGACCAAGAAGTGACTGTCACAGCTGTCACGCCTACGACTTTCACTGGCACAATTCCAAGCGTTGCTGGACCAATCACGGGTAACGTAAATTGTCGTCTACCCTTAGACTTTTGTTTTTATTTAGTGAGCACTGGCACTGTTACAAATACTAACCAATTTTTCCCTCTTTTTGTTGCAAGCATCCCTGCAACTTATGACAACCAATTCTTTAGTCTGACAGAAACCAATATTCTGCCCTTGATTAATCATCCAGTGGTTCAGGCTGGAGCTAACTTTACATCAGCAAACAGCAAAACATCACCAAAGATGCGAGGTCTGATTTTACAACGTGGCCAAGCACTGTATGTCGCTACAAGTGGCGCGACCGCGTTGACTAATGGTTTTTATGTAAATGTTCAAGCGGGTTTCTATTAAAGATAATGCCGTCAAATATAGGCGGATTTGGATCATCATCTAATCGAAATTTCAACAATTCTTTTGGTAAATTTGATGATGTCAGACAGTTTCAGGCTGTTGATGACGGACAAAAAATATTTGACAAATTCAAATTTACACCTATTGATCAAAAATTAAAAAGCCGTATTCGTTTTTATGATTTTGACAGTCTATGGAGTAGATGGCGACGAGGCTATGAATTATACACAATCACTCAAAGTACTCTAGGGTCATTTGAGAATGAGCGTGCAAAACGTGGGGATTTCAGGATTTATTGCTCATTTCAGCAATATCCTGGAGTATTTGTCCCAGCCAGAATTTTTACGTTCCCCACAACTGACAAGCGTGTTGGGGATCAAATTGTTGCCATGCGCGACGCTAACGGCTTCAATTTTCATACCGCTGGGCTGCCCATTCGGGCGGTGCGGTTTCTAGGCAACCCTGTCACCGCAACTTATAGTCAGAGCGGAACGACAATCGTAGTCACCAACTCAGATCACGGCCTGCTGATTAACGAATCTGTATATCTTGATATTCTCACCGGTGCCGGCATCGACGCGACGTTGACGATTGATTCAACTACCCAAAATACTTTTACGCTGACTGCCGCCAGCTCTGCTACAACTTCTGGCAACTTAATTTATTATTTATCAGCGGCGTTTACAGACCAACGATGGACTTCTTTGCGGGTACAGCTTGATTCAATTCCTACAGCAGCTGCATTTTTTACCGGAGAGCGTTTGGTTGATCGCGTTGTTGAAAAAGATCCCGGTCTTTCGGCAACTTACTCGAGAACTTCAAGCACCGTCACCATTACATGCTCAGCTGTACACGGGTTATCAACAGGCAATCGAATTTTTATTTCTGTAGCCTCTGGTGCTGTGGCATCGGGACAATACATCGTAACCGTAACAAGCTCGACTCAACTTGAAATTACAACAATTGCATCCGGAACAACTAGTGGTAATTTGACTGTGAGTCGACTAATTGCGGGATATCGATATGACGACTATGTTGGATACACGGTTACCGGACTGGACGCCACAACTAACGAAATTATATTTCAACGAGAGGACAGTTACGGCACGGTTGAAGTCAATTCAAAATACAATACGGTTGTCCCAGCACAAAGAGGATTTGAAGTCGGTCGATTCCTTACGACGGACTTAAGATGGCAGTGCTCTTGCCAAGATTTTCTACGAAGAGATGGATATGATTTTTACAGCAAAGAAAGAGCAAAGCGCTTCCCGGTAACCAATATTGAAACCACAAAACCGGGTCAAGTATTAAATGCAGACAATAGTTTGCGGGATGAAAGAGATATACCTGGTGTATTTAGTGATCTTGGTTATACGGTAACCAATAATTTCGGTGAATTACCAAATTATCAAGATACAACTGAATTTTCCTATCCAAATTTGGAGTATTATCAAATCCGTTGGTGTAAGCATATCTATGCGTCAATGTTTTCATTAATTCATGATGAAGGAAGCGAACCAATTGCAGTCGCGGCAACGTATATACAATCAGGCCCAAATATTACGATTACTGCCACAAATCATGGATTGAAAGTAAATACAAAAATCCAATTAGATTTTTCGAGTGGTAATGCTATTTCTGGGCAATACACCATCACATCAGTGACAAATAAGGATGTATTTGTTGTCATTTATCCATTTAGCGAAGTTACGAGCGGATATGTGACTGTAAGCAATTTAAGAGAGCATGATTTTGTCGAATCTTGGATACGAGAACCAAATGATAAACCCGTTGGTTCGGCTTTAGATAAATTTTATGAAAATTTTTACAAGGAAAATGATTCTTTAAAAAAAGCCGCTGAAAGGTTGGTGTCTATTGAATATGGGCTGCCATTTATTGGAGAGTCCTCTGTTATAGGTTCAAAAAACCAACCGGAGCAAGTGGCTAATTTCAATCCTGAATTACCTACGATGTTTTTGACTGATAATTTGCGCCGGGGGACCGATGGAGAGTTGAATCGCGACGGCATACCGGTCAATACGAGTAACCGTTTGTTGGGAATGATGAGTAAAATCTACAACATCAACCCGACTCAACTTGAGGATGCAAAATTTGGTTATTTAGACAAGCCTTTAATTAATTACGTTTCAGATTTTGAATTCGGCTTAATTATTGGTGGCGAGTATCGTAATGGAGCAATCTTGGAGACCGCAGCTCAGACGAGTACTATAGACTGTTCTACGTACCAGCCATTGACTGCCCAAGCAACGACTGTTGATTGTGGTTTGTACATTAATTAATTGATATGTCTATTCAAATTTTATCGCGCCGCTCAACAGTTCTTAATGACCGACCATTCCCAATAAGACTGGGGGCTGGTGAGATTGCGATCAACCTGAATTCAACAGATCCCGGTTTATTTTTTGCCGATAATGTAGCGAGTCCGTCTACGGGATTGATTAAGGTTGGACCCACTTTTGTAGGATCCACATTACCAAACACCCCTGCTGCTGGTTTTACGTCTTTTTCAAGGGGAGAGTCTTGGCTTGATTTGTCTAGCACACAAATTTTTAAATTGTATGATGGCACGGCCTGGGTAACTCCCTTTGCTGTCGCATCGAATAGTAACGGAAAGCCGGCTAATCCTGTTGACGGTCAATTGCATTATGACAAATTAATTCCTGGACTTTTTATGTACGATTATGCTTCCGGTGTTTGGATAGCTATTTGACCGGATGATTCAGTATGTGGTCAAGAATTCTATCTAATTTTGTATGGACAGCTTGTACTTCTCTTAAAAAATCTTCTTTCAAAACATAGTCTCTTATGACACGATCTTGAAAAACATCGAAACTGCGTTCAATGCTTTCGAAACGTCGCTCTATGCGACGATTAAAATTATTCAGTGCCCTAGTAAGACCAGCAAAGGCTCCTATGGCACCAGATAAAACGGCTGCGACTAGTTCTGGAGACACTTTATGTTTAGGGTTTTCTTCTATTCTAAAGTACTTTGCAATTTAGAATAAGACCACAGCGAGTTGTAAAAAATGTCCACCGGGTATGAACCGAATATTGAAGGAGCAATTGCTGTATTGGTTGATTTAATGACGGCAAATGCTTTCACCAAGACTAGGGAACCATACGAGCCAAATTATCGAGGTTTAGTTGATGCGATTATTGATGTAAAAGAGGGTTTTCCAGTTTTCACGCCGCCTCGCGTTGGTTTTGATGCAGTTACATTTGAGAATGTTACCAACGGCTCGGCTTTATACATGCGAACAAGCGATGGCAAAGTTGGTCTGGCTCAAGCAGATGGTACGTCTGATGAGGCCTTAGTCGTTGGTTTTGCCGATTCAGCAAAAAATTCAGGGCAAACTGTAAAAGTTTTGGTGGCTGGATTAAAAACCATGCCATTTGCCATAGATGCTGGCGACATATATTTTTTAAGTGCAACTGCCGGTGAAATTTCACTAAGTCCTCCTTCTACCGCAGGTCATTTTGTAACTCGTGTTGGTGAAGGTGCAACAACTGCTGATTTCAGTATTCAACTTGAACCCCCAATTCAATTATCCTGATGTCCAGCGTAAGCAACTATTCTCCGTATGCATCTAACGATAAGAGTTTGACGGAAGCTTTAATTGACCTGAAGTCAACCATGGCGGTAGGTACGATTTTTGCAGTCGCCGGTTTTGAGGCGTTGGCATTTGAAGACATCAATCAGGGGCAAGCATTATTTTCGAGGGCCAGTGACGGCAAAGTAGGTAGGGCTATTGCCAACGATACTTTTGATAAAGCTAATGTTGTTGGCATCGCACAAACGACAAAATTATCGGGCGAATTAGTACGGGTATTGATTGTTGGTTTGGCACCTGGAACAAGTTTATCTGCGGGAGCAATTTATTATTTATCTGCAGCAAGTGCAGGGGCTCTTGTGACATCACCACCATCTACTGCGGGGCATTTTGTTACGCGAATTGGTGAGGCTGCGTCTGCTTCAGAATTGATTGTTCAGTTAGAACCCCCAATCTTGTTATCGTGAACTGTATTGTTGGTAGGATGGTTACAACTGAAGGGCCAATCTTGAGGTTCTAGGGTATTTTCGTAGAGCTACAAAATGGCGACTAGAAAAGCAATTGCTCTGGTTAGCGGTTTATTTCAGGAGGTTAATACTCCAACAGATAAACTTGATTTTGCAGGTAACACTACAACTGATTTAAGCGAAGGCACTAATCAATATTTCACTCAATCCAGGGCACGTCAATCAATTTCTGTCACTGATTCCGGAGGTGATGGTTCTCTTTCATATAATAGTACTTCTGGCGTCATCA
>Ga0194118_10007905_pt1 | contig 10104 bp, 6 predicted proteins | sample TA2MahsurfametaG_2_FD_148662 | JGI IMG/M metagenome (GOLD analysis project Ga0194118, IMG submission 148662) | Freshwater microbial communities from Lake Tanganyika, Tanzania - TA2015013 Mahale N5 surface | ecosystem: Environmental > Aquatic > Freshwater > Lake | place: Tanzania: Lake Tanganyika... | reverse complement strand
GGGACGCCAGGCGCGCAACTGGCTCTCGCGCCGAAGGCTCGAAGTGCCCACCGTTGCGCCCTGCGGAAGCAGATCGCGCTGCGGATACAGCGTGCTCACCCAGGCATCGCGCGGATCCTCCCGCTCCAGCACCGCCGCCAGCGAGAAACCGGCTTCGAGCTGCATCGGCACGTCCTTGAGCGAATGCACTGCGAAGTCGGCATCGCCGCGCAGGATCGCAAACTCGAGTTCCTTGGTAAAAAGTCCCTTTCCGCCGATCTCGTGCAAGGGCCGGTCGAGCACACGGTCGCCCTCGGTTGACATGCCGATCACCTCGACCACAAGGCCCGGATAACACGCACGCAATTGCAGTGCAACATGCTCGGACTGCCACAGCGCCAGGCGGCTCTTGCGCGAGGCGATGCGCAAAAGCCTGGGGGCAGGGCTCACAGTTGGGACATCACGCTGCACACTCAGGTGACGAGGTTGCGCACCACCGACCACTGTCGGCGACTCACAGGCAGCCGATCGCTGAGCTGATGCAGCACAACCTGCCAGTAGGGATCTGTCCCCTCTCCGGAGTGCTCGGCGCTCACCCGCTCGAAGCCCGCAATCGAGGTTCTTGAAACCAGAGCGTTGCGGTGGATACGCACGAACACATCCGAGAACTCGTCTTCGAGCGAGGCGAGCGACTCCTCGATCAGGTACTCGCGTTCCAGCGTCCGGATCGTGACGTACTTCATCTCGGCCTTGAGATACACCACCTGATCGATCGGCACCAGTTGCACCCTTCCGCGCTCATGCACCGAGAGATGGCGACGTCTCTGCGACAGCGCGCGCGCCGCCTGTCCGTTGGTGTCGATCCGCTCTTCGGCCGAGCGCTGCGCGATCCGGCGCATGGTGTCGACCAGGCGAGCGATCCGCACTGGCTTGAGCAGGTAGTCGATGGCGCGTACTTCAAAGGCCTCGATCGCAAACTCGTCGAAGGCGGTCACGAACACAACCATCGGCATCACGATGCGGCCATGCGCCGCGTGTGCGGCAAGGTGCCGTGCAAGTTCGATACCGCTCATGCCGGGCATCTGCACATCGAGAAAGACCACCAGGGGCTTCAACTGCTCGATCATGCCGAGTGCCTCGGCTCCGGATCCCGCCTCTCCCAGCAATTCCACCCTGAACTCGCGGTGCAGATCGCCGAGAAGTTCACGCAAGCGGGCCCTCGCGGGGGCCTCGTCATCAACGATCAGCACCGAGGTGGTTTCAGGCATTTGCGCGTCGTCCGTGTTCCCGGCAGGGGAACTCAAGGGTGAGGCGGAACAGATCCTTGCTGCGTTCCATGTGCATCGAGGCTTCAATATCGTACAGCAAGGCAAGGCGCTGGCGGATGTTCGAGAGCGCCATTTGCCGTCCCACCCGCAGCGCCCCCGCGCGTACCACCGGGTTCTCCACCAGAACCTGCACCCGGTCGGCACGGCGCGAGACCCGCAGCAGGACCCTGCCTCCGCGCTCGGCCGGTTCAATGCCGTGGTGCACCGCGTTTTCGAGCAGCGGCTGAAGCAGGAGCGGCGGTACCAGCGCTCCGAGTGCCGCCGGGTCGATCTCGAACTGCGCCTGCAGGCGATCACCGAGACGCTCTGACTCCACTGCGAGATAGTCGCGACAGAACTCCACCTCATCCGCAAGCGGCACCAGTTCGCGCTCGTCGCGAAGGAGCATGCGGAACAGGTCGGCCAGCCCTTCGAGAACCGCTTCAGCGCGGCGTGGCTCACTGCGCAGCAACCCCAGAACCGCGTTGAGCGCATTGAACAGAAAGTGGGGCCGGATGCGCGATTGCAAGGCCTGCAAGCGCGCGCGGTCGAGCGCGGGCGAGAGCGCCTGCTCCCGCCAGCGAAGCACCACCGCGATCAGTGCGGCCAACGCTGCACCCCCGCACGCGCGTCCTAGGAGCGAAAAGGCGTCGGGTTCGACATGCCCTTCGAACTCCGCGCGCATCTCGCCCGCCCACCACGCCGAGCCGGTGGACAGGCCCGCGGCAAAGAGCAGGAGAAACGCCCATTGCCGCCCCTCGCTCCAATGCTGCGCCCGGTTGCGCAGCAGGCAAAAGAGCGGCAGACCGATCAGGATCGCCGGAAGCACTGCAAACTGCTGCGCTCCCCAACGGCCAAGAGCATCGGCAAATCCGTTCGCGGCACTCCACGCCACCAGCAGCGCCACCACCTCCACCATCGCCACGACACGCAGCGCCACCCCCGGATTGGAGCAATCCGGTAGCAGTGGCACTTCTGTCCTGGCATCCAGAACGGATAGCTCGAGGGGTTCCATGGGCGTAGAGGGCAGGACTTACAATCCGTGCAGGATGAACAATTCACTCGAGCGTCAACAGCAGGGCTGGTCCGCCCGTTTCAGCGAACCGGTGAGCACGCTGGTGAAGCGCTACACCGCTTCGATCGCCTTCGACAGGAGGCTCGCCAGGGTTGACATCCGCGCCTCGCTTGCCCACGCCCAGATGCTGTGTGAAGCCGGCATTATCGGGGAAACCGACCTCGAGGAGATCCGGCACGGTCTTGCACAGATCGCGGAGGAGGTCGAGACCGATCGCTTTGCCTGGTCGATCGATCTCGAGGATGTGCACCTCAACATCGAATCGCGCCTCACCCAACTCGTTGGTGACGCGGGCAAGCGTCTGCACACAGCCCGCTCGCGCAACGATCAGGTGGCTACCGATCTGCGGCTGTGGTTGCGCGAAGCGATCGATGAGCAACGCCGATTGCTCAGGGCCTTGCAGGCTGCGCTCGTTGCACAGGCCGCAAAGCACACCGAAACGGTGATGCCCGGGTTTACCCACCTCCAGATCGCACAGCCGGTGAGTTTCGCGCACCATCTGATGGCCTATGTCGAGATGTTCGCCCGCGACGAGGAGCGCCTCGGGGAGGTGCGCGCACGGGTCAATCGCCTGCCCCTCGGGGCAGCGGCGCTCGCGGGCACAGGGTTTCCGATCCGCCGCGAACGCGTGGCCGAGCTGCTGGGTTTTGAGGCGCTGTGCGCCAACTCGCTCGATGCAGTGTCCGATCGCGACTTCGCAATCGAGTACTGCGCTGCCGCTGCGCTGATCGCGATGCACATTTCGCGGTTGTCCGAGGAACTCATCGTCTGGATGTCGCCAGCCATGGGCTACATCGACCTGCCGGACCGTTTCTGCACAGGCTCCTCGATCATGCCGCAGAAGAGGAACCCGGATGTACCCGAACTTGCGCGCGGAAAGACCGGCCGGATCTTCGGCCATCTCCTGGGTCTTCTCACCTTGATGAAGGGCCAGCCGCTCGCCTACAACAAGGACAACCAGGAGGACAAGGAGCCGCTCTTCGACACTGCAGACACCGTCCGCGACACCCTGCTCATCTTTGCCGAGTTGGTGGCAGGCCTCCAGGTGAGGGCCGATCGCATGCGCAGTGCCGCTGGCAAGGGCTTTTCCACCGCCACCGATCTGGCGGACTATCTGGTGCGCAAGGGCGTGGCATTCAGGGATGCGCATGAGGCGGTTGCGCGCGCAGTACGCGAGGCCGAGCGCACGCAACGCGAACTCGGGCAGTTGAGCCTCGAGGAACTCCGGGGCTACGCAGACGCGATCGACGCCGGTGTCTTTGCGGAACTCACGCTCGAAGGATCGATGCGGGCGCGCGCGCATCCTGGCGGAACGGCGCCTTCAGCAGTTCGCCAGGCCATCGCACAGCACCAGAACCGACTCGCCGGTGCCGCTGCGCCCGGCGGCCCGGCTCCGCCAGAGGCCTGACCGCAACCCTGGAGCCGCAGTCGCCCCCTGAGCCTCAGCGCTTCCGGGGAGGCAGGTCGGTGCAGCTTCCCATGAACACCTCAGCGGCCATGCCGATGCTCTCGCCAAGCGTCGGGTGCGGATGGATCGTCTTGCCGATGTCTGCTGCGTCGGCACCCATCTCGATGGCCAGAACAATCTCGCCAATCATGTCGCCCGCGTTCGTACCCACGATGGCTCCGCCCACGATCCTCCCGTTGTCCGGATCGAAGAGCAGCTTCGTCATGCCCTCATCGCGACCGTTGGCGATGGCGCGTCCCGAGGCTGCCCAGGGGAAAACCGCCTTGTCCAGACGCTTGCCCAGGCGCGCAGCCTCGGTCTCGGTGAGGCCAGCCCACGCGATTTCGGGATCGGTGTAGGCCACCGAAGGGATGACCCGCGCCTCGAAATGCGCCTTGCCGCCGTGCGCAACCTCGGCCGCCACATGGCCTTCATGTACCGCCTTGTGCGCCAGCATCGGCTGGCCCACGATGTCGCCGATCGCGAAAATGTGTGGCTGGTTGGTGCGCATCTGGGTGTCGACCGGCACGAAACCGCGGGCATCGGTGATCACCCCCGCAGCCTCCAGGCCGAGGCGGTGGCCGTTGGGTCGCCGCCCCACCGCGCACAGCACATAGTCGTACTGCGCTTCCGATCCGGTGCCGTCGAGCTTCTCGAAACGAACATGGACACTGCGGGAGTTGGCGTGCGCACCGACAGTCCTGGTCTCGAGCATGATCTGGTCGAAGCGATGGCGATTGAATTGCTCCCAGACCTTCACCAGATCCCGATCGGTTCCGGGCATCAGGCCCTCGAGCATCTCGACCACATCGAGCCGCGCGCCGAGCGTGGAGTAAACCGTGCCCATCTCCAGTCCGATGATGCCTCCGCCGATCACCAGCATGCGGTTGGGCACGAAAGGCAACTCGAGTGCGCCGGTGGAGTCCACGATACGCGGGTCGTTGGGCAGAAAAGGCAGGCGGATCGCCTCGGAGCCTGCGGCCACGATCGCCTTGGCAAAGCGGATTCGCCGCGTGCTGCCGCCCACGAGCTGAACATCGAGCTCCTGTGGACCCGCAAACTGTGCCAGCCCCTGAAGGTGCTCGACCCTGCGGGCGCGCGCCATTGCGGCAAGTCCCGCGGTGAGCTTTCCAACCACCGAGGACTTCCAGCCCCTCACGCCCTCGAGGTCCACCGTGCGCGCCCCGAAACGGATGCCGTGGGCTGCAAGTCTGTCGACCTCATCGCTGAGCGCGGCCAGATGAAGCAGGGCCTTCGAAGGAATGCAACCCACATTGAGGCACACCCCCCCGAGGGTGGGATAGCGCTCAACCAGCAGCACCCGCATGCCCAGATCGGCAGCGCGAAACGCCGCCGAGTAGCCACCGGGTCCGGCACCCAGCACAAGCAGATCGCAGTCATGGACCGCACCCGCGGATACGCCTGCGGACTGTGCGGCCTGTGCGCTCGCGGCTACGCGTGCACTTGCGCCTGAATCCTGTGCAACCGATGCGCCTGCGGACTGTGCGGACTCTGCTGTCCTTGCGCTGGCCGCCGGGTCTGCGGTTCGATCCGGGGCTCGCTCTTCACGTTCTGCGGCCTGCTCGACTCCTGCCACCTCCATGCGCAGCATCGGCGTGCCCTCGGAGACCCTGTCACCGAGCTGGATCAACCACTCCGTGATCCTGCCGCCTGCGGGCGATGGGATTTCCATCGACGCCTTGTCGCTTTCCACCGTGATCAGCGATTGCTCCGCACGGACCTGATCGCCAGGGGCCGCCAGCAACTCGATCACGGCAACGTCCCTGAAGTCGCCAATGTCTGGCACCCTCACCTCGAGGCTAGGCATGGTGGATCTCCCCGGGGTCAGAGCGCAATGCGCCTGAAGTCGTTGAGCAAGCGTCCGATGTGCGTGATGAAGCGGGCCGCAGCCGCACCGTCGATCACGCGATGGTCGTAGGAGAGTGAAAGTGGCAACATCAGGCGCGGCACGAAGCGCTCACCAGCCTCATCCCAGTGCGGCTTCCTGAGGCTGCGACCCACGCCGAGGATCGCAACCTCGGGAGCATTGATGATCGGCGTGAAGTAACCGCCCCCGATACCTCCCAGCGAGGAGATCGACATCGACCCGCCCTGCATTTCTGCGGGCGAAAGCTTCCCCTCCCGCGCCCTGGCTGCAAGTTCGGAGGTTTCACCTGCAATCTCGTAGACCCCCTTGCGGTCTGCATCGCGCAGTACCGGAACCACCAGACCGTTGGGCGTATCGGCAGCGAATCCGATGTGCGCATACTTCTTGAGGATGAGCTCCTCACCGTCGAGCGACGCGTTGAATTCCGGAAAACGACGCAGGGCGTGCACCACGGCCTTGATCAGGAAGGCGAGCATCGTGAGTTTCGCCCCGCCCTTACCCTGTTCGTGGTTGAGTTGCACCCGCAAGGCCTCGAGATCGCTGATGTCGGCCTCGTCGTGCTGGGTGACGTGGGGGATCATCACCCAGTTCCGATGAAGATTTGCTCCCGAAATTTTCTTGATCCGTGCCAGCGGCTTACGCTCGATTTCACCAAACTTTGAGAAGTCGATCTGCGGCCAGGGAAGAAGTGCCAGACGGGCGCCGCCCGCTGCATCCGCACCCGTACCCGCGCCTGCACCTGCCGGCCCCTGGGGCCCCGCCGCAGCCGCCAACGGTGCCGGGCTCTGGAGCCGCAGCTTCACATGCGCCTGCACATCCGCCTGCGTGATCCGACCTTTCGGTCCGCTTCCGCTCACCGCCTGAAGCACCACGCCGAGCTCGCGCGCAAACTTTCGCACCGAAGGCGAAGCATGCGGCTTGGCGAGCACCGCCGCAGGCTCGGGCCGATGCTCACGGGGAGGCTCCTGGCGATGCACCGGGGCAGCGACCGGCCGGGCGTCGACAGGCGCATCCGGCACCTCCGCCACGAGGCGCCCGGGGGGATCGGCAACGGGCTCCGCGGCAGTCTCGGCAACACGCAGCCTCGCGATCAGTGATCCCTCCGAAACGCTGTCGCCGAGTTTCACAACGAAGCTCTCCAGCACACCGGCAGCGCTCGAGGGGATTTCCATCGACGCCTTGTCGCTTTCCACCGTGATCAAAGACTGATCGATCTGCACCGCATCGCCGGGCTTCACAAGGAGTTCGATCACCGCAACCTCTGCGAAGTCCCCGATATCCGGAACCCGGATCTCCACCGTTGTCATCGCATCGTCTCCGTGGATCAGGCGTAGGCCGGGTCGGCCTTCTCGGGGTTGATCTGGTACTTGTCGATGGCCTCGCGCAGCACCGTCGCGTCGAGCCGCGACGCGCGAACGAGGTTACGCAGCGCAGCGAGCACCACGAAACGCCGGTCCACTTCGAAGTGCTCGCGCAACCGGAAGCGAAAGTCCGAGCGCCCGAAGCCGTCCGTTCCAAGCACCGTGAAGTGCCGCCCTTCCGGAACGAAAGCCCGGATCTGATCGGCAAAGGCCTTCATGTAATCGCTCGTGGCCACGACCGGACCCGGACGCGAGGCGAGCATGCGGGTCACGTAGGGAATCCGTGGCGCCTCTTCCGGGTGCAGCAGGTTGAAGCGCTCGCAGGCAAGCGCCTCGCGACGCAACTCGGTAAAACTGGTTGCACTCCAGACATCGGCCGCCACGTTCCAGTGTGCCTCCAGCATCTCGGCGGCCGCCAGTGCCTCGCGGAGGATCGTGCCTGAACCGATCAACTGCACCTGGTTCGGTGAAGTCGTTGTTGCCTTACGCAGCAAGTACACGCCCCGGATGATGCCCTCACGGTCCTCCTCGCGCAGACCCGGGTGCGCATAATTCTCGTTCATCAGGGTGAGGTAGAAGTACACGTTCTCCTGGTTGCCCACCATCCGGCGCAACCCCTCGTGGATGATCACCGCAACTTCATGGGCGAAGCACGGGTCGTAGGCCACGCAGTTGGGCACGGTGCTGGCCAGCAGCTGGCTGTGTCCGTCCTCATGCTGCAACCCCTCGCCGTTGAGCGTGGTGCGCCCAGCGGTGGCGCCCAGCAGAAAGCCACGCGCCTGCATGTCGCCAGCAGCCCATGCCAGATCACCGATGCGCTGAAAGCCAAACATCGAGTAGTAGATGTAGAAGGGGATCATCACCCGGTTGTTTGTGGAGTAGGAGGTGGCCGCTGCGATCCAGGAACTCATCGCCCCCGCCTCGTTGATGCCCTCCTCGAGAATCTGTCCAGCCTTGTCTTCGCGGTAATACATCACCTGGTCCTTGTCGACCGGCGTGTACTTCTGCCCGAAGGGCGCATAGATGCCGAGTTGCCGGAACATACCCTCCATTCCGAAGGTGCGTGCCTCATCAGGCACGATCGGAACGATGCGCGGTCCGAGTTGCCTGTCGCGCACCAGCGCCGTGAGGATGCGCACAAAGGCCTGGGTGGTGGAGATCTCCCTGCCCTCCGGAGTAGGGTCGAGCGCTGCGCGCAGTGCCTCGAGCGGGGGAACCTCCAGCTTCTCGTCGGCCTGGGTTCTACGCTTTGGCAGGTAGCCGCCCAGCGCCTGGCGTCGCTGGTGCATGTAGGTCATCTCGGGTGCGTCGTGGGGGGGCCTGTAGAAGGGCAGCGACTCGATCTGCTCGTCAGCGATCGGAATGTTGAAGCGGTTGCGGAACTCGAGGATCGTTTGTCGGTCGAGTTTCTTGAGTTGATGGGTAGGGTTCTTGGCCTCGCCCGCGCGGCCCATACCGTAGCCCTTCACGGTTTTCGCCAGCACAACCGTGGGCTGATTCCGGTGATGCACCGCACTGTAGAAGGCTGAGTAGACCTTGTGCGGATCATGCCCGCCGCGATTGAGCCGCCAGATGTCGGCGTCGGTCATCTTCGCCACCATCTCGAGCAGTCGCGGATGCTTGCCGAAAAAGTGCCTGCGCACAAAGGCACCGTCGTTGGCCTTGAAGGCCTGGTACTCGCCATCAACCGTGTCTTCCATCACACGCTGCAGGATCCCCTCCCGATCCACTGCGAGAAGCGCATCCCAGTACGATCCCCAGATCAGCTTGATCACGTTCCAGCCGGCGCCGCGGAAGTCTCCCTCGAGTTCCTGAATGATCTTGCCGTTGCCCCGAACCGGGCCGTCAAGCCGCTGAAGATTGCAATTCACCACGAAGATGAGGTTGTCGAGACGCTCACGCGCAGCCAGTCCGATCGCCCCGAGCGACTCGGGCTCATCCATCTCGCCATCGCCACAGAACACCCAGACCTTGCGCTTGGAGGTGTCGGCGATGCCGCGGGCGTGGAGATACTTGAGAAACCGCGCCTGATAGATCCCCATGAGCGGACCGAGTCCCATCGACACCGTGGGAAACTGCCAGAAATCGGGCATCAGTTTCGGATGGGGGTACGACGACAGACCCTTGCCGTCCACCTCCTGCCGGAAGCGACTCAACTGGTCCTCGCTGAGTCGGCCCTCCACGAAGGCGCGGGCATAGATTCCCGGCGCCGCATGACCCTGGAAATACACCAGATCCCCCCCGTGCTCGGGGGTCTCGGCGTGCCAGAAGTGGTTCATGCCTGCGCCAATCATGGTGGCAAGCGATGCAAAAGTGGCGATATGGCCGCCGAGATCACCTCCGTCCGGCGGATTGTGGCTGTTGGCGCGCACAACCATCGCCATCGCATTCCAGCGGACGTAGGAGCGCACCCGCTCCTCGTGCTCCGCGTTGCCCGGCGAGGCAACCTCGAGATGCGGCGGGATGGTGTTGACATAGGCTGTATTCGGGGAGAAGGGGATGGTCCCGCCCGAACGTCGCGCCTGCTCGATCATGCGCTCCAGCAGATAATGAGCGCGCTGGGCTCCCTCCGTCCGAATCACCGCCTCGAGCGCGTCAAGCCATTCCCCGGTTTCCAATGGATCGGTGTCATCAGCCTGCACCGTCGCAGGGCTCAGCGGCAAAGCGGACATGCGTCTTCTCCCAGAGAGTACGCGCAGAGTGTAGGCGCATGAAGAGGGGTGGACAAGCAGTTTTCCACGATCTAAAAACAATTCTCGAATGGTGGGAAGCAAGAGTCCCTGAAAGCGCCGTGGAAGGGGCGAGGAGGAGGGCCGGGGAAGGCGGGTACCCACGGAGGCAGGGCGTGGCAGGCCCCTCCACGCCTTGCCGGCGCCCGCCTCGGGGTGAAGGTGTACACTCAAGCGGCCCGCGTGGTTTCTGAGCAGTGTCGGCAACGCGCGGTTCAGTGCGCCCGTAGCTCAGTTGGATAGAGTACCTGGCTACGAACCAGGGGGTCGTGGGTTCGAATCCTGCCGGGCGCGCCATTTCAGAACCGAACTCTGAAA
>Ga0194118_10007899_pt1 | contig 10110 bp, 8 predicted proteins | sample TA2MahsurfametaG_2_FD_148662 | JGI IMG/M metagenome (GOLD analysis project Ga0194118, IMG submission 148662) | Freshwater microbial communities from Lake Tanganyika, Tanzania - TA2015013 Mahale N5 surface | ecosystem: Environmental > Aquatic > Freshwater > Lake | place: Tanzania: Lake Tanganyika... | reverse complement strand
TATTCGTGCACGTCATCCAGATGATTTATCGCCGATCGACTCGCGTGGCTTGCCAGAAGAAATCTCCCCGCTGGTACGCTCTTTGAATGAAATGCTGGCGCGCTTGGCGCACAGTATCCAATCACAAAAACGCTTTATCGCTGATGCAGCCCATCAGATGAAAACACCCTTGGCGGGTATGCGTATGCAATCCGAACTGGCGCTTCGACAAGATACGCGTGACGAAATCCAGCGCTCACTCGAGCAACTCGCGAAAAGCTCGACAGCTGCGACGCGTCTGGTCAATCAACTGCTGGCATTAGCGCGCGCAGAAAATGATTCGCCACATGCGACGCCACTCCTCCGCTTGGAATTGAATGCGTTAGCACGCAGTACAGTGCAGGATTGGTTCGTCACGGCGCAAGCGCGCGAAATCGATTTGGGCTTCGAAGCTGAAGAAGAGTCGGCACTGTTGATCGCGGGCCATGCCACGATGTTGCGCGAACTATTGAATAATTTGATTGATAACGCACTGCGCTACACACCAACCCAAGGCAGCGTGACGGTACGGGTGCGGCATGATGAAGCGCGTGCGCTGGCGATTGTCGAAGTCGAAGACAATGGCCCGGGCATTGCCGCCGGCGAGCGCGATTTGGTGTTCGATCGTTTTTATCGAATTCTGGGCAGCGAGAGCGAGGGTAGCGGTCTCGGCCTTGCGATCGTGCGCGAAATCGCGCAGCGTCATGATGCCGAGGTCGATATCTTCAACAATCCGCGTAGCCAAGACCCGCGCTTTCCAGGCTGCCTTTTCAGAATCAGCTTCAAGCTATTGGTCGATCGCGGTAGTGCGGATCAGGTATGAGCCAACAGCGCACGAAACACTGGCAATGGGCGCGCGCGCTGACGCTCACCTTGTTGTTGGTCTGGTTGCTGACAACGCTGATTGTGATTGTTTTCGCGCAGCAGCTGGCGAGCATCACGATCGCTGGTTGGCCACTCCACTATTACCTGGCATCTCAAGGTGCAACGCTGGTGTATCTCGCTATTGTCGGTATCTACGCCTGGGTGATGCAGCGCATTGATGCATTGACCGACGATCAAAGCAGCAATGAGCGCTGATCCGCTATCACGCCTGCTACGGCGCTATTTCTGGCTCTACACGGCAGGGTTCTGCGCACTGCTTGCATCGCTGGCGGTTCTCGAGCACGAGGGTTTCCCGCGATTCTGGTTAGGGTATTTGTTCTTGTTCAGCACCATCGTGGTGTATGCCACCATCGGCGTGTTCAGTCGCACCTCCGATGTCGATGAATATTTTGTTGCTGGTCGCCGCATACCACCGGTATTCAATGGCATGGCGACCGCTGCAGACTGGATTTCAACCGCCAGTTTCATTGGGCTCGCCGGCGGCTTGTATTTGCATGGTTTTGATGGCTTGGCCTACATCCTCGGTTGGACCGGCGGCTTCTGTCTGATTGCATTGCTGATCGCACCGTACCTGCGTCGACTGGGGCAATACACCGTACCGGACTATCTGGCAGCACGCTATGCCAGCAGCGAGAGTGCAGTTGCCGTGCGTACGATCGTATTGATTGCCACGCTCATGATTTCATTCACGTACGTGGTAGCGCAAATTTATGGCGTGGGTTTGATCACCTCTCGCTTTACTGGTATTGATTTTTCAGTCGGCATTTTTCTTGGGCTGGCCAGTATCCTGGTCTGCTCATTTCTGGGCGGGATGCGGGCAATCACCCTAACCCAGATTGCACAGTACGTAATCATCGTGATTGCTTTCATGGTTCCGGTGTCTTGGCTGGCGCTCAAGCAAACCGGCATACCACTCCCGCAGATTGCTTACGGCACCGCATTGGAGCGACTCGCCAAGCAAGAACAAGCACTGATGGAAAAAGACAGCGAGCAGCAAGTTCGCGATTCATATTTGAAACAAGCACGCATGCTTGAAGAAAAAATTACCGAGTTACCATTTTCCTGGGATGCAGGGCGTACCGAGGCACGTCGCAGACTTCAGAATCTGCAAACCAGTAATGCTTCATTGATAGACATTAAGGCCGCCAACCGTGCGCTGGCGGATTACCCCAAGAGCCCGGAGGCCGCGCGTAGATTATGGGAAAGGCAGCGTGAAGAAGCGCTGGCACTTGCGCAGCCGCTGCAACCACATACACAGGCGTTTGCGGGCAGCACCCCCGCCGCGTCAGATATTCAGCGTAATAATTTTCTGGCGCTGGTGTTTTGCCTGATGCTTGGCACCGCAGCCTTGCCGCATGTACTGGTACGCTCGGCCACGGCCCGCTCGGTACCCGAAGCACGCAGTTCGGTGTTTTGGGCGCTGGTGTTCATCCTATTGCTCTACACCGCGTTACCGGCGCTGGCTGTTCTGGTCAAGTACGAGATCATGACTACCTTGGTAGGTAGCGATTACGCCAACTTGCCGTCGTGGGTAAGTTATTGGGCTGGCATCGACCGCGACAAGCCGATGATTAGCGTCACCGATATCAATGCCGATGGTCTGGTGCAGTTTGGTGAAATTCTGCTTGATGGCGACATGATCGTGCTGGCGACACCCGAGATCGCTGGACTACCCTACGTGATGTCAGCATTAATAGCAGCGGGTGCGCTGGCCGCTGCTTTATCGACCGCCGATGGCTTGCTATTGACGATTGCCAGTGCGCTGTCGCACGACACCTATTTCAAGATGATGAACCCGCGCGCTTCGGCGCAGCGCCGAGTCACTGCCTCGAAGTTGTTGCTGCTGGTGGTAGCGCTGGTGGCCGCTTATGTCGCGTCATTTCGCGCGGGCGACATCCTGTCGATGGTGAGCGCCGCTTTCTCTTTGGCGGCATCGACGCTATTCCCTGCACTGGTTTTGGGCATTTTTTGGAAACGCGCGAACCAACAAGGTGCTATCGCCGGTATGTTGACCGGATTTCTGGTGTGTGTGATCTATTTGGTGCAAACCAGCCCGGCCTTTGGTGGTAGCGCCGCCAACCAGTGGTTTCATATTGCCTCGGTTTGTGCGGGCGTCTTCGGCGTGCCCGCCGGCTTCACTGCGATGATCGTCGTTACCCTGCTCACTCCCGCGCCCAGCGAGCGGCAACTTCATTTCGTCGACCAGCTGCGCTCGCCTCAATAAATACTCATCTCGTCTTGGTGATGGCAAGGGCGGCGAGCACCGTAAGTGGCCTCGCGAGACCGACCTTGAGGCACCACTGGCATATTTCTTGATAGCCCACACTCATCGCATAGCAGCGGGAAGCGGGAGATGGGCGGGTTTTTCAACGAGATGTTTGACGAGGGCGGCGCAAAAACACGTCCGCACTACCGCGGTTTTGATCGTTGGCTGTCAGATCAGCCGGCCGATATCGTCGCGCGCAAACGGGTTGAAGCCGATCTGATGTTCCGGCGCGTTGGCATCACCTTCGCGGTGTATGGCAGCGAAGCCGGCACCGAGCGTTTGATTCCATTCGACATTATCCCGCGCATTATTCCTGCAGATGAATGGGCGACGTTGCAACAGGGATTACGACAGCGCGTACAATCACTTAACCTGTTCGTTCACGATATCTATCACGAGCAAAACATCGTACGCGCTGGCGTGATGCCCGCCGAGCAGGTATTTCGCAACGCACAGTACCGCCCGGAGATGCAAGGCATTACCGTGCCGAGCGATATCTACGCGCATATTGCAGGTATTGACATCGTGCGCGCCGGCGCCGGTGAATTTTATGTACTCGAAGATAATTTGCGTGTGCCGTCTGGCGTGTCTTACATGCTGGAAGACCGCAAGATGATGATGCGCTTGTTTCCGGAGCTGTTTGCGCGTCACAAGATCGCACCTGTTGCGCACTACCCCGATCTGCTGCTTGATATGTTGCGCTCGATCGCACCGCTTGGTGTAGATGATCCGACGGTCGTATTGATGACTCCCGGCATGTACAACTCGGCGTATTTCGAGCACGCGTTTCTTGCGCAGCAAATGGGTATCGAGTTGGTTGAGGGACAGGATTTATTTGTTGATGATGGCTATGTCTTCATGCGCACGACGCGCGGACCGCAGCGTGTGGATGTGATCTACCGCCGTATCGATGATGATTTTCTGGATCCGCTGGTGTTCCGTGCGGATTCGTCGCTCGGTGTGCCCGGCTTGCTTTCAGTGTATCGCGCTGGTCGGGTCGCGCTGGCCAATGCCATCGGTACTGGCGTCGCTGACGATAAATCCATCTATCCGTTTGTACCCGACATGATTCGTTTCTATCTGTCGGAAGAACCAATCCTGAATAACGTACCCACTTGGCAGTGCCGTAAAAAGGAAGATCTGCAGTACACACTCGATCATCTTCCCCAATTAGTCGTCAAAGAAGTGCACGGTGCAGGTGGCTACGGTATGTTGGTAGGCCCTGCCTCAACTCAAGCAGAAATTGAAGATTTTCGGCGACGGCTGATCGCCAAGCCCGACGGTTACATCGCACAGCCAACACTCGCGCTATCTGTCTGTCCGACGTATGTCGAATCAGGCATCGCGCCCCGCCACATCGACTTACGTCCTTTTGTCTTGTCGGGCAAGACAGTGACGATGGTGCCGGGCGGCCTCACCCGTGTCGCGCTGAAAGAAGGCTCACTGGTAGTCAACTCATCTCAGGGTGGTGGCACCAAAGATACCTGGGTACTGGAGGGATGAGGTGCTAAGTCGTACAGCAGACCATTTATTCTGGATGGCGCGTTACACCGAGCGCGCAGAGAACACCGCCCGAATGCTCGATGTAAACATACAGACGCAACTCCTACCGCAATCGGTGGAAGCTGCCGAGCAAAGCTGGCGCGCATTACTAGGCATTTCCGAGTTGCTGCCCGCATTCGATGCCAAACACGGCATCCTCAGCCGACAAGACGTCCTCGACTTCATGGTGTGCGATCCGACCAACCCGTCATCAATTGCATCTTGCCTGACCAGTGCCAGAGAAAATGCACGTGCAGTGCGAGGCACGCTGACCACCGAGGTGTGGGAAACGCAAAACACCACTTGGCTAGAGATGGCAACCCTACTCAAAGAAGGCGTACTGGAGCGAGATCCGTCTGAATTTTTTGAGTGGGTCAAGCATCGGTCGCATTTGTCACGCGGCGTGACCATAGGCACCATGCTGAAAGATGAAGCGTTCTATTTCATCCGGCTCGGCACTTTTCTGGAACGTGCGGACAACACCGCACGATTATTGGATGTGAAGTTTCATGGTACCGATGGTGAAAGACTAAGCGCCAACGATACCGATTTTTATCACTGGGCTGCAGTGCTACGCTCGGTATCTGCATTCGAGACTTACCGCAAAACCTATCGCGATGTAATCACGCCCGAGCGTATTGCCGAGTTATTGGTACTACGCGGCGAGATGCCACGCTCGCTAATGGCCTGCATGACGGAGGTCGTCAACAATCTTGCGCGCGTACGTAATGATGTATCGCGCGAAACCGAACGTTTTGCCGGGCGACTGCACGCCGGCCTTCAATTCAACAGCATCGACGACATCATGCGCCGTGGCTTGCACGACTATCTGACCGAGTTTCTCGAACAAGTGTACGAACTGGGTAACCGAGTCAGCCGGGACTTTCTGGTACCCTTGGTCGCATGAGTTCAGTCACGCTATCGATACACCACCAGACGGTGTATCGCTACGGATCGCGGGCGGTGTATTCAATACAGCGCCTCCATATGACTCCCAGAGCCGAGTCCTTGCAACGCACCTTGGACTGGACTATCACCACACCGGGCAAGCGACGTTCAACGCTTGATTCCTTCGGTAACGCAGGCGACATCGTCACGCTATCAACACCACACCGTGAAGTGCGAATCACTGCAGTCGGCCATGTTGAAATACAAGCACCCAAGCAAGGTCGCATCATTGAAAAAATGAGCTTGCCGATTCCTGTGTTTACGGTACCGACGCGGCTGACTGAGGTGACGGAAGCAGTGCGCGCATTTTCTGCAGCTTACCTGCCGAGTACGCGCGTCAATACCTCGCAAGTACTCGCATTAGCGGCTGCCATACGTGACGCAGTGGGTTATAAGGCAGGTGCAACCGCAATATCCAGCAGCGCTGACGATGCACTCAGACTGGGGCTGGGCGTGTGCCAGGATCATGCCCATTTATTCATCGCCTGCTGTCACAGCGTCAGTCTGCCGGTAAGGTATGTGTCAGGCTATATTTATCCCGGAGAAGTTGATCACAGTGCCAGCCATGCTTGGGTTGATGTATGGGTGGAAGATACTGATTACATTGGCTGGATCAGCATCGATGTCACGCATGCTTGTCTGCAGACTGCGGATTATTGCCGGCTTGCGGTGGGTAGAGATTATGAATCGGTAGCACCAGTGCGCGGCATGCGACGCGGTGGTGGCGATGAACAAATGACGGTGCAAGTCGACGTGGCATTGAGAAAGTGAGTAATTGAAATGACCTATTGCGTTGCAATGCGACTGAATGCAGGGCTGGTGTTCTTGTCTGACTCGCGTACCAACGCGGGTGTCGACCATATTGGTACATTTCGCAAGCTGTCAGTATTCGAAAACCCTGGCGATCGCATGATGGTGCTAATGACCGCAGGTAATTTATCGATCTCGCAGTCAATTCGACAAACTGTTGCAGAGCATTTGTCTTCCGATGGCACCAGTATCTGGAGTGCTTCTTCCATGTATGAAGCGGCACAGATTGTTGGCGACGCCATCCGTGCTGTACACAAACGTGATGCCAAATCGCTAGAGCAATTCGGTATCGACTTCAATGTAAGCATGATTTTCGGCGGGCAGATCAAAGGTGAGCGCTGCCGACTTTTTCAGATGTACGCCGCCGGCAATTTCATCGAATCACACGATGAAAATCCCTACTTTCAAATTGGTGAAGCAAAATACGGCAAGCCGATTATTGATCGCGTCATCACGCCGACTACACCGCTCGATGAAGCGGCCAAGTGTGCCTTGGTGTCGATGGATTCCACACTGCGCTCCAACATCTCGGTCGGTTTTCCGCTTGATCTGCTGGTGTATGAAAGAGACGCCCTGTCCGTAGGCCGATTCGTAACCGTAGACGAACGCAATCAGTATTTTCAGATGATTCGCTCCACCTGGGGCAAGCAGTTGAAGCAGGTATTTGAAGGCATCCCTGATCCGGTGTGGAATGCTGCGCTGAATGCCGAGGCAAATGTATTGTCGAGTGCCGCCGGCCATAACCAGCCGGTGCGTGTAGTACCACCCAGCTCGGTTACCAAGGTTGAGGCCAAGGCAACCCATCTGCAAACCCTAGCGCAGCAGGATCAGCGTAGTCAGCCGCAGTAACAGCAGATGCCAACGCTAAAGGCCTGCAAGCTACGCAGGTAACAGACGGTAGATAATCACTTTGAAGGAAGCAGCGGTGCAGCGGTGCATCGCTGCGTTCAGATTAGATCACAACAGTTTGCGCCTCACCATCGGCGCGCTCACGAATCGCACCGATGCGATACACCGTCTCACCCAATTGCTTGAGCTCAGACTCGGCCTGATCGGCATCCTGCTTCGATACGATCACCGTCATACCGATGCCACAGTTGAAAACGCGGTGCATCTCTTCATCTGCCACGCCACCGTGCTGCTGCAGCCAGGTGAACAAGGGCGGCATGACCCAGGCGTCGCGGTGTAACTCAGCGGTCAGATGCGGTTGCAACACGCGCGGAATATTTTCGACCAAACCACCGCCCGTGATGTGCACCAAGCCATGCACATCGAGCGTGTTCATCAACGATAGCAGCGGCTTGACGTAGATTCGCGTTGGCGCAAGCAGAACATCCGCTAATGGGCGACCATGAAAATCAGCATTCAAATCCGGCTTGGCCACCTCGAGGATTTTGCGTACCAGCGAGTAGCCATTCGAATGCGCGCCGGATGAGGCCAGGCCGAGCACTACATCGCCCGGAGCAATCTTGCGGCCATCAATGATTTTTGATTTTTCGACAGCACCCACGGCAAAACCTGCCAGATCGTATTCGCCATCTGGGTACATGCTCGGCATTTCAGCGGTTTCGCCACCAATCAAGGCGCAACCTGCCTGTTCACAGCCGTGCGCGATCCCCTTAATCACATCGGTCGCCGCGGCAACGTCAAGCCGTCCGCAGGCAAAATAATCCAGGAAGAACAGCGGCTCGGCACCCTGCACCAAAATGTCATTCACGCTCATCGCAACCAGATCGATGCCCACGGTGTCATGGCGGTTCAAATGAAACGCCAGCTTCAACTTGGTGCCGACACCATCCGTGCCCGCCACCAGCACTGGCTCCTTGAATTTCTTGCTGACCTCAAACAGCGCACCAAACCCGCCAATGCCGGCGAGTACCCCCTCGCGCATGGTGCGTTTGGCAAACGGCTTGATCGCCTCGACCAGCGCGTCACCCGCGTCAATATCAACGCCCGCATCGCGATAAGAGAGAGAAACCTTGGAGTGTGATGACATAAAGGATAGGCGGGAGAGGCTGAGGAAACGGTAGAATCAGTGCTTGCCCTGATGACAAGACCTGCAGGGCGCCACATTTTATCAAAACACCCTCATCCATAAGCCTGATGAATCCCCTGACTGGCCCAGAATCGCGCCAAAATCTGCTGTGGCTTTCGGTCAGTCTCGGCTTTCTGGCGTTGCTTTGGCTACTGACACCGGTACTCACGCCTTTCGTGGCCGCCTTCATCATTGGCTATGTGTTGAACCCCGGGGTCGACTGGATGCATCAGCGCGGCTTGCCACGCGCCTTGGCCGTGCTGCTCGCGATGCTGTCGGTATTTGTGATGGTCACGGCACTGGCACTGGTGGTGCTGCCGATACTGGCCGAAGAATTGCCGGTGTTGCGTGAACGACTGCCCGCACTGCTTTCGCGTATTGACGCGGCGTTTGGTCCGACACTGCGGCAATGGGGTGTTGGTGGTCGACTTGATTTCATCGCCTTGCAAAAAGCTATCGCTGCCAAGCTCGCAGCCGGCGACGGCTCAGCTACTTCGCTGTTGAACTGGTTGCGTATCGGCGGTAGCGCATTAATCGCGTGGATAGGCACATTGGTGCTGATCCCGATAGTGCTGTTCTACTTGCTACTGGATTGGCACCGCGTGATTCAGCGCGTGAGCGAGACTGTACCGCGGCGCTGGTATGCATTGGTCGCAGAGATGGCGCTGGAAACTGATGCGCTGCTGGCGCAGTACCTTCGAGGCCAATTGCTTGTGATGTTTCTGCTGGCTGCGTATTACTCGATTGCGCTGACGATTGCCGGTTTCGATGTCGCTTTGCCGGTCGGTATGCTGACCGGTCTGCTGGTGTTTATTCCTTATGTGGGCTTCGGGCTCGGGCTGGTATTGGCGATCATTGCAGCGCTATTACAGTTTGAAGGATGGGGCGGCTTGAGTGCTGTGGCAGTGATCTACGGCCTGGGCCAATTCCTTGAGAGTTTCTTGCTAACGCCGCGCCTGGTCGGCGAGCGTATCGGCTTGCATCCGCTCGTTGTGATCTTTGCGCTGCTGGCGTTTGGCCAATTGTTTGGTTTTGTCGGCGTGCTATTGGCGCTACCCGCATCGGCCATCCTGTCAGTTGCATTTGGGCGCTTGCGTCGTCACTACCTGAGCAGTCATTTTTATAATCAGCCATGAGGCAACTACTGCTGGATTGGGGCGCAGCGCGACCTCAAACACTGGATAACTTTGTGGTCGGCAGCAACCAGGAACTCGCCGCACGGCTGTGCACTGTTGCTACAGCGGGTTCGCTGGGATCAAATCACGCCTTGCTGCTGATCTGGGGTGAAGCCGGGTCTGGCAAGTCACATTTGCTCAAGGCATTGAGTTCGAACACGTCAGCACAACTACTCACGCCGGCGTCCCCGCTCAATGCCTTTGGCTGGTCAGCCAATCACAGCCTGTACCTGATCGATGACTGTGATCAGCTGAACCCTGAACAGCAGCACGCGCTATTCAATCTGATCAATCAGGTACGTGAAAATAACGGCACCTTGATCGCCAGCGCGAAACAGGCGCCACTGCAGTTGGCACTACGCGAGGATTTGCGTACCCGACTGGGTTGGGGATTGGTACATCAAGTGCATGGCTTGTCGGATGAAGAAAAA
>Ga0194118_10007898_pt1 | contig 10110 bp, 12 predicted proteins | sample TA2MahsurfametaG_2_FD_148662 | JGI IMG/M metagenome (GOLD analysis project Ga0194118, IMG submission 148662) | Freshwater microbial communities from Lake Tanganyika, Tanzania - TA2015013 Mahale N5 surface | ecosystem: Environmental > Aquatic > Freshwater > Lake | place: Tanzania: Lake... | reverse complement strand
TTCGTGGCACAACTCTAGACAATGCGATTATTATTGTTGATGAGTTTCAAAACTTGAATTATCATGAACTTGATAGTATAATTACTCGTGTGGGTGAAAATAGTAAGATTATGTTCTGTGGTGATGCCACTCAATCTGATCTTATTAAAACAAACGAGAAGAATGGGATTATTGATTTTATGAAGATTCTTCGTGTGATGCCCTCAATTGATATTATTGAATTTGGAGTTGAAGACATTGTTCGCTCTGGATTAGTGAAAGAATATATCCTTGCGAAAATGGAAGTTGGTTTATGAGTTTTATTCATTGTAATTTTTTAGGTGATCTTGAATTAGAAAAGAAAGAACAGAACGGCATCCGTCTCTATCATCTTCCGAATGATGAGTGGGTGCCGTCAATCACATCTGTAACTTCATTCTATAATCGTCAGATCTTTGCGAGATGGCGTGAGCGTGTTGGACTTGAAGAAGCAAATCGCATTACCCGAAAAGCAACTGCGAGAGGGACTGACTTTCATTTAGTCTGTCAGGATTATCTGGAAAATAAAGAACTGGATTGGAATAACTACCAACCCATGACAAAGTTTATGTTCTTTCATGCTAAACCCTATCTTGATAAGATAAATAATATTCATGCAATTGAAAGAACGCTTTACTCAGAATACTTTGGTCTTGCAGGTAGAGTTGATTGTATTGCTGAGTATGAAGGAGAACTAGCAGTTATCGACTTCAAAACTTCAGAAAAGATTAAACCTGAAGCATGGATCGAAAACTATTTTGTTCAAGAAACATTCTATGCTGCTGCATACTACGAACTCACAGATATTGTCCCCGTAAAACTTATCACCATTATGGTAACTCCTGGTGGTGAAGTCAAAATATTTGACAAAAGAAACAAAGGGGATTATATTAAGTTATTAGTTCGCTATATTAAAGAATTTGTATCTCACAATCTTAGATCAGATGGAGAATGAATTAGAAAAAGTTTTAGAAAGTAAATTCTTCTGTCCATCTAGATTTGCACAGGAGATTGAATCTCTTGTGCAAACTAATTCCGATATGAGTTACATTGATGCGATTATTTTCTTCTGTGAAAAAAATAACATTGATGTAGAGTCGGTGCCAAAACTAATTTCCAAACCTCTGAAAGAAAAAATCAAATACGAGGCAATGGAACTTAATTTCCTCAAGAAAACTTCCCGTGCTAAATTAATTTTTTAATGATGCCTTTTGATGCATATAAATGTTATCTGTCTTTAAAGAATCACTTCACCAAAGACAGTTACGACTATCACAAGTATTGTGGTAAGAGTCGTGCGAGCGTTCAGTCTTTCTATAAAAGAAAAGATCGAATGTGGTTTGAAAAAATTTCAAGACAACGAACTGATAAAGAAGTAGAAGAATTTTTTGTTGCAAACTTTGTATCATGCCCAGATCCAGAAACACTTTGGATTGGTGAAATGATTAAAGAAGGGGATGGAAGATATAAGAACTGGCAGAAAAAAGTTCAGTCTCTTTCCTATATTTTTAAAGAAGAAACTCAACAATTATTTGATGAGCACAAATTTGAGGAAGTCTTTAGTTCTTCTAAGGGACATCCTCCACTATTAAAAAAGTTCCTGAGCGGGAAAATTAGCTTGGAAACACTAGTCATCTATGATAAAATATTCCTGTTCGGGAACGATTTTGATAAGCGACTAAAAGATCCTGTGTGGGAAACCGTAAGCAGAAGAATTAAAAAGTATTCTCCCTTCCTACATATAGATGTATTTCGTTATCGAAAAATTTTAAAAGAAGTTATTTTAGGAGATCAATGAGTTTCTTTAGTTCAGAAGTTGTCCGCGCTGAGATGACTGAAATTTCAGAACTTCAAGAGGAAGTTTATAAAAGTGTTTTTGACTTTCATCGCATGAGTAAAGAAGATAAAATTAAACATGTGGATCTTCTTGAGCGTCTTCTGGATAAACAAAAAGTTCTTTATACTCGTATGAGTTTATCAGACGATCCAGAAGCCAAAAAAATGAAGGAACGAATCATTGAATCTGCTAGAATGATGGGTCTTCCCCCAGGAACAGACATGAGTATTATTTTTAATAACATGTCCAAGATGCTGGAAGTCATGCGCCAGCAGATTGACAAAACAGGTTCCGACCTGTAGAATAACGAAGTACCCAAAAGCCAAATCCTACTAATACGAGGTAATCTAATGTCTTTCGCAAATCTTAAAAAACAATCTTCTCTTGGTTCTCTCACTGCCAAACTGGTAAAGGAAGTGGAGAAGATGAGCACAACTTCTGGAGGCGCTGATGAACGTCTTTGGAAACCTGAAATGGATAAGACTGGTAATGGGTTCGCAGTCATCCGTTTTCTTCCTGCGCCTGAAGGTGAAGAACTTCCTTGGGCAAAGATGTATTCTCATGCTTTCCAAGGTCCTGGTGGTTGGTACATTGAGAACAGTCTGACCACAATTGGTCAGAAGGATCCTATCGGTGAATACAATCGTGAATTGTGGAACAGCGGTACCGAATCAAATAAGGAAATCGTTCGTAAGCAAAAGCGCAAACTGTCTTACTACTCTAACATCTACGTTGTAAAAGATCCTGCTAATCCCGCAAACGAAGGTAAAGTCTTCCTGTTCAAGTATGGCAAGAAGATCTTTGACAAGGTTATGGAAGCAATGCAACCTGAGTTTGAGGATGAAACTCCTATCAATCCTTTTGACTTCTGGCAGGGTGCTAACTTCAAACTCAAAATCGTAAAGAAAGATGGGTATTGGAACTACGACAAATCTGAGTTTGGTTCAGTTGAACCACTACTGGATGATGACGATGCTCTGGAAGCCCTCTGGAAGAAAGAGTATTCTCTAACCGCAATCACTGCTGCAGATCAATTCAAATCTTATGAAGGTCTTGAGCGGCGCATGAATATGGTTCTGGGTCTGAAAGGTGCAAGTTCATCTCCTGCCCGCTCCCGTGCTGTTGTCGAGCAAGAAGAAGAGTTTGAGTCCTACACACAAACCCCTTCCGTTGAAAGCAAAGTTGCTGAAGAACTGGAAGAATCCTATGCTCGCTCTAAGGTTTCCTCACTTCCTAAAATTACACAGGAAGATGAAGACGAAGATGATGCTCTCGCATACTTCCAACGTCTTGCTGAGTGATCACTGATATAGTCTAATATTATCTGCTCTCTTGAGGGTTCTGGTCACATATTGACTGGAACCCTCTTTGTATTCTAACTCAGTCATAATATCATTCATTACTAAGTTAGTGTAAGATGGTTTTAAAATATAGATATTTCTCTTATCATTTTCTATCTTTTCTTCATACTCATAATTAGTTACAGGGACACTGATATTTCCCGCATCAGTTTGAGAATCAATCCACCAGTCATAGTAACTAAATGTATAGTTGGCTGGAACATTTAATCCACTAGGAAATACTGTAATTCCTTTAGAGTTTTTAATCTCCCTACTTTCATAATGGTGAATACCATTGTAAAGAGTGTTATAGTCATTATACTTATCAAACAAATATCTATCGAAAGAGTTCTGAGTCAATGGCCATTCTGTTTGAATATTGATAATATTATTCGACAGTAAGATGATCCAATCATAAGTTTCATTATTATAGACATCGTATGCAACGTTGTCTGGTCTATCGTCACCAACTATTTTATACTTTGTAAAGAATGTGATTTCTTGGAATATTTCATCCCTTATCTTTACTCTTTTAAATAAGTTTTTTACCTTGATGTAATCAGAGATCCCCTGTTGATCCTTTAGTCTGCTTACATATTCAAAGTCTGGTATTTTTCTAAAATAGTTTGACATGTTAGAATCCTATGTTGTCGTCTTTTTCTCCGTATTCGTCATCAAATAGAGGTTCTAACTCTTGGAAAGTTAGTGACAACTCATATGCGGTCATGGAGTTTCCCCCATTTTCCCTGTAGTATGTCATGTAATTTCCATCTGGAGTGTAATTCACATTACATGCAGTCAATGCACATTCTTTAAATCTATTTAAGAACTTGTGCTGTTCATTTTTAGATATGTATGCTATTGCAAAAGTATGGGGTGATCTTAAAATGAGAGATGATGCATCTCTCTTTGCTGACATACCTTGCTTGAAATATCTGATTATTTTTAAAACTTTTTCAGCATCATCTTTATTTCTTGGAGACATTTTAAAATTGAAATTGAATGTTCTCAGTGATGGTCCAGTGAATAATAATTCAACGTTTGGGTTTGCAATAGTTCCGTACTTTCTTTGCTGTATATTTTGTGATTTTGTAGCTGCTTCTGTAAATTTTGATACTAACGCACTTTCAGCTGCTTTTCCTCCATCTTTACTTATTGCGTTTGATGCTCTATTTTGAGCTGTTTCTGCCGCTGCATCTGGACCACTTTCTATCGCTGTGGATCCAATATCTGCAAAAGCTTGTTGGAATTCATTTATAGAATCTGCACTCCATTCTACTGTATTTGAATCTGATATTCCTCCAGGCACTGGCAGAACAATTGTTGTTAATGGACTCCTTGAAGCTATTTGTGGATTTCCACTAGAAACAGTAACCACTCTGGATTTTGATTCACTTGAACCTTGTGATTTTAATTCCGATGGTGTGTATTGAAGCATCGTAAATTTAACACAGTCTTGCAAATCAGTCTTTAAGTTAGCTGGATATACGATTATTGAATCATATTTCAGTCTTGTTTTGCTAGTATCCTTTGATGCTGCTGCCGCAGCCGCGTCTCCCTCTGATGGTTTTGACTCTTCTGTGCCAGGTTTTCCATCATTTTTTGATTTTCCTGGAGGAGTAACTGTCTTAGCTTGCTCTGGTTTTACTCCAGATTTTTCTAGTGCATCTCCTGTTTTAGCAGCAGCGTTTTTTCCAAGATCTCCACTTGCCAGACTTTTTTGAGCAGCTGCTCCTAACACATTTTTTCCACTGGAATCTTTTTCAAAAACCCAATCCTTTCCATTTGTGCTTGTTGCCGCTGATTTCCAATTGCTCCCATCATAATAATAGAGGGTGTTTTTACCTCCATTTACTTTATTGTCACTGCCCTGGGTAACTGCGGTTGCAGTGCTAAAGTATAAATTTTTATTATCAACTTTTGTTCCAAATTGACCAGAACATATTGAACCCGCTGGACAAGGAGGCGCTGCTGCCATTAGAATATTATACGACCTTTATCATTTATTTAGACGGAATTTTGCATATGGGATTGCAAGCATTTCATCCAACTCTTCTTTTTTAATGACATGTAACTTTCCTGCAACCTCTTCCCACGTATAATTTCTTGATTGCCTCCAATGGAAATTGATTGCTTTGAATCCCCATCTTTGAATTTCTGTGCAAGCAATTAATGGGTGTTGATCGTATTCAATATTGGGTGTCTTAGGATTGTAGATAAAAGTATAGAAATTTCCAACTTCTGGAATTAATACTTCTTCTCTCAAGACTTCCATAATCATTAACATTAAATCTTCGGGATCTTTTGTTCCACTGACTTCTATCTTTTTTTGAAGATCCTTCATTCTAGCAGTAGTTGATTCTTTAATATACTTTCCGAAACCTTCTGCCATTACTTAATACCTAATTCTTCTTCTGTGATAACTTTAAATTCTAGTAGTCTATCTTTACACCACTCATCTGCAGATTTCCATTTTGCTTGATTGACTGCATAAGTTTTTGACTCGTAAATATAAGATTTAGTTACTCTGGACTTTTTTTGTGGTGGAAGTGTTTGTCTTTTTGGTTTAACTTCAATCACATACTTTTTTATTTGACCACTTCTTTCTTTGACTTTGATTATAAAGTCTGGAAAATAACGATGCACTTTCCCATCTACAGGGGATAAGTATGGAATCCAAAATTCCTCACTACCCCATTCCAAAATATTTTCATTCAGATCACACCAATGGCAGAAGCGTCTTTCCCAACTACTTCTACAAATTATATTATTGGGATCACCTTTATACTTCTGTGGATATGATGGTTTGTATTTGCTTTTAATACTTTCTCCCATATCTTATACATAATATATCGGGTCAAAAAGTATTTATAGATGCCTACTAAAAGAAAATTATCCGAAATAAAAGCAAATCTCTTAATGCCCGCAACAACTTCTCATTTTGAGGTAACTATTGATGTTAGCGCATTTCGGGGATCTCAATTTTCTACATTTATGCAAGAAAACGGTCTTGGTAATATCACTACATTAGGATCTCCTCAACAAACAAAACTAACCTTATCTTGTTCTGATGCTTCTCTTCCTGGATCCAGTTTAGCAACTCATGAAATCAATAATGATTACACTGGAGTTACTGAGAGGCATGTTTATAGAAGAATATATGATGATAGAATAGATTTTACTTTTTATGTTGATGCAGTTCAATATCTTCCAATAAGATTTTTTGAGGCGTGGATTAAGTTTATAGTAAATGAAACTATTACTGCAGATGCAAATCAGGGAAGTTCAAAAGATCCAAACTTCTTTTATAGAGTTAGATATCCTGATGATTACAATAAAGCAAGTATTAATATAACAAAGTTTGAAAGAAACTATGGTGCTACCATATCATATGATTTTATCAAATGTTATCCGATAGCTATAACATCAATGCCAGTTTCTTATGATGCTTCAAGTTTGTTAAAATGTACTGTTTCTTTTACTTATATGAGATATATTTTTAATCCGAGTGGATCTGGAGCTCAAGCTGCTGGTGATGCGACAAACGGTACATCAAATAATCAAGCGGTAGCTGGTAATACTGCTCAGGCTCAAGCATTTCAAAATGCTCAGTTTGGTGTTGATAAAAGTGGATTAAATCCAAATCTTGGTGGAGCCAATGCTTTGAATACTGGTGGAATTTCTGGGCAGACAGCAAATACCTCTGGCAGAACTACAAACCTCCCAAGAACTAGAAATGAAGTTACTACAGGTGGATTTATTAGATAGATAATCGGGTCTAAATAGTCACACTGAAACACACTTATAGGACATCATGCCATTACCTAAAATTAGTACGCCAACTTATGAACTTGAGTTGCCATCTACAGAAGAAACAATTCAATATAGACCTTTTCTGGTAAGAGAAGAAAAACTGTTGGTGATTGCTTTAGAAAGCGAAGACACAAAGCAAATCACAACTGCGATTAAAACCGTAATTAAAAACTGCATTCTTACTAAGAATGTAAAGGTAGAGAATCTGCCAACATTTGATATTGAATATCTGTTCCTTAATATTCGTGGTAAGTCGGTTGGAGAGGAAGTTGAAGTCAATATTATTTGCCCAGATGATGGCGAGACAAATGTTCTCGTGAAAATTAATCTTGATGATATTCATGTTCAGAAGATTGAAGAACATACAAATAGAATCAAGGTTGATAATAGCATCATGATGGAAATGAAGTATCCATCACTTGATCAGTTTATCAAAACTAATTTTGATTTCTCAAGTGATAATGCCATGGAGCAATCTTTTGAACTGATCGCTTCATGTATTGATAAGATTTTTACTGAAGATGAAGTTTGGTCGACTGCTGATGTAACTAAAAAAGAATTGAATGAATTCCTGGATCAAATGAATTCAACTCAATTCAAAGATATTGAGAAGTTCTTTGAGACTATGCCTAAGTTGTCTCATAAGATTATGGTTAAGAATCCAAAAACTGACGTTGAGAGCGAAGTTGTTCTGGAGGGTTTAGCGTCTTTTTTCGCATAGGTATGATCCATATGGATCTTGAAAATTATTTTCGTCTAAATTTTTCCTTAATGCAGTACCATAAATATTCATTATGGGAAATTGAACACATGATACCATGGGAAAGAGATGTTTATGTTGAGTTTTTAAGATCCCATTTAGAAGAAGAAAAACTAAAACAGCAAGCAAATGGCGGTCAATTCCTCTAAGATATTACCAATGCTTCCACCTTCTGGTGGCAATAGAGGAAAGGATCTTGTTAATGAAAAAATTGATGAAAGAATCTTAAGGTTACTTGGACTTGAAGATGTCTTTGATTTAGATTATGATACCTATGTTTCTTTGTTAAAGGAACGTCTTGCTGCTGCAAGGATGGTAAGATCTAAAATTCCCATTGAAGAAGACGAACTTTTGCGAGGAGAGTTCAAAAGAATAAAGGGTAAAGTAGGTAGGTTTAAAGTAACACCCAAAAAAGTATCTGCAAGTTCTTTTAAGAAAGGAACTTCAGTTGCTAGAGTAAGTAAAGTAAAAGCAATTTCTTCTGGTCCAGAAACCTCTCAAAAACTTCTTGGTCCAGCCAAGGAAGAACCAGGACCAAATTATTTACAGGATATAATTTCCTCTCTTGGGAATATAATCAAGGTATTACAAACACAATTTAAACTATCTCAAAAATCTGCAGAAGAAGATAGAAAAAATCAAGAGAAGAGAAGAAGAACTGGTATTGAAGAAGGTCTTGAAAAAAGTTTTGGTCTTGTAAAGAAAGCGGCAAAGGCAATAATATCTCCCGTTTCAAATATTCTTCAAGATATTTTAAATTATTTCTTGATGATATTTGTTGGTAGAGCACTTGTAAAATTATTGAGATGGTTCACTGATCCTAATAATAAAGACAAGATAAAATCCATAGGAAGATTCTTAAAGGATTGGTGGCCAACTTTGATGGCTGCTTACATATTATTTGGAACTGGTTTTGGTAAAGTTGTAAGGAAACTTGCTGGAGTTGCAGTAAGAGGAGTTGCTAGTCTTACTAAAGTCTTATTTAAACTTGGTATAGCAATTGCTCGTGGAAAGAGTTTAAAGGTTGCTGCGGCGTTTGCTGGGGGCAGAACGGGATTAGGTGGTGGAGGTGGTGGAAAAGGTCGCGGGATAGGTGGAACTTTACTTAAAGGTGGATTAGCAGTTGCTGGTACTCTTGCTGCAGGTGCTGCCATAGATTATGGCGTTAATAAGATGATGGGTGGGGATCAAGAACAGGAAAAGGTAAAGGTTCCTGATTCTCCAGATGTTGGTGTGATGAAGGCTGCAGGCGGCGGTCTGGCTAGTCTTTCTGATATGTTTAAAGGTGCAGCGGGTGGTGCTGCATTTGGTCCATTGGGAATGTTACTTGGTGCTGGAATTGGTTCTGGCAAGATGGGTGATATTCTTGGTGGTTTAGGTGGTATGGTGACTGGTAAGAAAGGAACTGATAAAGTTCCCGCTATGCTCACCGAAGGTGAATTTGTCATGTCTAAGGGTGCTGTACAAAAGTATGGTGTCCAAACTTTAGAAGCAATGAATGCTGCAGGTGGTGGAACTAATAAACCAAAAGTTGTAAAAGATTCTGTTCATGCTGCTGGTGGTGGATATATTACGGAGACGGGAAGACCCGATAGAAGGGCAAATTATGATGCAATACATGGTAAGGGTGCCTATGATAAAGAAAGTGCAAGAAGAAGAGATGCAATAAATAACGCACCCGATAAACCCGTTCTACCACCCTTAAAAACTGATAGTGAATATGTAAATCAACTTAAAGCAAGAGCGAAACTGGGAACTAGAAGTTATACCTCTGTAAATGGAATTAGAATTCCTGGTGTTAAATTTGATCCAAAAATGCTTTCATCAAGACCTTCTCTTCCTGGAGTCTCTGGGGATAAGATAGCAAAAGGTGCAGCATCAAAAGCAAAAGGAATTTTTAGTTCTATTAGTTCTGCTACTGACATTGGTAGTGGAAAATTAACCCCTGAAATGCAAAAGAAAATTGCAGCAGCAGATGCATATAGAGCGAAGATGGACGCTGCAAGGGCAAGTAAAGAAAGTTTGCGTCAAAAAACAAGAGCGGAATACCTTAAAATTATTAATAATCTAGATGATCCAAGATATCAGGCTGCTTGGGATGGAACTCTTAAAATGTCGGATATTGAAAAAGAAGTGAAAGCAAAAGCAGCTCAATCTGTAGTAGAATCCCAAAAAGCACAAGGTCGTCCAGAGGCAGAGAAATTAAGAAGTTTTAGAACACCAGCAGCAGGGACAGGATATACTCCATATCAATCTAGATTTGCAGGTGCTCGTGATGCTGCTTTTGAAAGAGCGAAAGGAATAGGTGAATCAAAACCTGGATTGTTTCAACCAGGAGGACT
>Ga0194118_10007896_pt1 | contig 10118 bp, 6 predicted proteins | sample TA2MahsurfametaG_2_FD_148662 | JGI IMG/M metagenome (GOLD analysis project Ga0194118, IMG submission 148662) | Freshwater microbial communities from Lake Tanganyika, Tanzania - TA2015013 Mahale N5 surface | ecosystem: Environmental > Aquatic > Freshwater > Lake | place: Tanzania: Lake Tanganyika... | reverse complement strand
CGCGGGTGGCTCGCCGACAACGCCTGGATGCGCGCCACCAGGCGCGATCGGTGTTCTGTCGGCGGCTGCGGCTGGTAGCGATAGGTGGCCCGCGCCAGACCCAAATAGCGGCAAACCGCCCGCCCGGAGCACAGGCCGCCTTCGACGGCGAAGGCGGCCATCCGTCGCTTGTGCCCCGGGCTTACCATTTTTTTGCGTTGATCGCCTCCAGCACCCGGTTTTTCAGCAGCGAGTCGGCGAGCATTTTCTTCAGCTCGCCGTTCTCACGCTCCAGTTCCTTCAGCCGCTTCGCCTCGTTGATGTCCATCATACCAAACTCGCGCTTCCAGCGATGGAACGTGACTTCGGAGATGTTTCGGTCCTTGCAGACCTCCTTGATGTTTCGGCCGCTGTCGGCCTCCCGCAGGGTCCGGATCTTTTCCTCAGTCGTGTGTCGTTTGCCTTTCATGATCTGGGTTCCTTTCTACACGCCCCAGACTGTCACCGCCAGCGGATCAATTATCGGCGGTCACCTCAGCGCGACTCACGCGGGAGCTGCGGGCCGATCAGAACCGCAACGTATTCGACAGGATAAACTGGCGGTCGGGCGGGACGCGGACGATGGCGGGGCGGCCATCCGGATTGGTGGTCACCGTGATGAGGTCCTGGCTGCCGACGAGATTGCGGACGTTGAGTTGCACGCGCCAAGCGACGCGGTCGCCAAAGATGCGACGGCGGTAGCTCAGCCAAACGTCGCCGTTGAACTCGGGGTCGCCGAAGAAGGGCCGCGCGAGATCGGGCTGGACGACGCCGTTGACGATCACGTTCGGGTAGCCGGTCGCGACCTCGGACTGCCAGCGGAGGCCACTGCCGACGCCCCAGCCGCGCAGGCGGCCGGAGAAGTCGTAGCTTGCGACGAAGTTCACGCGCCACTCGCGCTGCTCGAGGGACTTGGTGCCTTCCTTGGTCAGCTCAGCCCGGAGGGGGACGAGCGTGTTGCCATTGTGGCGGGTGGCGTAGGTGGAGAGTTCACCGAGCACCGGGCTGTCGCGCACATCGCGGATGGGCGAGCGGTCGATGTTGGCGCGCATCTCTTCGGCGAATTTGACGAACTCGGGCGCGATGTTGCTCTTCACCGTGGTCTGTTGGGCGACGTTGAGCGACACGCGCAGGCCGCGCGCCGGGTTGCCGGTAAGGTCGAATTCCCAGCCTTTGGCGACGAAGGAACTCGTGCCGACGGCGCCGACGATGGGATTGCCGGCGACGCGGCGGGTGTTGCCGAGCGTCTCGATGCGCAGGTTGCGCGCCGAGCGCGTGGGCTCGGGGAGGAACTTGATGATCTCCTGGTAGGCCTGCTCGAACGAGGAGATGCCGACCTGAGCGAGGCCCACTTGCTCGAGGGTCATGCCGCTCGCCTGGGCGTCCAGCATGCGCTGGAGCGAGAGCGTCTCGATGCCGCCGATTGCGTTGTTGATCGCGCCCTGGAGGGCGGGGTTGGTGAAGCCCTCGCCGGCGGTCTCGAAGCGATTGACGCGCGCGGAGAGCTTGCCGCCGAAGAGATCGAACATGAAGCCGTATTCCTTGGTCGTGCCGGTGGGCGGGGCGACGAGCTCGTTGAGGACATTGCGGCGCGTGCCGACCGGGCTGAAGTTCTCCGATCGATTGGCGAAGACGCGCACATCGGCGCCGAGCGGGAGCTTGGGCAGGATTCGCTCCGGGTAGCGCGCGACGACGCTCCACGTGAGGGTGTTGCCCTTGGCGGATTCGGCGGCGCGGGGGTTGAGCGCGATGGCCTTGGAGTCGAAGTCGCCGCGCGGGAGGCGATCGCGGGTGGTGGGGTCGGCGTCGTTGTCGAGGTTGAGGCGCTCGAACGTATCCTGGGCGTCGCGACGGAGGCCCGCGATGGTAATCACGTGGTTCGCGAGCCAGTGACTCTGGAGGCTGGCGACGGAGGACTCGATCTCGCGGCGGCCGATGTTGCCGTTGCGGAGGTAGCGGGTAACGATGAGTTCGGTATTGCGCACGCCGCGCTGGGCCGCGGGCCCGCTGCCGTCGAAGTAATACGCCTGGTGGCGGTCGCTGTCGCGCGGGAGGACGATGTCGAGGGGCTGGAGACGCACGTCGGCCGGGCGCGCGGTGGCGAGCTGCGAGGGTCCGACGTAGGCGGCGATGCCAACCTGGCGACGGAACTGGTCGATGGTGTTGGCAAGGATGCCGGCGAGATCGAGGGTGGCGCTCTCGTAGGCGTGGCCGAAGGTGCGGCTGCGGGTCTGGATGGTGTTGTCGAACCACATGCCGGTGAACGTGTGCCGGCCGAACCAGAAGGCGGCGCGACCGTTGCCGAAGAGGTCCTTGCCATCGAGCGTGACGAAGGCCGTGGCGCGGGCGGTCTCGCGGTCGCTGCGCGACTCGTTCTCGTTGAGGTCGGGCTGCACGAAATAGGGGCGGCCGAGATTGGGGTTGGGCGCGTCGTTGCCGATGAATTGATTGATGTCGATGCGGAGGTCGGCGGCGCCGCCGTTGAACGGCAGGCGCGTGACCGTGCGGTAGCGCTGGTAGTCGTAGCTCAGTTCCACACCGGCGCGGCCCTTCCAGAGGCTCTGCTCGAGCGTGACGGACTGCGCCTGGAAGTCGCGCGCCACGCGGTTGGTCTCACCCGTGTAGAGATTGTTGTAGAAATCGAAGATGCCACGGTCCTGAATCGAGGGGTTGTCAAAGCCGGGGAAGGTGCCGCCGTTGAACGCGTGCTGCGTTGCGTATTGATCGACGCGGATGCGGCCGGGCACGCCGGTCCAGAGGATGCGTCCCTGGCCGCCATTGAGATTGGAGTTGGCGCCCGTGAGGCCCTGCGTCGGGCCGCCGGGCTGGGAATAGACGGCGGCGAACTGGAGGAAATACGGGATCGTGGTGTGCGTCGGCAGCGATTGCTGCGTGAGGTTGTTTATGGTCTGGCGCGGGGTGAACGTGCCGTTGTCGTAAAACGCGGGGAAGACCGTCCCCGTGAAGCGCTGGAGATCGCGCGAGGGGAGCGACCACCACGAGCTGATGCCGTCGGAGGGCGGCACGGGGTTGGGCGGATTGGTGGTGATGTCGCCGTATTCCGCATTTGCGCGCAGCGTGGTGGCGCCGAGGAAGGGGCTGCGCTTATTTTCCGCGAGGATGGCGGTGATGGCGCCGTAGACGCGCTGGTCGCGGTCCCACGCGGGGCGCTGGGTGTGCTCGGTGCGCTTGTTGAGGCCTGCGATGCGCACGGCGACTCGGCCCTTGATGAGGGTGCGGTTGAGATCGAAGGACTCGCGGTGGCCCCAGCGCTCGGAGAGTTGGATGCGCACCTCGTGGAAATTGGAGCCGAAGACGGGGGCGAGCGTGGCGTTGTCGATCACGCCGCCAGGGGAGCCGATGCCGAAGAGAAGGGCGTTGGGGCCGCGGTTGAGGGTGACGCGCTCGGTGTTGTAGGAGTCGAACGGGATGTCGGAGAGGAAGAAGTTGCGCGTGAGCTCCGCGGAGGCGAGGCCGCGCACGCGTTGGTTGCGCTCAGGCTCGGCGCGGGCGCCGCTCTGGTCGTTGCGTCCGCCGCCCATCGAGCCGCCGGCGAAGTTGCCATCCACCCCGCCCACCTCGGTGCTGACCGTGTAGGGCAAGAGCGTGCCGCTGTCAGCGGCGACGAGGTCGTTGAGAAATTCCTTGGTGATGACGGAAATTGAGGTGCCGACCTCGTTCAGCGGAGTGTTGAGACGCGTGCCCGCGAGGGTGTTGGTGGCGGTGTATCCGACATCTTTGGACCCCGAGACGGTGAAGGCCGAAAGCTGCACGGCCTCCTCGGTGGCGGCGGACGACGCAGTGGATGCGGTCGCGACTTCCGCGGCCGGCGGGACCGGGGCGGTTGGCGGTCGGGCGCTGGGCGCGGTTGGAGCCACCTGCCCGAAGGCAGAGGCGGCGAAAACGCTGAACGCAGCAGCTAGGCGGGACGTCGGGGTGAAGGTCACACGAGAAAACGACTCCACGAAGCCGTTTTCCCACGGGCTGGCGGGCGTGATGTAGATGGTTTTGATGTTTTGCGCGGGGTTAGAATGTAAAGGTGTTGGCGAGGGTCCAGCGGGTTTCGTTCGGGATGCGGACGACGGCGATCGTGCCGTCGGGATTCGCCTTGACCGGGATGTCGTGGTCGTTGCCCCAAGCGTTGCGGACATTGAGCTGCACGCGCCAATCAATGTTTTTGAAAATCTTGCGGCGGTAGGTGAGCCAGACATCGCCGGCGAGCTCCGCCGGGCCGAAGAACGGATTCGCGAGGTCGGGGAACTGGGTTTCCATGATCGCACTGTTGTCGGCGATCTGGGCGACGCTCGTGTAGCTCTTGTTGGTGGCGACGATCTTTTCCTTGAGGCGTTGGCCAGTTAGAAACGGATTGCCGATCGCGACGCGCTCCTGCCAGCGGACGGCGGTGCCGACGCTGAACAGCTTGAGCAAGCTGTGTTCGAAGTCCTTCAGGTCATAGGTGGAGATAAAATTTGCGCGCCACTTGCGCTGCTCCTGAGCGACGGCTCCGTCGCGGGCAATCGTGGACGCGAGCGGATTGGCGATCTGCACGGCAAATTCTTCGCCGATCAAGCGGCTGCCCGCCAAGGCCGGCGCGTGGTCGATGCCGAGAAGATTGAGCTTGGTGAGATTGGCCAGCGTGGCATCGGCAACTTCCTTTGTCAGACGCGCGGAGCCGTTCACGACGGTCTCCTGTTTCGCAACGTTGAAGGAAACTCGCAAATTGCGGGTCACATTGCCGACGAGTTCGGCTTCGAATCCGCGGGCATCCAGATCGGTGGTATCGGTGAGGCCAGCGATGGCGTCGGTCTGCAACGCGCCGGAGGCCGTGAAGCGGTAGCGTTTCAGCGAGTTGGTCGGTTCCGGCAGGACCTTCATCATTGCGTCGATGAACTGTTGGTAGGACGTGTAGCCGGACGCTGCCGCTCCGCGGATGCTGGCAAACGGAATTCCCTGGGTCTGCGCGGTGAGATGGCGGCCGATGTAGACGTCAGGCATATTGTAGAGCATCCCCGTGGCACCCTGCGCGTTATTGGACGAGTTCGACTGGACGGTGTGGAACCAATTCAGGCGCAGGGATACGCGCCGCTCGAGGAATTCGAGGAGAAAACCGTATTCGTCGGTCGTGCCGGCGGGGGCGGCGATGATTTGTCCGTTCAAGTTGGCGCGCACGGCGATCGGGTTGAAATTGCCCGAGCGGTTGAAGTAGCCGCCGATCTCAGTCCCCAGGGGCAGGCGGGCGGTAAGTTTGCGGGGAACGCGGCCGACGAGGCTCCACGTGAAATTATGCACACCCTCGTCGAGATCAGGCTTGGCCCGGAGACGGGTGCTGGAGACGTCGAGCGTGTTGTCGGGCAGGCGCCCGTTGCCCGCGCTGGAGTAGGTCGCGAGATTATCCCAACGCCACCCGAAGACACTCACGATGTGGTCGCGGAAGAAGTCGCTCTTCACGCTGAGGGACTTGGAGTCGATGACTTGCCGGCTCCTAGAACCAAAGTTCAGGAAGTTGCGGACAGTGAGGTTGTCGGTTACGAGTTGCTTGGTCGTGAAATCGAAGAAGGTGACTTTGTGCGTTTCGCCCTCGCGCGGAATGTGGGCGCTGAACGGGTCGGTGATCCGCACATCGGCCATCGAGTTGGCACCGAGCACGGAGGGGCCGACGTATTTGATGACAGTCGGGCTGATGCGATAAGCCGCGCTGAAATCCTCTTGGAATACATCGGTGTTGAGATTGCGCGTGGTGCTGGTCCAGCCGAGCTGGTAAGTGAGGCTGAAGAGGTCGATCCGCTGCCGGTTGAAGAGGCCGGTGATTGTGTGGTTGCCGAGCGGAACGCCGAAAATATTTTTCCCCCGGTTCTCCAGATCCCATTTGTAAAAGGCCGTGGCACGAAACGCCTCGCGATCCCTGCTCTCGGTGCGATCCGACAGACCAAGCTGCTGGATGAAGGGACGACCGAGATTGGGATTGGGCTGGTCGTTCGTGAGGTAGCGGGAGACGTCGATGTAAACGCCTGCGGAGCCGTTGGCCCCGCCGTTTTGACCGAAAGAGAACGGCAAGGCGCGGGAAGACCGGGTCTTTTGCTGGTCATATGCTAGTTCCACGCCGCCGCGGCCGTCGAAAAACTCCTGGGTGAAAGCCAAGTTGCCGGCCTGCAATGTCTGCTCGACGCGGTTCGAGCCGCCCGAAATCAAACGGCGGCGGTAGTCGAAGATATTGCGGTCCTGCAAACTGGGTTCGGAGAAACCGGACAACCACGCGATGCCCTTGCCGGTGGCAATCGCGTCGATCGCCGCCCGCCCGTTGGGCACCTGGGTATAACGCACACGGCCCATGATGCCGGCGAGGCCAGCCAACGCGGGATTGGTGCTGCTGCCGAAACCCGGTGCGACCTGACCCGGAGTATCGTAGATCAGCGGGATGTGCACAAAGTAAGGCACGCCGTAGTAGCCGGTGAAGTTTTGCGGAATCGCGGCCGCCGAGGCGCGGTTGTCGACGGTGACTTTCGGTGCCCACATGTAGGTGGGAGAGCCCTGCTTGATGCGGGGGTCGAGCGTGACGCCGGGGATGCTGTCGATCGACGCGTCGGGGGGCTGGAAAAAGATGCTGAAGTCGTTGAGCGGCGGAATCACGTTGACGGGGGTGGACTGGGTGTCGCCCAACTCTCCGGAGACGCGCACCGTGCTGCGGCCGAACCAAGAGGTGCGGTCAGATTTGCGCAGGACCACATCGAGGGTGCCAAACACGCGGCGTTTTCGGTCGAAGGCCGGCTCTTGCTGGAAATTGTTCTGCTCGTTGACGGTCGCGATGCGGAAACCGAGGCGGCCTTTCTCGAGCACGCGGTTGATATCGGTCGTGCCGCGGTAGGAACCGTAGGAACCAAACCGCGTGCCGATTTCGGTGCGGTGGCGATGCAGCTCGGGGCGGATGGTCGAGGCCTCGATCAGACCGGCGGGATTGCCGATGCCGAAGAGCAGGGAGTTCGGGCCGCGGCTGATCGTGACGCGCGAGAGATTGTAGGAGTCGAAAGGAATATCGGTGATGAAGAAATCACGGGTATTGGTCGCGGCACCGATGCCGCGCACGCGCTGGTTGTTGCCCGGGCTTTCCCGCGCTTCGGCCTGGTCGGGACGGCCGTTGACCTGATCGCCGCCGGCGAAATTGCCAAACACGCCGCCGACTTCCGTGGAGGTCGTGAGCGAAAGAAGTTCGCCGGCGTTGGTTGAAGCGGTGTCGGCCAAAAACTCCGGCGTGATGATGCTCACCGAGGCGCCGACATCGCGGAGCGCGGTGTTGATGCGCGTGCCGGCGAGCGTGCTGTTGGCGGAGTAGCCGACCGAATCGTTTTCGCTGACGACAAAGGGATCGAGCGCGACGAGTTCATCGGCCCCACCAACACCGCGTGGGGCGCGCGTGACCGAGGGCGAATCACCGCGCGCCTCGGCTTTTTTTGGCGGGCTTTCGACGCGGCCGTCGACGGCTCGTCGGATCGCGAAAGAGCCCGACTCGGCATCGCGCACGACGATGAGACCAGTGTCGGCGACGAGGAGTTCGAGCGCCACCGCTGGGGTGTGTCGTCCGCTCACCGAGCGGGTGGTGATGCCGCGCACGAGGTCGGTGGGGAACGCGACCTGCACGCCGGCCTGCGCCGTGAACTGCTTAAGGGTGGTCTCGGCCGGTCCGGCGGGCAGATCAAACGATTTCGCGCCGGCTTCGGCAGCGCGCCCGGCGAGGGAGCCGAGCAGAGCGCACAGCACGACCAAAACGCGGAGAAAACCTAGCGACCACGGTTGCGGTGGGGAGAAACAGATCATGGGGGTAGGGTTCCGCGATTAAGACGAACTCCCCGCCGAAACCTTTACGCCAAAGTGCGGCGCAACTCCGAAATCCAGCAGCCACGCGGCGCTCACTCACGCCCGAGCAGGAGGCGGTCGGAGTGGTCTTGGTTCAGCTTCAGTCCGAACGTCGCCGAGGCCAGGCGCGCAAACGTCGCCGGATCGTCCTGCGCAAAATCGCCGCTGATGCGCAGCCGCCCCACCTGCTCGTCCGCGACCGCCAGCTGTATCCGGTTTACCCGGTTATACGCCTGCACGGCGTGGACCAGCTCCACCCCGTCGAACTCGAAGCGCGGCACCCGCCACGCGAGGAGCCGGCGAATCTCCTCGGCCGAAAGCGTGGTGACGTGGGGAGCCACCGACGCGGCAGCACGATCCACGATCACCTGCTGGCCCGCGGTGAGCAAGGGGGGCGACGCGCGCTCGGCCGTGACCGGCGCCGCGGGTGGACGAACCGCGTCTTCGACCCGCACCTTGCCCTCGGTGACGAGAACGGACACCGCGCTCGAATCGAGGCGGACGTTGAAAGACGTGCCAACCGCATGGGCTTCGACACCGGCGGCGGAAACGATGAAGGGCCGCGTGGCATCGGGTTCGACGCGAAAGAGCGCCTCGCCCCGCACGAGCTCGACGCGGCGTTTCCCGGCATCGAATTTCACGGCGATCACCGCACCGGGTTTGAGTTCGACAAGCGATCCGTCGGGCAGGCGGCGCAGCGGCTCAAACGCCCGAGCGACGGCCGACGCGCCGCCCTCCAAGCCACCTGGCGACAGCGCCGACCAGGCCCAGAGGCCGGCGCCGAGTAACACGAGCGCGGAGGTAGCGGCCAGCAGCCGATGCCGGGTCCGGCGACGCGCCCGCACGACCAATCGCGTCACCAGCGCGGGAGCCGTCCCGTGCAGGCGCGCGCGCTGAAACACGCCGGACATCCCGTCGAGCCGACGGAACGCCTCGGCGTGCTCCGGGGCCGCATCGTGCCAGCGTGCGAATTCGCGTTCGGCAGCCGCATCCAAGCCGCCCTGACGGCGCACCACCCAGTCGGCGGCGACGGCTTTCACCTCAGCGGAAGAAGGCGGGACGGGATTCATGGCTGGCGCAACCGACGGTGCACAAATTCCTCACAGCGGAGCAAGCCGCGGGCCGATTGGACCGCGACCGTATTTTCGGAAATCCCGAGGCGGCGCGCGACCTCCGCCTGCGTGAGGCCCTCGACCTGGCAAAGGACAAAGATCTCGCGGCAACGCGGCGGCAGCGACTCGACGGCTTCGGCAAGGAGTTGAATTTCCATCTCGGTCTCGGCGGAGGCATCCGGAGCCCCGCTCTCTAAGACGAGCAACTGGGAGGAATCCTTTACGGCCACGAACGGAGCGCGTTGTTCGCGTCGCACCCAATCGAGCGCAATCCGGCGAGCGACCGTGAAGAGAAACGCCTGGGCGAGCCGAATCGGCTGGATCGCGCGCGCCCGCCAAACGCGCAGATAGGATTCCTGCACCACATCGTCGACGTCACGGACCGTGGGAAACGTGCTCCGCAAATACGCCTTCAGCTTCGCATCATGCGGCTGCACCTCTTCCGTGAACCAGCGGGTTTTCTCGGCATGAGGCATGGGGTCAGCAAACGCGGAGCGCCGTCGCAATCAGGCCATAGTTAAGCGCGGGCGGAACGCAGCTCCAGCAAAATTTCATTTTCACGGCGGAGATGCGACGCACGGAACGACACGCGAGAAACGCCTAGGGAAACGCCCCGACGCGTGACGTCACGGGCGAGGTTCGACGAGCCGCCAGTGGGTGGGAGCGGAGAGGAAATCGATGGTTACGATGCCGTCGGCCGCCGGGGCGAGGGCGATGGTTTCGCCGCGACGGCCGTCGCCGATGCGGGGGACGGGCGGGAAGGGGGGGAAGTTCTCCGCAACCCCTCCCGAATTCAATCCCCCAGTAAATCCGGTTTCCTTCCAGTTCTACACGCCCCAGACTGTCACCGCCAGCGGATCAATTATCGGCGGTCACCTCACTGCCCGCGCCCACGTCCCGTAGGATGCGGACTTTCTCCTCAGTCTTGTAGCGTTTTCCTTTCCTGATCTGGGTCCTTTCGGTTGGACCCAGACCGAAACTTCAAGCGACTCGAATTTCCGGGATCACGTCAGTCCTGCCACCGAGCGCGAGGTTTCGCTTGCCGAGCGGGCTCGATGCAACGGATGATCCGGGTCTATGGCCCCGTGCCTCCACCCCGCAGCCGCACTCGTTTCCCTCCTCTTGTTCTCCGCCGGCGTC
>Ga0194118_10007887_pt1 | contig 10123 bp, 6 predicted proteins | sample TA2MahsurfametaG_2_FD_148662 | JGI IMG/M metagenome (GOLD analysis project Ga0194118, IMG submission 148662) | Freshwater microbial communities from Lake Tanganyika, Tanzania - TA2015013 Mahale N5 surface | ecosystem: Environmental > Aquatic > Freshwater > Lake | place: Tanzania: Lake Tanganyika... | reverse complement strand
AAGATTTTTTTGAACGCTATATCGTTTCGTGGATCTGCAAGTTTGGTCATAATTTACTGCCCTAATAAGATTTTAAAGCTATTTAGTATTTAAATTTTGTTCTATAGAACATTTTAGCCGCAAACCCTCCAAATTTCCGATAAAGCGTTTTGCTAAGCTTATGTATAAGTTTTTGTTAAAGTTTCTTTGTTAATATCAATTGAAATTATTTAAAGTACCAATTAGATACTCAAGACCTTACGTGTAACTATAACAGACATATGACTACTCTTCAAAGTTTTTTAAGTACCGCGTTAGTAAAAAATCTTAATTTCTTTTATATAATTTGTCTTCTGCTACATAGACATACCACCCATCGAATGTTCGTGTTCTTTTTTTAATTCAAGTTTATTCATTATTTCTTGCAGACGAGGGATAGACTTTTTATATAAGGCTATATCTGCGTAAGCATGAGCGGGATTTTCAATTTCATGCTTTAAATACTTCATCGGACAACCAAATGTTATATTATTCATCTTAAAACCATTTCCCTTAAGCAAACGGGTAATGTTCGTATTGACGAAGCTAGCGTGATGCTCTGCGGCTAACTTAGTGAGTTCTTTTACAGTAGTATGTATATCTTCACTATTTTTAAGCCGCCCGAATAAATCTTGTTCGGGGGTAATTTTATGCTTCGTTATATGTACGCTTACGTTATGTAGCTCTTGCATTATATTATCTTGTTGACCTTTATGAGCATTACTAATTGAATCTAGCAAGTCTTCAGACTGTAATTCCGGATATTTTATAGTATTATGTAGCGATGATAAAAATTCTTGCTTACCTGCAGTAATTTGTAGTATTTCAGGCAGAGTTTTAGCTTGTTCCTTTTGACGAGTAAAGTTATTTAAGGTGGTTTGCACGCGATGATTTTCAAGTTCTCTATCTAAATTGACACAAAGAGATTTTAAATTCTCGGTCTTCTTTAACTCGTTAGCGATTGTAGAGCCGTCTTTAAACCCCGTTTTTATACTATCGTCTACAGTCTTCCGTAAGGCTGATATTATATTATCTTGCTGCCCTAAACGTGCCTCGGCAACACGATCTAATAAGTTTTTAGAATGCAGGTCGGGATATTTGATATTATCTTTTAACTCGGCGAGATATTTTTGCTCCTCGGTAAATATAGTAATTAACTCTTCGGGTAATTTAGCCTCAAGTTTTGCTGCGGCAAACTTGTCTAGAGTTGACGTTACGTGATAGACTTCGAGTTTTTTGTCTAAACTTGTGTAAGTTGATTTTAAATCGGTTGTATTTTTCAGTTCGTAGACGATTACGTCTTTATCCTGTAGCCCTATTTCTATAGTATCGGCTACCGCTTTTTGTAGAAGCGGAATAATATTACCGTCTTTGACCGCGCATGCGTTACGGATCGAATCTACTAAACTATACGGATGAATATCTCTATATTGCAAATTATCTTTTAACTCTGCTAAAAAGCTTTGCTCCTTTGACAATACGCTCATTATTTCTTCCGGTAATTTAGACTCAAATTTCTGTTGTTTAAAATTACTTAAATTTATCTGTACGTTATGAGCCTCTAACTCCTTGTCCAAATTTATACAAGTCTTTTTAAGATTCTCCGTGTTCTTTAACTCGCTAACAATTTCATCTTGCGTTTTAGCTCCGCTCGTTAAAGCGCGGCGTATTAATGTATCCAGCTTATTTACTACCTGATCGGATTTTTGAGCGTAGGCTAGATCTATTGATTCTAGTATATGCTTTTGCTCGTTAGGATATTTTATAGTATTATGTAAGTCTGCTAGAAAACCTTGCTCTTTTGCTATAATCGCAATCATTTCTTCAGGGGAATTAGCCTCGATTTTAGCCGTCTTAAATGATTCTAGACTTGTTTTAATATAATGATTCTCACGTTTCTTATCTAAAGTAGTATGAATATCTTCAATATTGATAGTAGATTTTAGCGTTCGCATGATTTCCGGATCCGTCATAGAGCCTTTTTGTTGAACCTCTACAATAATTTTTTGAATATCTTGTAACAAGGTAGGCTGTTCATAGGAAATTTTAGCGGCTTCGCATACTTTATAGTCTTTAAAGGCGTAGTGTATCATAGCATGCTTATGTTCTTTCCGAAGTCCGACAAATAATTGTTGCTCTTTAGCTACGACCTCAAGCAATTCATCGGGATCGGCGGCTTGTTCTTTCTCTCTATTAAATAGATTGCATTGATTGGTTATGTAGCCGTGCAAAGCATTATTACAAAGTTCATTTAAATAAGTTAAATGTCCTCCCTTAGGCTTATTACTTAATTCGCCGATTAATTCCTTTTGATCAACATCCCCGCCGAAAGTTTTGATATCCTCTATTACTTGGATATGATTATTATATGACCTTTCGGCATACATCACCGCTCCTTTAGTATTGGATAATTCGGCAATTCCTCTTCCCTCGTTATGTTTGAACTCATTAAGCAGCTTATCCTCATTGATATTATATTTACTAATGTAAGCAAGGTCTTTTTGCGCTGCCGGAGTTAATTTACCTAGCTCCTCAAAGTTAGTAAAAAACTCAGCTAAAGTTTTAGCTTTTAGGCTGCTAATTACAGACCCGAAAATATCTTTAATCTCCGATGCACCGTGTGCTTTATCTCTTTGTAAGAGGTCGTTAAAATCACCGATCTCGCTCGGTTTAACGATCCTTACCGCAGCTCCTCGCATCCGTAAAGTATTAGCGGCCTCAAGGGTAATTTTAGAAGTAATAGAAGCCTCGCCGTCATTATCGGCTGCTATGATTACTCTTTCATTCTCAATAGGTGCGTAATTCTTAATGTTACTTATGCCGAGCGCGCATATTATTTTAGCGTCGATGCCCGCTTGCTTGATTGATAAAGCGGTCTCGAGTCCTTCGGCTATTATCGTTAGGTTATCGTGCCGACCTTGCCGCTCGAAATTGCTAATTTCTACAAAAGAACCTGCAATTTTACCGAATGATTTTCGAGGGCTATTAATAGCTGCTTTATTGTTTGTTCTTCTATCAAGAAGTAGTTGCTGACCGCCGGTGATATTACCGCTATCGTCTCTTGCAAAAGCAATAATAGCCGGTAATTTTTTACCTAAATCTTTATCGAAGATATCCGCAGTTTTAATATCCGAAGCTAAATCGCAATCTATACCTCTAGCGTTTGCAAGATACTTATAAGCCGTACTATTTTTCTCGATTACTTTTGCCCTACTATATAGATTTTCAGCTTTTTTAACTTTTGCATCTTCAATTGTTTTTTCTGTTATTGCTTGCTTGTAATGATCTACGTACCTATCTTTTGATTCATGATCGTAAACTAATTTTAGTCCGCTAGACTCGCTAATACCTAAAGCCCTGCGTAAATAATCGGCCGCTTCTTTAAAATTGCAATTTTGTTTTTCTTGTACTAAATCAAATAAGTCGCCGCCTTTACCTTCTTTAAAATCATACCAAGTACCTCTCTTTTCACCGGTAATTTTAACTATGAAGCTCCCGCTATTGCCGAAACGTAAATTAGTGCCGTTAGATAAATGCTTATTAGGCTCGCCGAGTAAATCTCTAGCTATTCTTTCCGCGCTCATACGCAACGAAGCGCGTAATCTTATATCTTCCTGTTCGTAATTTATTTTTTGCGCACGAACTTTATTTTGTAAGTATTCTCTGTTAGCATAAAATCTCTCTTTCGATGTCATCCTCTGCTTTGCGGATACCGAAATATTAGTAATATCTCTTTGATTTTGGACGTAACTTTGCGTACTTGCGTCTTGACCCGCTCTTTCAAGCCGCTTAGCGGTGATATTGTTTTGCCCGAGTTTAACGCTACCCGCTTGTCTCGTATTATAACCGCTGACTTGCGCTCTTTCCTCTAATTCAAGTACGTTCTCGCAAGTATCATCCTGATTTATATTAAGGTTATTTGACTTATATTCATGAACTAAATCTAAAATTTCCTCAACCTCGGATTTGCTAACCTCAGACCTTTCAAAAACGTAATAACCTGCATCTATTTTGTTTTTATCGACAAAGCTCGTGATTTGTTCCTTAAACTTCGAACTAACTTTATTATAAGTTTTAGCTAATATTCCTTTGTTTTCTATGGTTTGTTTAGCTTCCAAATCCACTGCCGTGTAATAGTTAATACTACTACCGGCTTCAGGGTTAAAGCCCAGTTGTCTTATCAAATGATCGTCGGTTTTTGTTGCAAGCTTGTTTGTATATAGATGAATATCTTTGATATGACGACTCATGGCAACGTAAGAGTTTTTGCCGGTAGAGAATCCGTCATGTAATACATATACGTCTCTAATTGAGCTACCTTGGGCTTTATAAACGGTTGAGCTATATCCGTGCTTAAATCCGCTAAACTCACTCGAATTAAACGTTACCTCCAGTCCGTTATCGAGTTTTACTACAAACTTTGTAGGACTTACTGATTCCAAGTTGCCGAAATCACCGTTACTTAAATTAAGTTCTTTATTACTCTGATTAAAGACGATACGGTCATTTTTCATAAAGAAGAAATCCTTACCGTCTTTGGTAATTGATATTTCCGATCCGCTTAAAATACCCTTTGCTTTTAACAACTCTCTTGCACCTGCATTTAAGGTATCAACGTCGGTATTTTTAACGGCTATAATTAACCTGTGCCGAACTGCTTCACTACTATCGTTCCAGTTGTTAAGCAGCTGCTCCATTGAGTCTATTTTGGTGCTTGCGCTATATAAACGGTTGTTAGATTTTAGTATATTTATCCCGCTTCTTATATCTTCGTTTGAAAAGCTAAGAGCAACCTCTCTACCCCATTCATATTCTTGCCTTCTTATATAGTTCATCTCGCAATATCCGAATTTATCCGCAAATACCTCAAACATTCCCCCTCGTGAGATAGACGACAATTGTCTCTCGTCTCCGGCGAGTATTACGTTACAGCTTCTGCTAGCGGCTACTCTTAGTAATTCGCAGTAATCGTCGTTACCGACCATCCCCGCTTCATCTATAACGATTAAGCTATTTTTGGGAAGATCGGCTCTATTATTGTGTAACTTAAATAAAAAACCTTTGATCGTATCGCAAGCTTTATATCCGACCGCCCCGAGTTCCTGTTTTGCTTTATGAGTAGGAGCTAGCCCGATTATGTTTACCTTTTTGTTGCTAGCTACCTGAGCTAATTTGCCGAGTACGTGACTTTTACCTGTACCGGCACGTCCCTTGAGGATTCGAAGGCCTCCGCTCGCTAGTAATAAATGAGATAACGCACCCGATTGCTGACTATTCAAAGATCGATCTTCGCTTATTATTTTACTAATCGTACTAAGCTCGACACCAGTACTATTTAGCATTAAATTCTTTTGATTTGCTATATATCCGCCGAGTCGCACTAGCTTTAATTCTTCGTCTCTAACTTCACTAGTAGTATAAAAACCACTCTCTCCGCCGCCTTTGTGATATAGAGGCATTATTTGATCTGAATTTAGAGCTTCAAGAACTAGGCTAGCGGCTTTTTCATGATTAGGAATACATTTAACCGCTCGCATCAAGTCTTTTTCAGTAAAAATACTTGCACACTTAACGACTCTAGCAATAACGTCCGCCCCGGTCTTTAGCGACTCTATATCAGCAAATTTACGCTCTTCGTTACGAATTACCGCCTCGTTTAACGACTTGCGCATACGAACAGGACCGATATGTTCTTGGGGATTAACGCCTATAGCGTCTACTCTGTTTTCTAAACCTAGCTTTTTGAAGTATTCGTTTATTACTCTTTTACCGCGTTCATGGATTATATCTTCCTCAGGTATAATAAAATTACCTTCTTTACCAGTTTTAAATTCAGGATTTAAATCTCTTGCTTTTGCCCCGAGCCTCTTTCCGTCTTCGGTAAATCTTCTCGTAGTAACTAACAAATGTGCATGCCAATTCTTTTCACCGTCGTGCGGTTTATGTATATCGACTTGCACGGCAAGTCCTTCTTTAACCCATTCCATTTCTTTAATAATTTCATGAGTAATATTTATTCTATCTTGCAAATCTAATTCTTTATCATCGGGTAGAGCTATTACTACGTCTTTTAAGAGTTGACTATTGCCTTTTCTCTCGGCATGCTCTACCGCATTCATTAATTCATTTATGTTTTTAAATCTTTGATCTACTCCCTCAGGTAATAGAATATCGTGATAAACATTATCACCCCTATTAGAAAAGTTATAAGTAATATTTGTTTTTTGATCTTTAATTATGGTTCTAGCATTATATGCACCTTTACGACAAGCATTGCCGCCGTTACTTCTACCTACTATTTCTATTCTTGCAAACTGAATTGCCATAAGTAAAACGTATTGCTTAATATATAAAAATTTTTTAACTGTACCAAATCTACTTTTAAAAAGCAAACAAATTTATTTTGTATATTGCGTATAACAAAATTGCTCCGCAATGTTTGCTATAACTTTAAGCTCGACTCAAGAAAAAGGTTTTATGTATTAAAAAACATAGCAAGAGGTATATAAATAGGTATGGTAGGCCACGGGGGAATATGATATATAAATATATGTATTACGAGTAACGGTAAATTGTAAGATTTTATATCCCAGTTTTAATAAAGAATATTGAATGATTATTCAACGCTAAACCTAAATTTTAATATATGTATTTTATTGCAAAAAATAATAAACAAACTGTTGCTATTTCAGATGGTAAAAAACTGATTTTATTAAACGGAAGTACTGATAACAATGATTCTATTAATCATTTCATAAACAAACTATTAAGACTAAAAGATAATTTTTGGATTAAGTGTACTTGCTGCGATAATGCGCTTCTAATTATTTGCGCATTACACGGTAAAATTTATATTAGATGTAAATCTCGTGCTAAACACGATATAAATTGTTTTTTTATACAAAAAAATATTGTTTTCTATAGTAAGTATTTTAAACCTATCTACTCAAAACGAAGCAAACAATTTTTTTTGTATAAAAATGTTACTGATATTGTAAATAACGACACAGATATCGCTTCTATAGAAACAAAGAATGTTTCTTGTACAAAATTAGGACAAATTTTATTTACTATATTAGACGATGCTAAAGTAAATATTTTCTATACTAATTCATCAATTTCAGTATTTGAACAACTAACTTTGATTACAAATGCGTTTAATGATGATCAAAAATTAATAGCGAAAAACATCCCTCTTAAAAAATGTTATAGATATTTATTAAATGATACGATGCTTGCTAAAGCAGAAATATTTTTACAAAAAGCTAATTACTGGTTTCCTCACCCCCTAGAACCTTTTGTGATATTTACATCTATAGTTACTAAAATCACTTATAATAGCTTTATTACTAAAAAAGATAATAAAACGTATAAAGTTGCTAATAAAATATCAACTACGTCTCATTGGATTAATTTAGACAAGTCCGCTCCTTATTTTTTAGCCGTATCTGCAATAATCGGCAAAGATAATCAAATTATACTTAAAGACGCATTTGCAATCCCAATCTTTAGCACAAGGGTACTAATGCCTATAGAAAGTAATTATGAAAGAACTATATTGAAAATAATTTTATCCGTTGTTAATAAATACTATAATATTACTATTATTAAGCCGTTGTTTGATTTTATAACCGATAACAAAGAAAAATATCGTCCTGATTTTATCGTTATTCATAATAATAACAAAATATTTATAGAAGTTCTAGGTAGTAATAATCCCGATTACTTAGCGCACAAAAATCATATTAATCGAATTGCAAAACCTGCATGCAATCACTTTATCGCCGTCAAAGCGTTTGATTTACAAAATAATTATGATCACTTTATTTATGACTTAACAAATGCACTACAGGAATCATTATAAAAAGCCACATATGCAGCTTTCTCTTGTGAAATTATTTTTTTATGATAAAATACACGTATTATTAAAACTATTTACTATATATTATGGAAGTAATTAAAGTCGATCCGCGTGATTGCACTAAATGGAAATATGCAGATCGTAGTTTCTTTGAATACGGCGATCCTAACATCTTGGCGGAAGATATAAAGCGCAACGGGCAAATAGAACCTGTATCTATTAGGCTGCTAAAAGGTGATGGTGATTTTAAATATGAGGTAATAGCGGGTAATCGTAGATTTCAAGCTTGCCTTGCTTCTAATATAATGATGAAAGCAATAATACGGGATGTTTCCGATTATGAAGCCGCTATTATTCAAATCAAAGAAAATGAAAAAGTTGCGCTATCCGACTATTCACGAGGTATATCTTTTGCAAAACTCAAAGAAGATCAAAAATTAACGCAAGATCAACTTAGCGATATTACGGGATACTCAAGAAGCAAAATACAAAATTTTTTGGCTTTTGCTAAAATCGATCAATCGATTTGGAATGCGGTATCTAATATATCAAAAGTATCTGCAAGGTCGGCAGAAACCATTTATACTATAGCTAAACGCAGCGATGTTTATAAAAAGGCTTTAATAGAAATTGCCGATGAAATACGCAAAGGTGCGGGTAGTCATAGAATAGAAAAGCTTGTAGATCAAATTGTACTGGGTGAAGACAAAAAGATAGACGAGCATGTGGTAAAATCACAAAGCGGTCAAGTCTTAGCAATCTGGAAAAATAACAAATTAGAATTTTCTAAAAATCTTGATATCGATCAACAACAGCTATCTAATTACATCGCTAAATACTTTAAATCATAAACAATTTTATTAATATGGATAACGTAGCACAACAAAAACTCAAACTAGAGCAAAAAAAGAATAGACTGGTTGCTGAAGAAACAAGATTAAAACTGAAAGAACGTAAAATGCGGACTCGTCATTTAATTGAAGTAGGCGGACTCGTTACTAAGGCAGGACTTGATTATTTACCTACCGCTACTTTATACGGAGCATTATTGTCAATAGCTGCATCATTAGAAACTGATAAGGGAATTAAAGAGCAATGGACTAAAATCGGTAAAACAAAATTAGATCAAGAGCAAACTGATAAGCATGCAGTAATTTTAAAGTTTGAATCCGAGCCTAGTAATGAAATTCGCACAATTGTTAGAAATCACGGTTTAAAGTGGAATAAGCTTAGATGCGAGTGGTACGGGTATTGTAACAATGTTGATTCTTTAAAAAATGATTTAGGTGCTACTTTATACCAAATTGAAGAAATTTAAACAAAGGATTTTATGATAGGTTCACAGCATAAAAAAGATTATGATGATTTTTCAGAGCATCCGCTAGCTCCGCTATTTTTTGAATATGTTGATATGTTAAAGCGAGATCATTTTCACAAAGAAGTAGAAGATTTACTGGCTGTTGCAAAAGAATATTATTTGCCTGAAAATCGCAATATTATTACTAAGATCATAATTGAGATGCAAAGGGCGGCCGTCTCTGATGAGACAAACAAATTTCATCAATACTTGCGAGAATTATGGGATAGTTAAATCGAATTAATATTATTATCAACTAAATTTAGAGACTTTATATGACAAATTCAAATTACGGCAAACCTTATAATACTTTTGCAGAGCATCCTCTAGCTCCTATATATTTTAAATACGTAGATATTTTAATCTCCAGAGATATAAATCAAGACGTACAACTCTTATTAGATATTGCAAGTAATCCTATAACCGAAGAAACTACAGAAATATTTACAGATATTGTTGCGGCACTTGTAAGAATTGCCAATGAAGATAATGTTAATGAATTTGAAGAATTAGGGTGCATGTTAGATAATCCGAACTAACTATTTTTTGTTCATTAGCTCTTTCATAATATATACCTATTTCCCCTGATTTCTCTTGACTAATCCTATAGTGTTTTTATTATATAGTTATTAGCAAATGAGAACTGAGCGTGCAACATTTTAAAAATCTAGAGGAGTCGGTAGACTTTTTTAACACTGAAGAAAAATGCCACAAATATTTAAAATCTATTTTATGGCAAAAAGGCTGCTACTGCCCTTTTTGCGGTAGTCATAAAATTCATCAATACAAATCTAACTTTAAGAAAAATCGCTGCTATTCTTGTAAACAAGATTTTTCTATTCGTAAAAACACGATCTTTGACGATTCACGTCTATCTCTTCAAAAAT
>Ga0194118_10007882_pt1 | contig 10126 bp, 7 predicted proteins | sample TA2MahsurfametaG_2_FD_148662 | JGI IMG/M metagenome (GOLD analysis project Ga0194118, IMG submission 148662) | Freshwater microbial communities from Lake Tanganyika, Tanzania - TA2015013 Mahale N5 surface | ecosystem: Environmental > Aquatic > Freshwater > Lake | place: Tanzania: Lake Tanganyika... | reverse complement strand
GAGGAATTGTATAGTCATTTGAAGTATCTAGCAAACGAATTAATGGGTTCTTGCGATTATCTGTTTGTGCTTTTATATATTGGGATAAATACTTATTTAAATTCTTATTAACTGCAAAAACATATGCTCCTTTTATCCCTCGAAGCAAAATTGTTTTATAAATATTGATGATATATTCCTTCAGAATAGCTTGATCAGTTATAGTGTTTTTACCGGCTTTATCCTTATAACGATCTTTATAAATAACTAATTCGTCATTATCAAAATCGTAATCAATTTCTGGTCCTATAATAACACCGACATAATTTAGGTCATACCCTTGAGTTGTATGAATGCACCCAACTTCATTTATTGAATTTGGTGAGTTCACCCAATCAACAGCCACGCTATTCCATTTAAGTTGAATATTACCAATTTTTATGTCAAATTTATTTTTGTCTTTTTTTGATATCCATTCCCAAGCGTATCCAGCAACCAATCTTGAAAGTCCCTCTGCCTTCTCCTTTAAATTAATTTCTTTCACAAGATCCTCGGGATTGTCGAATAGCCTTAAGTCAAAATCTAAAGACTTATAAGGAAATAATTCCTTAATGTTTGAATCGAGTAAATTGTGTATGAAATTAACATAATTAATTCCACCCATTGACCGAAACTGAGATTTTAAAGTTTCAACTCTTGTTGTTTTCTCTTTTTCAAGTGTGACAAATCTTTCTCTTGGTGCGTCAGATGGTTTTATTGATTGAAAACGGTCGTAAAAAATAAGACATTTGTTTGAATGATGTAAAACCCAATCTAGCTCTGAGCAGGTATGTTTGTCTAAGCCAAATTTTTTAGAAGTAATATCAAAGGGTTTAAAATATGGTCCAAGGTTAACTCGTTGCCTCAATCTATGTCCTTCATCAACAATAACCAAATCGTATTTCTTTTTTGCTAAGTCCGAAGGGCCTATTACCATATCAGATGACAGGCCTTTGATGTTTTTAAAAACTTTTGAAATGGTTTTGCGGAATGATGACATAGGGATTACGAGAGCCATAGTCATTTTAGCGTATTTCAACTTCACTTTATTGACTAACTTAAAAAGTTCTTCATCTTCCTCCTCAAAATCTGAAAAATTAAATTCATCAAGGTTTGTCTTTAAAAGTTTAAAAATAAAAATGGCAAGTATGGATTTTCCTGTACCAGCACCCCCCTGAATTAAACTAGTTTTGGTTTTATCATCCAAAAGACAAGTCAAAATCATTTTTAATCCGGAAATTTGTTCTGCTGATAATGATTTGTAAGGAGAATATTTAAATAAATCGGAATTGTCTATATGCTCTAATGAATGTCTCGCGATGCCAAGACCTCTTAATTCGCTCCATATATCTTTAAAAATATTCCAATAAATTTCTTTTTGCTGATAGTAACGATGATTTGCTATACCCAAATTCGCATTTTGCAAAGTATATAGCCCATCTGCAGAAATGTATCTAATTAAATAGGATTCAAGATCTAACGCTGCGGACTTATTAAAAAGTTCACTTAAAACGAGATGCACTTTTGTGTTTTTCTGTTTCTGATCGTTTTTTGAATGTGTATTAAGGCGTTTAATTACATCAGTAGTTTCGCCAACATATGCCTCTTGAGATTTGTTATTATTAAGGAAATAAACAATTGGCCAAGACAAAAAGTCTCTGTGATTTTCAATCAATTCAGTTTCAATATTAGAATTGAAATCGTAATGATATATAGAGAAGTCTTTGTGCATTTATAGTTCTGTGTACTTGTCAGCTTTGCCTTTAGCTTTGTCAATAGGATATTTATCTTTGTTCTTTTTGATTTTTTCTTCTATAATATCAAAAGGATCCAAATGGTGCTTGTCAGCCAACAAAAATGCAAAAGATAGTATATCAGCTAACTCTTCTTTAATTTTTTCTATGCTCACATTTTCGCTTTCTGGCTTTTCTTTCCAAAGAAATAATTCGTTTAATTCTGACGCTTCAATGGATATAGCCAAAGCTAAATTTTTTGAGTCATGAAACTGTTCCCAATCTCTGTCATCTCTAAATTTCAAAAGTTGAGATACAGTTTCTTTATATTTGGTGTCCATATTTTGTAGATTTTTATTTCAATTTCAATTATTCATATATTGTTCGTAAGGGTGACAGCTAACGTTTTGCAGCTACAAGAAGTTGGCGATTTCGGAGACGGAAACTTTCTGCCACCGATGAACTTGATACGAAGCACAAAGCTTCATTTAACCACTGAACCGCCAATTTCTTGTAGGTGCTGTTAGGTGCTGGCGTTCTGTCTGTCGATGCTCTGTTGTCCATTGTTTACTGCTGTCTTGGTGCGTTGGCTTGGTAGCTCTTTTGCATTTTTTTTGTTTGGCTTTTGCTTTGGCAAAAAATGCAAATGTGCTACCAAATGCGTTGGTTTTTTTAGATGTTTAAAATATTTTCTATTTGTTTTTGTTGATGTTCCTCATTACCATTTAAATCGAAAGGAACTGCTTCTAAAGCTAAGTCACCTTCATAAATAAAATTATCTAGCTTACTAGAGAAGTTAGGATTTGATGGATAAAGTAAAACGAGGCACGGATCAATACTGTCAGTAGTGTATTTTTTTCCATAAGCATAGAGTTGATACATGTCTGCTTGAGAGATATTATAGTTCTTTCTTTCAGCAAACTGGTCAAGTAATTTCCATTTCGTATCAACTATTTTTTTTCTTATGCTTTCTTTATCGATTACAATGTCTGGTTTTAATCTAAATTTAGGTTCTCCTTTATGTTTTTCAACTAAGAAATAAGATTTGTCTTGCACTTTTATTTTAAAACCGTCAGAATATTTACTAAACAGAAAAGCTATGTAGTCCTCAAAGATTTTTTCCATCGGGAAAAGGATAGCCATATTCAAATTATCTCCTTTGAAGTTTGTAAATGATTTATTAGTTAGAAATATTTCTGACCACAACAAAAGGGTTTTGTACTTTAATAAAAGTCTATTGATAGAATTTACGGTTGTTAAGTCCGCTTTTATATTAGAAGAAATTTCAACATCCTCAAGGTGGGATAGGATTTTATTTATTGAATAATAGTTATTATAGCTGTTAGTGATTTTGAGTAATTTGATTAATGTTGTTTTAATCAATCTATTTGCTGGAATATTTGGAGAATAATCAGAAAACTCACAAAAAAATTTTGCTTTGTCTGCAAAGTTAAATTTGATGTTCTGATTTACTTTTAACTTTCCTCTTAGGTAAGGAACATTCTCTTCCTTTAAAACATAATCTGATTTAACTCCATGATTAAAAACTTTCTCCGCTTCATTGATATAAGACTTAATAAAGACTTCTAGTATAGGAAAATCTTTCTTTGATTCAATATGGGCTTTGCTGATATTTACAAAGGGGGAATTTTTAAGATGCTTAAGCATTCTTAAAAAAATACTCTTTGTTGCTCCTAACTGGTCTGCTGTTTTGTCTAAATGTATTTTAGGGAGTATTTCCAAATGCAAACCTTCTTTTGTCTCTAATACACCTACATAATTTTTTACTTTGATTTGCCTACGTTTGCCTTTTGAGAAAAGAGAAAAAGGTTTCTCACTTTCGGCAGATTCATCTTGGTTTTGAGAGATGTATTTGTGAATACTTTCAAAATGTTTTTCAGGCAAATATAGTTCCGCCAATGAACTTACAGCATCGCTACTGTAATCATTAATTGAACGAATTACACCGTATTCACAGATATGATAAGATTCTTTTTTCAAGTTATGCTTCTGCTATAGTTTTAGTATAAATTGAAGTGAAGAATTCAGCTGTGATAGAAGAATAGTCTTCAGTTACAATTTTCTCATTGATTGTGTAAAGAATTTTTTCCTCAAAACCATCTACTTCTTTTCCAAACATTTTTCTTTGTTCCGTTATTGATTTTGGAATAACGATTCTGTTATCTGGTGTCTTACCAAATTCTTTATTGTCACCCAAGACAAGCTGAATTTTTTCGTAATCACCATAAAAATATTCCTCAAGCAATGGAATTACTTTGTTTCTAAATGCTGAACATAAATCATTTTTTGTCGCCACATTTATAAAATAAGCATGTCCAAGCAAATGGTCTTTGTCGAGGAGAAACTCAATTCGACTATTCATCATTTGAACTAAATCTTGTAAATTAATGCCTTCAACATCTTCTGACAATAGAGTAGAATCTGCTGTGTATTCAAAAAAGGTAAATCTTCTACGTAATGCGGTATCAATTAAAGCAATTGATCGGTCTGCAGAATTCATTGTTCCAACAATGTAAACATTGTTTGGAACTCCAAACATTTCATCTCCAGCAGCTCCAGAGTATGTGAGTTTTGTTCTTAATTCTTCTTTTGCTCCTATTCGTTTTGAATCTTCAATCAATGTTATTAACTCACCAAATATTTTTGAAATATTTCCTCGGTTAATTTCATCAATTATTAAAACATAGTTAGGAGTAGTTGATATTTTCTTTGATAAAATATATTCTAAAAGTGCTTTTAATATACTGTCATAGCCGAAAATATATTTATCGTATTTTATGTCTAATAGATCTTGCAACGGAGTGCCATCCTTTTCTCTGCTTTGAATATTCTCAATAGTGATTGTGTTTTCATTTAAAAGTTTAAGCAAACCAAAAACTAATCCCTTGGGCAGAGTAATTATTGAGCCTTCATCTCTGGTTATTTCAATTATTTCATTATTTATTTTTGAAATTGTAAATATCCCTCCCCTTGAATTAGAAAATTGCTCACCTGTTTCTAATAATCTAGTATTTTGCGCCTTTAAGCAAAGTTTCTTAAAAATACCATCCTCAATATTATACTCAACATTGCCTCCATTTACAGAAGGTTTAATGCCCTCAACAAATTCTTCATAAGAATATGATTGATGAAATGTCACAAATTGAATTTGTCCTTCTGAAATTAAAGCATCAAACTCGTCTTTTATTTGCATTCTTGTCATTCCTGCTAAATCATTTCCTTTTACTATTGATAAAGCATGATTAATTGCATTATGTGTCTTTCCAGTTCCTGGAGGCCCATATAAAATTTGGTTTAATGGCTGATTTGATAAAGAATTAGCTTGAATTGTTTCAGCTTCTTCTCCACCTCCGCCAATTCCATGAAGCCTATCTTTATTGAGCAAGTAATAATGAATGAACTCTGGTCTAAATGCAAAAACCTTTCTTGGAAGTTTTGAATGGTCATTAGTAAATCCACTTCTAAATGCTTCTGCTAAAGCATGAACATCGATAAAACAGTTAAATGCTTTACCTCTATTGCCCCATTCAGAAGGTTGCCAAGCACATATTAAGTAGTCATCAAATGTATCACGCTTATATATACCAAGCATTACAGTTTTTTCAGTTTCACTTTGTTCAACTTCATAACCAATTGTAATATGGTCAGCAGGAAACTGCATTGCCTTTTCATAATCACTACGATGCCGCCAATTAACCTTCTTTAGGTAAACATGAAGTGTCAACTCTTTATCTCCATTTACAATTTTTATGTAATTATAACCTGCTCTTTCTGTCCTACTTTCTGAAATTAACCAAGAGTTATTTTCTAAAGCTTGTTTGAGCAACTCTAATTCATTGTAACCATCAAAGTCTTTGGCATCTTCAAGAGTGCCGTTAAGTAGTGCTTGCTTTGGCATATTGCTTATTCTTTATTTGTTTTGAATTCGTATTAAAAAAAAACTGATTATAGATTTCACTAGCAATTTCAAATGCTAGTTTGGGTGGAACCGCATTGCCAACTTGTCGCCATTGTTCTTTGTATGAGCCTACGAAAATATGCTTGTCTTCAAACGATTGAATTCTTTTAATTTCTTCAATTCTCAGAAATCTATTTTTCCAATGAAAAGGTCCCATATTATTAGAATGACTTGCTTGAATAGTCCACGAAGGTCTGCTAGGAGATAGTTTTAGTAAGAAAGACCAGTAGCGAGAACGCCATTTAAATATTGGATTTGGGTGATTTCTTTCTTTTGTAAAAAACAAATAATTATCCCCTGGGGGAATCAATTTTAAAAGGTCTTTATGTTTTGAACCTGCTATCATTTTGACGTCCTCAGATAAATCAATATCAATATCATTTAAAATATCACCACAAGTTACCCAAGGTTTTGTTCCTTTTATTGGTTTAGTTGGATCAGAATGTGTCTGTTTTGGAAATTCGAAATCTGCCATGGATTTTTTAACCCCAATACAAATAAATCTTTGTCTAGTTTGTGCCACACCGAAATCAGCAGCATTAAGAACATTGTGAAATATTTTATAACCTAATCTTTCACTTTCCTTTTCAACTAATTCCAAGGCTGTTTGATGTGGCTTAAAAACAAAACCATGAACATTTTCAAAAAAGAAAAACTTAGGATTTAATTCTTCAACTGCTCTAAAGTAATTTGTTACTGTCATAAAGCCATCTTCATCATCAATACCTCTCTCTTTTTCTTTGCGATAAAATCGAGATTTTGAGAATGGTGGGCATGGAGGACCGCCTACTAAACCATCAATTACTTTGTGCTTCTTTTTGATTTTTTTGAAATCAACATTTTCAATAGTATCACAAACAATTTCTGAATTTGGAAAATTTACTTTTAAGGATTCACAAGCTTTACTCCAAATATCTGAAGCAAAAACTGTTTCAAATCCTGCTTTTTCAAATCCGAAATCAATTCCTCCAACTCCAGAAAACACACTAACAATTTTAGGCTTCATTAAATATTTGAGATTAAATGTTTAACAATTGCCTTTCCTAACAAAGATGGTACGGCATTACCAATTTGTTTTTGTATTGAACGTCTCGTTCCGACAAAATGATAGTCTTCTGGGAATGTTTGAATTGCTGCACTTTCAGGAACTCTCAACCTCCTATTGTTCCAATGAAATGGACCAACCCAAGGGCCTGGTTGTGCAGCAATTGTCCAAGATGGCTTATTTGGATGAAGTTTTAATAGAAAATTCCAAAATCGTTTATTAGCTTCAAATTTTGGATTAGGATGTCCGCTTCTTTCTGTTAAAGCAAAATAATTCTGACCGGGAGGTATTTGTTTAAGTTCTTCATCATAAGTTTTTCCAGTAGTCAGTTCCTCTGACTCAAAATATTTATCTGTATCAAATTTCCCAATCCAATCAATTACTCTCTCATGAGGCAACAAATCTTTTTTGATTAATAATTCTAATTCGTCTCCGTGAGTTTGTATTGGTTCTCCGATAATGCCTTTTCTAGAGGCGATGAAGAATACTCTTTTTCTTTTTTGAGGAACACCAAAATCTAATGCATCAGCACGATAGACAATGAATTTATATCCCAATTTGTCAATTGCTTCTTTTAAATCTGAAACAGCTTGAGCATTTTTTGGATGCAAAAGACTTTCAACATTTTCCAATAAAAAGCCATCTGGTTTTAGTTCTTCAACTATTCTTAAATATTGTCCAATCATATTCCTTGGATCTTCACTTCCAAGCCTATTTTTGTGTGTCACCCAATATCCTGCTTTTGAAAATGGCTGACAAGGTGGACCGCCTATAAGTATTAGTTTTTCTGGATTATTTGCTTTTAAAATTTTTGTGTAATCCTTGGCATACATCTCCTTAATGTCTTTATGAAAGTGAGCAGAGTGTGCAAAATATTTGTTTGCCTTCATTGTAGCTACACTATCTCGGTCAAAATCTAAACTGGAAATTACTTTTGCTCCTGCTAGTTGAGAGCCAATATCTAGGCCGCCTGCACCCGAAAAGAAACCAATAGTTTGAATTTTACTATCAATGATTAAATCAACTTTGTCGTTTACCGAATATCCTCGTTGATTAAATTCAATACCTATAAATTCTTTCTTTGAAGAAACCTTAAAATCGTTTTCAAATAATCTTAATTGCGGTTCTTCGACAAGCATTAAAGATTCTTTTGGCAATTTATATTGAATGGTTTTAGTGCTTATCATTTTTCTTATTGTATTTAATTTTTTCTTCCGCCACTTGCATAGCTTGTAAAGCCAAATCTTCGTCTTGAACTTCGTAATACAGTTTGTCTGAAAGCCAAGCTATAATTACTTCATTCTTTTGGTCTTTATAAAAGTTAGCAAGAGATTTCACTTGCTCTTTTGTCGGCATACGTTTGTCTTGCTCGATTTTGCTCAAGATGGTTGGGTCAAGCGAAAGTTTAGCCCCAACTTCTCTAAGCAATAGTCCTTTGCCTTCTCTTAATTCTCTTAATGTCGTCCCAATTGTTTTCAATGTGCTTTCTTTTGACTTGACAAATATTGGCAAATGTAAAAAATATTTTTAGAATAAAGGTCAAAGGTTGCCTTCAAATTTTCAACAGTCCACTTGTCGGGTGGTGGGTGGGCTTTGGGTGCAGTTGGGCAAAATTAAATGTGGTGTTTTTGGGTCGGCAAGTGCGTTGGCAAAACACCTCTTTTAATTTTGCGAAGCGTTGGCATTTTGTCGTCTGTTTTAATGTTAGTTTGATGTCTGTTGTGTCGTCCGCTACGCTTGCACCTAACGTTTTGCAGCTTGGCGAAGTGGCGGATTTTGAAGCACTTACTTTCAATCTAGCACAAAAGTTCAATCGAAGAACTGCCGTTGAATTTAGCATCGAACCCGCCATTTTGCCAAACTGCTGTTAGTGGCTGTTTTTATTTGTTTTTCAAGTCGTTAACTATGTTTTCAGTTGATTTATCATTGTTAAAATATTGTTCAACTATTTTTTGAGTTTTCTTTTCATCATTTAAAGTTTCACGCAATGTTGATAACAAAAATTCATAATTAGTAAAGTCACTTTTATTTTTTAATATTTTACCAATCCACTCCCACATTTTTTTTAATCCTATTTCTTTTTCAATTGCGATAAACATCATCGGAGCATAGTCATACACAAAAGTTTGTCTATCAACTATTTCGCTAATAGACTTAATCTTTGATATAGGAATTGTCTTAAAGTCAGTTAAATATTCAAATTTTTTATTTATTTTCTTTGTGTAAAATTCTTTTCCTTGAATCTCTTCTACTAATTTCAAGGACATATATTCCGTAAAACCCTCTGAAATCATATCGCCCAGCTCAGAATTTGGCACCATATATGTCCCAAAATAATAATGTCCAAGTTCGTGAGCAATGAATTGTTTATACCAATCTTTATCTTTATCAAAAAGTGCACCTATTCCGTCGTTACCATATCCTATTCCCATTATAGTTGGATATGATACAAAAAGCCATCCATATTTAGGAGCGGTTGGTGTTGTGCTTACAAAAACTGGAGGTTCTGAAAATTTAATCTTTAACTTACTTTCGTAATATTGTTTGTATTGATTAACTAATTTTGAAAAATCATTAATATCATTTTTTGAAAAAGTTGGATTAAGTAATATCAAATTACCATCATCAATAAAATCAAACTTACCACAAAAAACAGCCATTTCATATGGTTGATTTGTTTTAAGATTAACTTTTGTAGATTTCACAGGCTTATTTCCATTTACATAAATTGTAGAACAATCAATACAATCAAAATCAATATCATAATACATTTTTTCGTAAGATATATCATTTTTTGCGTCATAAATATATGGATACCAAGCACTTTGAGAACCGTCTGCTCTAACTGAATAACCATTAAAAGCTATATTTCCTTTCCAATCTGTTTTTGAATAATTATTTATTGTGTCAGATGCAACGGCATATTTACCTACATATCTAAATTGTAATTCATTCGGTAAAAATTTACCTTTACCAGAATTGTCTGGAAAATAATATGCTATACTTTCTCCTGTAGAAGTTGAATCTTTGTCTGATTTACGAAATCCAAGCACAAAATCGTTCGGTTTCTTGCTTTTAATATGAAGTAAATTCATTCCAGAATTTAATCTTATCAAATAATCTTGAATTCTAGGTATATTGCTTATTGTTAAATCACAATCAAAAGTTCCTTCAATAATTGAAATTTTTACTTTTCCTTTAATTGTTGGATAATTTTCTTGAGCGATTGTCATAATTGAAAATCCTAAACTCAAAATTATTGTCAAGATTTGTTTCATTTCTTTTTATTTTTATTATTTCAGCGTATTGGTTGTCAAAATAGCCACTAACTTACCTATTGGCGCAACAAAG
>Ga0194118_10007880_pt1 | contig 10126 bp, 10 predicted proteins | sample TA2MahsurfametaG_2_FD_148662 | JGI IMG/M metagenome (GOLD analysis project Ga0194118, IMG submission 148662) | Freshwater microbial communities from Lake Tanganyika, Tanzania - TA2015013 Mahale N5 surface | ecosystem: Environmental > Aquatic > Freshwater > Lake | place: Tanzania: Lake... | reverse complement strand
AAGGATTACGACATTGTTTAATAGAGAGATTCCAGTTAAACGAACTATATGTATCGAATGATATTTATCTCGGTGATGGAAAATCAGATGGTATTTTATTATATGGAACAAATGCGGTTGGTAAAACTACTCTTATCCGAGCATTAGGAATTTCGGTTATATTAGCACAAGCTGGTCTATATGTACCATGTACTTCATTTAGATTTAAACCATATAGACATATATTTACGCGCATTATAGGAAACGATAATATTTTTAAAGGACTTTCTACATTTGAAGTCGAGATGTCGGAACTTCGCACCATTTTGCGTTTAATGGATGAAAATAGTTTAATATTAGGAGACGAATTGTGCTCTGGCACAGAAACAGTAAGCGCAACCAGTATTTTTGTCGCAGGTATTCAAAAGTTACACGCAAGTAGGAGTAGCTTTATATTTGCTACCCATCTACACGAGATTGTTGAATATGAAGAAATAACTTCTCTCCAGACCGTTCACTTAAAACATATGGAAGTTAAATATGATAAGGAAAATGATGTCCTTGTATATGATCGTAAGCTTAAAGATGGTCCAGGTAATAGTTTATATGGGCTTGAAGTATGTAAATCTTTAAATCTTCCTCAAGATTTTTTAGAAGCGGCGAATGATATTCGGTTAAAATATAATCCTGAGGGCAGGAGTATTCTTTCTCTCAAACAGTCTCGCTATAATTCAAATAAAATTGTTAGTACTTGTGAAAAATGTGGTAAAAGTGCTGGAACGGAAGTTCATCATTTACAGCATCAGGCAAGTGCGGATGAAAATGGTATTATTAAAACATCAGAGACCGTTTTCCATAAAAATAATCTAGCAAATTTAATGACATTATGTGAGATGTGTCACAACGAAATTCATAAAACAAATACAAAACAGAAAAGAGTAAAGACTACAAAAGGAACAGTTCTCTCAAAAATTTAATATTTAATATATATTTATTTATAATATATATTTATAATATATAATGCTGCCAAATTCTGATGGATTGATTATCCCTAATTATGATGGTATTTCGGCAAGAGGAGGTAGAAGAGCTAATAAAAAACGTAGAAGTATAAAAAATAGAACCAGAAAAATAAAGAGAAGTAATAAATCGAGAACTAGAAGAACATATCGTTAAATTATAAATAAATATAAATTTATAATTTAGGTAAAATTTAACGTTTACGAGTATTACGTTTTTTTGTTTTTTGTTTTTTGTTTTTTCTTGTTTTTCGTCGTCTTTTTCCACCAATTTTATTTCCAGGACAACTCAAATCTGGCATAATTTCATTTGTAAATGGGTTGGTAATTTCGCCTTTTTGAGGGCAAAGGTCACCTTGTAATGGAGTCATTTGTTGAACTAATGTATTAAACGCATTCATTGTCATTCTTCTATCTTCGGCAACTTCGCCACCAATTTTCATCATATATCTACTTGAGGATGTAGGAGTAGATGTAATAGTAGTAGTTGGTGTAGTAGTTGGTGTAGTAGTTGGTGTAGTAGTTGGTTTAGCAGACAACAATGAAAACATCCCTCCACCAGTAACAGCAGCAGATTCTGATTCTGCTGCTTCTAATTGAGCTGCCGCATTAGGATCAATCTTAGATAATTCTACTTCTTCAATAGCATCTATATTTGATGGTTTCTCTCTAGCTTTATTAACATCAAAGAAAACCGCTTTATAATTGTTAGATTCACCCATAATTAATCTACAAATAGTACTCTTATCAGGACCTCTAGATACCTCCTGAGCGAAAGCAAATCCTTTTAAAAATTTTGGTATGTCAACAGCTTTTGTGTATAATATATCAAGATATATAGTATGTGACAAAGGATTAGGAATGTATTTTCTTGGTTTGTGATTTAGACAATCTAAATTAGAAGAATAGCTGACATTAGGTGTTGGGCGCATAGTTAATGTAGGATTACAATCTTCGAAAACTTCCATACGCATTTTTTTATCATCCGAACAAGGATGTTCATATCCAGTTCCAGTTCTAAGCGGTAAAGCAGGAACCGGATCGCCTTTCGTTGTAATTCTTAAAAATAATATTTTTTTCTGCATAGCAAAATTGCAGAATTTTTTAGCTACGTTTTGTCCCATACAACGAGGCGCACCCAAGCTTACACATATTAAATTATCTGCCAATACATTATATGGTCCGGAATTATATGGAGCCGTTTTCTTTATTCCCATCCATAAATAAGAAAAATTGGTACACATTGCTCCACCAAGGGAATGACCTGTTGTGAAAATTTTCACTGAATTAGGTGTAGTTGCGCCTAAAAAATCTGTTGCTAAATAACGAAGCGCTTCTATAATAGTATGGATCATTTCACTTGAAGGTTTAAAAATGCCATACAAAAATGACTCTGGATTTCCGGTAGAATCTTTGCATACAGTTAGTGGAACAATAGAAGTTGGTTTCGAATAAAGCGCCGCTGTTTTAGCACTATAAGTTCCTCTAAAAATTAAGAAAATAGTGTTTGGCATTCTTTTGTCAGCAACAACATAAATTTCACCATAATTTGACCAGCCAATAGAAATATACTTAACTGCGTCTGGTGGTGTTTCTTGTCCTGGAACAGGAAAAACCTTTTCACCATTTAGATCACCATTAATTATATTTACATTTTGTGGCATATTCAAACCAATAAAATCAATAAAATTTTTACCGTTATATTGATATTCATAATTCGCAAATATATCATTTGTATCTTTATTTAACCCAAAAATAGTTTGGTCGTCTAATAAAGCTGATAAATTATTTGAATCAACTTTATTTATTGCTTCTAATATTCTTGGTTGTATAACTTGTCCCATAATTTGACTATAACTACTCAAAAATTTATTGTCATTAAAATAAGCAAGTCTAGATAATATAGCGCCTAAAAAAGATATAAAATGAACGTCACCATATCTATCTGCTTTTCTAGTTAGATTACTTATTGTATTAAACATTTATATATTACAATAAGAAATAATATTTATTGTATCTATTTTTACATACGACGTCTGCGTCTAGACCCACCGGACTTTCCTCGCGAACGAGCAAGACCACGAGTACGGGTAAGTCCACGAGCGCGAGTACGAGCAAGTCCACGCGAAAGTCCACGACTACGTCCACGACTAATACTACGAGAACGATTTCTAAAATTTTTGCTAACAGTTTGAACGCCTTCAATACCTAAATCTAGTCCACGTGCCATTGTACCATATACACGCGATACACCTGCTTCAACAAGCGGAATAGATGATTGTGCTACATCCTTAGCGGTAGTTCCAACAGTTTGCAAACCTTTATCAACTACAGGTAAAGCTTCATTAGCAGTTTCGTTTACAGTTTTCATAACATCAATTTTACGCGATTTTCCCATTATAAAATAAGTATATAAAATAATTATTTTTATAACATGAATTTAAAATTTTACTAAAGTTTGGTTAACAATTATTCATAGTATTTATTTTTTACGAAGGATATTATATTGAATTTAATATAGACTATTTATATTAGATTATTATTATCGAAATAATTGTTATTCAATGAAATATTTCAATACCATTTTCATAAAAATATAATAAAAAATTGATTATAATTTAAAAATATAATTTAAAAATATAATATAACAATATATCAGATATTATAAAAGATGATAATTCCTGTCAAATGTTTTACTTGTGGTAATGTTATTGGTAATAAATATCGTTATTATCAAAGTGAAGTTCGTAAAAGAAAATTAGCCAAAAGTATAGGAAAAGATACAACAGATATTGATAAAGTTCTTTATTTAACAAAAGAATTTCATGAAAAGACGCCAGAAGGTGAGGTTCTTGATGAGTTAAATTTAAAAAAAATGTGTTGTAGAAGACATTTATTAACACATGTTGATATTGAATAATTTCTTTGTATATTATATAAATGAGTAAAAAGAATTCCAAAAAGCAGAAAATGTATAAAATGAAAGGTTCTAAGACTCGTAAAAATTATTTAGGCGGTAGTTCAGATGCTCCTTTAGCATACACTGGAAAGCCTGTTTTTTCACTTCCCAACCCTCAGTTAGCTTATACTGGTAAGGGCGGTTCAACATGTGGATTAAGTAATACTTCAAATATTCCTATTAATATAAACTCTACAAATCCAGCATACCCAAATACAGGACCTGTATCTGCTGGTGTCGATACAATTTATAATAACGCATCACTTCAGCGTGGTGGATGTGGATGTTCGGCTCCTTTAATCGGTGGCGGTAGAAAAATAAAAGGTGGTACAAATCCTATATTTATTCCTGCATTTATGGTCGGTGGAGAAAAACCACACAGAAAACAATGTAGATGTTCACAATGTAAAACATATCATAAGATGAAAGGTGGTAATAGTGGAATCCCATATCCTGATGGTTTAGTCGGTTCTCCTTGGCAGCCAAATGTAAGCTCATGGCCCGGTGTGAATGGTATCCCAGGCGACGGTAATTATTATAGTGTAAACACTTATAATAATGATATTTCAAGACAAATGGTAAATGTAGGAGCTAACAGACCGTTCTTAAAAGGAGGTAGACGAAAACAAAAAGGTGGAGCTTTTATCGGACAAGATTTAATAAATTTAGGACGACAATTCCAATTTGGACTAGGAAGTGCCTATAATGCTTTAGCAGGTCATTCATCCCCAGTAAACCCAATGCCTTGGAAAGATCAAATTCCGACAAAAATGAGTCTAAATCCTGGTATGGTTTAAATTTTTTATCTAACATCTATTTATAATGGCTCCTTTTCCAAAAACACTTAAAGAATTATGTACGCCTGCTGCGTTATACTTTATCATATCAATGATTGGTTTAGTTATTGTTATGTTTCAAAACTTAGGTAATAGAGATACCTATAGTATGGGTAATTTTTCGTGTCATGTTCCTAACACGTTTTTAGTATTTATTATTAAATTTATTTATATTATATTCTGGACATATGTTCTAAACTTAATATGCAGAGACGGACATGTAGGTATTTCTTGGCTTGTTGTTCTTCTTCCTTGGATTCTTTTATTTGTTCTAATGGGAATGATAATGCTTAATATGTAAAATTCAATTACCTTATATCTTGTTAAATATATTTATTAATGAATATAAATATTTTGTCATATATGTGAAAATATTTATATTAGAATAATTGTATAAGAATAATTGTATAAGAATAATTGTATAAAAACCGATCTTATTTAGTATTTTTGCTGATTATTGTAATAGATATATATTATAAATATTTATATATATATATATAAAATGTCAAATAAAATAAAAAATGGTATGTCATATGAGAAGAATGGTTGGAAATATATTTCTATTTATGGGAAACCGAGAGAAAGAGGATATGCTTATGGATATTTATGTGCGAATGATTTTAAAGAAATTCAAGTAATGTTACAGTTTTTAATGATGGAAGCTTACGGAAACACATGGGAGTTTTTTATTGAGACAATTTCAAAAGATTTTAAATCTATGACAGAAAAAGATTTTCCTGAACTTTATGAAGAAATGATTGGTATAACCGATGGTTTAAACGCAGCCAATTGTAAAACTACAATAAACGAGATAATCGCATGGAATTTTTATTGTTCCATACCTTATTGGTATTCAATAATTTCGGAATTTCGTTTTGGTAAAGAAGGTGGTGGTTCAGATGATAAATGTAGCGCGTTTATGGCTGTCGGTGATTGGACGGAAGATGGCAAAATTGTGTGCGCCCATAATTCATTCGCAGATTATATTGACGGACAATATTCTAATATAGTATTAGATATTAAACCTGACAAAGGTCATAGAATGATTATGCAAACGTGTCCGTGTTGGATATGGAGTGGGACCGATTTTTTTGTAACATCTAAAGGTATTATTGGAACTGAAACAACAATTGGTGGGTTTATTCCTTATGAGAAAAAATATCCAATCGGTTATAGAATTAGAAAAGCTATGCAGTATGGAAATACATTAGACGAATATTGCGAAATACTTTTACATGAGAACTCTGGCGATTATGCTAACTCATGGTTATTTGGAGATACTAATACTAATGAAATTTTACGTATTGAATTGGGTCTTAAATATCATAATATAGAGAGAACAAAAAATGGATTCTTTATTGGATTCAATGCTCCTTATGATGAACGCATTAGAAATTTAGAAGTGAATAATTCAGGATTTTATGACATTAGGAGACACCAAGGAGCCAGATTAGTTAGACTTGGTGATTTAATGGATGAACATAAAGGTAAAATTAATATTAATATTGCGAAGAAAATAATTGGAGACCATTATGACGTATATTTAGAGAAAGACAACAACCCGTGTTCTAGAACAGTATGTTCTCATTATGATTTAGATGCTAGAGAATATATGTCTCAGGAATCAAGACCAAAGCCTTATGCACCTCGTGGAGCCCTTGATGGTATTGTTTGTGATACAGCATTAGCAAAGAATATGTCTTTTATCGGAAAATTTGGTTCATCATGCGATATTCCATTTAATAAAGATGAATTTTGTAAAAAACATAGACAATATGAGAAATTTTGTCCGTATTTAAAGGATAGACCAAGTTATCCATGGACGGAATTTACTATCACGAATATTAAACATAAATTTCGATTAACAAAACGAAATAAGAGTAAAAATAATAAGACAAAAAAATCAAATTAATCTTTTTAATTTATTGTTCCTGATTTCAATATGTTTACATATACTATTATCACCTAAATGTGTTTTACCACATCTACATGTAAGAGGTAATGTTTCTAAATCTTCATAAAAATATCTAATAAAATTTTGAACTCCACCAACATTATCGATATTAATATGATTTGCGAATTGTTCGTCATTTATTATAGGATCTCTTGTTACAATATTGAAATCTAATACACATATTTTAATATCGTGTATTGTAATTATTTTATTAGTATATTTTTTATTATCTAATATAATATTATCTTCTGATAATTTATAATCACTATTAACAATATAATTCATCATATTAACTTGATCGTCGTATGTGTTATATTTTTTAGTTTCCATATTTTTAAAAATTTCAAACATAATTTTTTTTGCTGTTGGTTTAATAACCATAAATCCACAACATACACCAAAACCTAACTTTGAACTACATTCTTTAGGATATGATTGACTGCCGCCAATTTCAGTTGATATTATTATATCAAATGGTAAATCGACTATAGGTTGTATATCTTTTTCAATTATAACATCTAAATCACACATAACAATTGGTTTATTAGTTCTTAATAATAAATCTAGATTATGTTTGAAACGTATAGCCCATATATATCCAGGAAAATTTATTTGAAATTTTGAATTGTGTAAAATCGAGACATCTGAAAATACAACAATCTCCGAATTTTTACATCTATTACTCACTCGATTTAGCCATACATCTTTAATTGGCAAATATTTATGTCCATAACAAAGAGTAGTAACATAATAACTCATTTAATATATATTTATTATAATATATTTAAATTATATTTCAATAAAGTTAATTTATAAATAATTTCGACAAAGCTTCATTCAATAATTTAGTCATTGAATTATGCAATTCAAATGATTCATTCATCCAATTACTCGCGGCTCTGTAGTGTATAATTTTTTTATGGTACAGCTCAGCAAAATATTTTCCATTTTTATTTCTTACATCATTATTTAAAAATAATTTTAAATTTTTGTTAATACTTTCTGGTATATCATTTTCATTCCAACCACATGAATATAAGTGTTTAATTGGTAATATTTTTTGTTTGTCAAGTTTAGACAACCATAATGAGGACTTTCCGCCAGAATCACAACCAGGTGCGAGAGACCAATCAATTAATTCTTTATAAGGTACATTATCAATATCTAAATAAAAAAAATTCGGCCATGCGTAATTTATTGTTGAATTTCCAACAGTTCTTGATTGATTAATGTAACAAAAATAATAATCTTTAAATTCACTTATATCAAAATAGTCCACAAAAAACATATCAGAATCTAACATTAAATATGTATCTGGATTTGTCAGCATGTATTTTGTTATAAAATTTACCGAATCAGCATGTCTTAATGAAGGAGCATGTTGGTTTTTATGATGTGAATTTGGAATATTTATACAAGGAATATTAAGTTTATTACATGTACTATTTATTTGTTCTTTTATTGTTACATCGTTAAAATTAGTTATATCAGGCCAATCTTTTGCGTCATTAAAAATAATTATTTCGTAATCATTATCATATTTTAAAAATTTTTTAATTGAATTATATTGTAATTCAATAAATATAGGATTATTAACAAAAACAGACACTATTTTCATTTGTAATATATATTTACAATTATATTTATATTATTTTATAGTAATATAATATAAAAACTATATACTTAATATAGTAATGAAGTATCATTTTGTAATCGCAAGATATAATGAAAATATAGACTGGATAAATTACATTGATTCTAATTTATATGATATATATATTTATAATAAAGGCAATAAATTGCCTAACATATTAAATTGTATTATTATAGAATTAGAAAATACAGGAAGAGAATCACATACTTATTTGTATCACATTAATAATAATTATGACAATTTACCTGAAAAAATAATTTTTACACAAGCAAATCCATTCGATCACGTAAATAATAATTTTATTAATCAAGTAAACAATTTTACTACATATAACGATAAATTTTTCTATTTTTCAAAAGATATTTTAAATATTGAATATGATAAAAATACAAATAAATTTTGCGAAAATGGTATTTTAAATGGGAAAGAATGGAAAAATTATCATAAATTAAATTGTCCGCTTTCAGAAACAATGAAAAAATTATTTAAAGATTTTAAGGAGGAAAATTTAAAACTTATTTTCGGAACAGGTGCAATTTATGGAGTGAATAAGGAACTTATACTTAATAATGACAAAATCTTTTATACAAGTTGTATTGATATATTAAATAATAGTTCAAATTTAGTTAATCCAGACGAGGGACATTCTTTTGAAAGACTATGGTTTTATATTTTTAATCAGTAATAAATCAGTAATAAATCGCTAATATTTAAATATAATAATTAAATTTAAAAAAATATGATTATTATAATATAAAATGGAGAAAGAAAATATATCTTGGAAATTGATTGATAAATATTTTAAGGATAATCCAAATTGTTTGGTATCACATCATTTAGAGTCATTTAATGATTTCTTCAGAAGTGGTATCAAACGAATCTTCTATGAAAATAACCCTATTCGATTTATTGAGAGAGAAGAAGAATCAGGACAAGTTAAGAGAAATGAGTGCTTACTATATTTAGGCGGTAAAGAAGGTGATAGAATTTATTATGGTAAGCCAGTAATATATGACGACAATAATTCGCATTACATGTTTCCAAATGAAGCCAGATTACGTAACATGACATATGGAATTACTATTCATTATGACGTAGATGTTGATTTTATTTACTATATTGGAGACGAGAAAAAGACACATAGTATGGTGCTAAACAAAATTTATTTAGGCAGATTTCCTATTATGCTTCAATCTGAACTATGTATTTTAAATAACATGACTAATGAGGTGCGTTTCAATGCTGGTGAATGTCGAAATGATTATGGCGGATATTTTATTATTGATGGAAAGGAAAAAGTTGTAATACCTCAAGAAAAATTCGCAGATAATATGCTTTATATTAGAGCATACGGTGATGACGATATTTACAGTTATTCCGCTGAAATACGTTCTGTATCAGAAGATTCATCAAAACCGATTAGAACATCATCTGTTAAAATTGTTGCTCCATCACCGAGTTTAAGTAACGGACAAATTGTCGTTGCTGTACCAAATATGAAAAAACCTGTTCCTCTATTTATTTTAATGAGAGCATTAGGTGTCATTTCTGACAAAGATATTATCAAAACATGTTTACTAGACCTTGAAAAAAATGACTCAATGGTTAACTTATTTATACCATCCGTTCATGATGCGAATAAAGTTTTTACACAAAAAACCGCACTTGAGTTTATGAAAGAATTAACCAAAAGGGGCACGGTTTCGAGTGTTATAGAAATTCTCT
>Ga0194118_10007872_pt1 | contig 10135 bp, 7 predicted proteins | sample TA2MahsurfametaG_2_FD_148662 | JGI IMG/M metagenome (GOLD analysis project Ga0194118, IMG submission 148662) | Freshwater microbial communities from Lake Tanganyika, Tanzania - TA2015013 Mahale N5 surface | ecosystem: Environmental > Aquatic > Freshwater > Lake | place: Tanzania: Lake Tanganyika... | reverse complement strand
CGCGAGTTGTACGAGCATTTTGGGATGGGACCGAAGGACATCGCCGAAGCCGCGCGGAAACTCTGCCGTTGAGAGCAGTTGGCTGGCGCAGGGGCGCGGCCTGGGCGGCGGCCTGCTGGTGGCTGGGGGCGGGTTTCGGGTGGGGCGGAACGCAGGTGTATATCATCGAGCCGTCGAAACCCGATGCGGCCCATGAGATGGTCTTGGTGGAAAAGGAGTCAGCCAAGGATGGCACGGTGGTGCTGATTGAGCCTGGGGGCACGGAAAAGAAAGTTCCCAAGGATAAAATCATTGCCCGGCTGACTCCGGCGCCGGGTCCGGGAAAAAAAGTTGAGAGGGCGACCGCCGTGGCGGCGATCAACGCCTTGCTTGAGGCCAAGGCCAGGGCCGTGGCTTTGGAGCGCACATTGCAAGAGGAAGTGGAGAAGTGGAAAAAAATCTTGGACCAGTTGCCGAGCGAGGAGGACCCCGAGGCGCTAGCTAAGGCAGAGAAGGCTTTTGCTGAAGCCATCGCCAAGGCGATGCCCAAGCCCTACGACCCGGCGGGGGCTTACACTCAGGAGGAGCTGACGGCCCAACTGGCGGCGTTCGACGAGGTGAAGAAAGCTTTCCCTGCTCGTGCCGAAGAAGTCGAGCGACAGGCCGTCTTTTGGAGAGTTGAGCAAATGGAAATGGCGGCAGGGAAAAAAAAGCTCGAAGGCCGGTGGCTGAATCCTGACGAATGGGAAAAAGAGAAAGGGGCCCGGGAGCGGGCGGCGCGGGAGGCCTTTCTCAGCAAGCTGGAGATTCCCGAGGCCTCGCCGGTTTTGCTGGGGCAGGGGATTCTGTTGGCAGCGGCTGGGCTGGTGATCGTGGCTGGCTTTTTGGGGGCCAGCTTCCTGTTTCACGGAATCCTTGAGTACATCCGGCATCGGGCCTGGTGGAAGGGGACGGCCTGGACCCTAGCGGGAGCCGTCATCATTGCGGTGTTGGGGAGGGCGACGGGGCTGGTGCTCAGTGCGCCCGAGCCTTTTGAGGTGGGCCAGGGCCGTGCCGAGGCGATTGAGGAAATTTATTGGAAGTATGGAGGGGAAAAGAACGACCTTCCCCAAGAGCTCAAGGTTTCCGATGCCGACCTGAATGCCTGGCTGGAAAAACGGCTGCGGTTCGCGCCCCTGAGGATGACCGACATCGTGGTGCTGGTGACGGAAAGCTGGCGGCTGGGCATGGAGGACGGGACCTTGCGACTGGATCGAACCGGGCGGCTCCTGGGGAGGAACTTTATTTTACGGCATGAGATGACCTTTAACCGATCCGAACAAGGGGAGGATGTTTATCGGATTGAGGCCACTCTCGGGAAGCTGCCGTTGCCGCCTGCGCTGGTGCTGCGGTCCTGGAACCGATGGACGGAAACCTTGGCCCAAATGACGGCGGTGATCGGCGCGGCAGAAAGGCTGACCCTTGAGCGGATCGAAAAAGGGGCGGTGGTTTTCTCGGGGAAGTAAACCAGAGGCTGGTAGGGACGACCGTCCCGGTCGTCCGATCCATAACCGCGGAAGGTGAGCCTACAGTTAACCATCGGACGATCCGAAGGATCGTCCCTACCGAACGGGTTGAATTCCAAACCGCTCCTGCAAGAATGTCATGAAGGAGGATTTTGAATCATGGCAAAAAAGGGATCGGAATGGGCGGCGCGAATCAAGGGGGAGGTTCAGAAGTCCATCATTGGACAGGATGTGGTGATCGAGAGGCTTTTGGTGGCCCTGCTCTCCAACGGGCATGTGCTTTTGGAGGGGCTTCCCGGACTGGCCAAAACTCTTCTGATCAAAAGCCTGGGGGCGGCCATGGGCTTGGATTTTGAGCGGATCCAGTTCACCCCCGATCTTCTGCCCAGCGATGTGGTTGGTACGATGGTGTTCCAGCCGAAAGAGGGCAGCTTCCGCGTCCACAAGGGGCCGGTTTTCGCCAATCTGGTTCTCGCGGACGAGATCAACCGCGCCCCCGCCAAGGTGCAGAGCGCGTTGCTGGAGGCCATGCAGGAGCGGCAAGTTACCATCGGCGGAGAAACTCATCAGCTGCCCCGCCCCTTTCTTGTGATGGCCACGCAAAATCCCCTAGAGCAGGAAGGAACGTACCCTTTGCCCGAAGCCCAGACCGACCGATTTCTTTTCAAGCTATTGGTCGACTATCCCTCCGAACAAGAGGAGCGGGCGATGATGGAGCGCTGGGGACAGCTGACGCAGCAGCCGAAACTTCAGGCGGTTTCTTCCGGGGAGGAACTTCTTGCCCTTCGCGACCAAGTGGACGACGTCCATCTCAGCCCACCGCTGCAGGCCTATATGTTGGCGCTGGTCCGGGCGACCCGCGATGCCGCAGCTGGAAACAACGGCACAGGCAAGGCGGCGGCGAAGGTCTTGTCGTATGGAGCCAGTCCCCGCGCCTCGCTTGCGCTGGTGCAGTCCACCCGCGCGCTGGCTTGGCTGCACGGCATGGACCACGGCACGCCGGAAGTGGTGCAGAATGTTTTCTTCGATGCCTTGCGCCATCGCGTGGGCCTGACTTATGAGGCCGAGGCCGAGGAGACGACCACCGACGAGATTCTGCGGGGCGTGCTGGAGCGCGTGCCGGTTCCCGCAGGGACTTAAGGAGGGGGCGGAGGAGAATTCCGGATGACGACCGTGACCGGCCCCGGCGAGACGGCTCGCAAGGCACCCTTGGCCATGTTGCGCCGGCTGGAGTGGCGCGTCCGCATGGCGGCCGACTCTTTTTTGGGCGGAGAATACCGTTCCGCTTTCCGTGGCCGTGGCCGGGAATTCGACCAAGTCGTCAAATACGAGTTCGGCGACGACATTCGCGATGTCGACTGGAACGTCTCGGCCCGTCTAGGGGAACTCTATCGCAAGAAATTTATCGAGGAGCGGGAGCTCACCGTGATTCTGCTTTTGGAAGATACGCCTTCGCTTCAGTTCGGGTCAGGCAGCCGGACCAAGCGGGAGGCTCTATTGGAGATTGCCGGACTGTTCGCGCTCACGGCGGCCGGCAACCGGGACCGGGTGGGGTTTTGGCATGCAACGCCGACGGGTCATGAGGTACGGCAGCCCGTGCGGGGCAGGGTGAATATCGTGAGAACGGCGGCCACGCTGCTGGGTCAACCGATGCCCAAGCTTGAGGACGGGGCGGAAGTGGATGTGGATTGGAAACTTTTCTTCCACGCGTTTCCGCGCCACAGCGTGGTGCTTTGGTTCGGGGACTTTCCTCCGCGGATGCCGGGGGTCGGTTGGGCGGCGCTGAAGAAGAGATATGAGATGATCGGGGTGCGCGTGGACGATCCGTGGGACATCGAGCTGCCCTCGGCCGGGATTCTTCCCGCCGTGGATCCGGAAACCGGCGAAGTGTTGGCTTTTGATACCGGAACGTTTGAGAGCCAAAGCCGGCACGATGCCTGGAAAGAAGAGAGGGAAAAGGCTTGGGACGAGTGGTTTCCCAGTCCGCTCCAACGCCTCACCGTGAGCACCGAAGGAGATTTGCTGGACCCGATGGTTGCCTTTTTCAAGCGGCGGATGAAAGGGGTGCGCCGATGAATCCGGATCCGGCGATGTTTCCCGGCGGATGGACTCTCGCCGACCCGCTCTGGTTGTTGGCGCTACTGCTCCTGCCTTTGGCGGCTTGGTGGCGAAGCCGGCGGCCCCGACCGGTACTGGTCATTCCGCGGGTGGCGAAATGGGCGGGTGCCCCGGCGGTTTCCATGGGTCGGCTTCCTTCGATTCTGGCAGTCCTGGGATTTGCCGCGCTGGTGGTGGCACTGGCTCGGCCACAGCAGCTGGAAGAGAAGAAACAGGTTCGCCAAAAAGGGTACGACATCATGCTGGCGATCGATCTTTCCCCCAGCATGTTGGCCGAGGATTACGAAGGCCCGCAGGGTCGGATCAACCGGCTGCAGGCGATCCAACCCATCATTGAGGCCTTTATCTCCCGTCGACCGACCGACCGGATCGGCGTGGTGGTGTACGGAGGCCGGGCCTACACCTTGTCGCCGCTGACGTTTGACCATGACTGGCTGGCCCGGCAGATCCAGCGGCTCAAGATTGGCCTGGTTGAGGATGCCACTGCAGTGGGTGACGGGCTTGGGCTGGCCGTGACCCGATTGGAGCAGGCTGAGAAGGACAAGGGCGGGCAGCGTAAGGGGGCTTTTGTCATCCTGCTTACGGACGGATCCAACAACAGCGGGGTGTTGGCGCCCTTGCAGGCGGCGGAGCTGGCCCGGGCCCGGGGAATTCCCGTCTACACGATTGGGGCCGGCAGACCTGGAATTGTGCAGATGCCGGTTTTCGATAACGCGGGACGCAAAGTCAGATACCGAGAAGCAATTTCAGATCTGGATGAGGAGACACTGCAGCGGATTGCCTCCGTGACGGATGGAAAGTTTTTTCGGGCGATGGATATCGGCACGGCCGAAGCGGCTTTTGCGGAGATCGATCGGCGCCAGAGAATTGAGTTCAACGCCAAGTCCCAGATTCGTTCCCACGAATGGTTTGCGGTTTTCGCGGCTCCCGGCCTGGCGGTTTTCTTTGCCGGTTTGGCGTTGGCCCGCCCGGGTCGGTGGGGGAGAGCGACATGAGCTTCCTTTTCGGCGTGCACTGGGAACAGCCGTGGATTTTGGCGCTGGTTCCCCTGGCCCCGCTGCTGGCCTGGTTGGTTTTCCGCAGCAAGGGCGGCAAAGGTGGCGCGCTGAATTTGCCCCGGGTGTTGCGGCGGTGGGCGGGCGCCCGCGCGGTCACGGATCGGCCCTCGGCCAGACGGCGGGCGACCGGGCTTTGGCTTGGTTTAGGCAGCGCCTTGGTGCTCGTGGCGTTGGCTCGACCCTTGTGGGGAAATTTGGAAGAAACGGTTTTTGACCAGTCACGGGAAGTGCTGATCGCCCTGGACCTCTCCGCCAGTATGTTGGCGGAGGACGTCAAACCGACCCGGTTGGCCCGGGCGAAACTGCTGATCAGCGCCCTGCTGGACGAGTTGCAAGGCGAGCGGGTGGGGCTGGCAGTATTTGCGGGGACGGCGTTTCTGCAGGTTCCGATGAGTTCAGACTACGAAATCATGCGGGATATTCTCACCGGGCTGGACCCGTCTTATCTGCCCCAGGCGGGGACGGACTACGCAGGGATGCTGCGGGTGGCGAACGAGGCCTTTAGCCAGAGCACGGCGGCGGATCGGTTCCTGATCGTGTTAAGCGACGGGGAAGCCCACGACCCGGACTGGAGAAGGGTGTTGGAGGAGTTGAAGAAAAAAGAGGTGAAGGTCATTTCGCTCGGCATTGGTACTTTCACGGGCGGACTGGTGCCCGACCGGCAGGGGGGCGTGGTGAAGGACGGGCGCGGCGCGGCGGTTCTATCCAAACTCGAGCCGGCCACGTTGGAAGAGTTGGCCCAGACCACCGGGGGTGCTTATCGGGAGGCCTCGAACTGGGTAGATCTTTCGGAGCTGATCCAGCAGACGGTGGAGCAGGGCAAGTCCGGAGACTTTACCAAGACTCGGGAAGTGAGGCGGGCCGAGCGGTTTCAGTGGTTTCTGGCCCCCGGGATTTTTCTGCTGGCGTTAAGTTTTGCTTTGGAGATCCCGTCGTTACCCACCCGGCGGAGACTGGCCTTGGGAACGACGACCGCAGGCGAGCCTTTGCCTGTGCCGCTGGAGAAGAAAACCACAAGAATAGTTTCGAAGGAGGGGCCACCGGTGCTGGCGAAAAAAAAATGAGCGCACCCTTTTCTGTCTTGTTGGTTTTACTGCTTGGCCTCGCGGGCCAAATGCATGCGGCCAATGCTCCCGACGCCCCGCAGGGCCCCGATCTTTCCGGAACTCTGCGGGAAACCGTGGCCGGCCTTGCGGAAAAACAGAAACGGCCGGCGGGGGATTACGCCCGGATGGCGGAGGAGACGATTTCTTTTGGGTCGAATCCGGAGGCGGTCACCCAGCTGAACGGAAAAGTTCCGGACGGGGCGGATCCTCATGCTTCTTGGAGAAATGTCGTGAACGATGCTTTGGCAGGAGTGGACGAGGGCGAGCGCATCGACTCCAAGGCCGCCAACTGGCCCGAACTAAGAGAGCGCTTGGAACAGCTGCAGCCGCCCCCGCCGCCGCCCTCGCAGGGAGGTTCCAAAAAAGACAAAAAGGATCAGAAGAACCAGAAAAAGGACAAGAAACAGGAGAAGGGTTCCGGAAAAGACAAGCAGCAGCAGTCTGGCGGCGGGCAGAAGTCGGAAGAGCAGGATCAGTCGGGTGGAGAGGGGGCGGAGGGCGAGGGCGAATCGGAAGGCCCGCCTTCGCAGGGCCAACCGGGGAAGGGAGATAAAAAAGGCGGAAAAAAGGGCGGCGAATCCGACGAGGACGGGGAGGGTGAAAACCAGGGGCAGGAGAAGGCCTCCCGCGGCAAGGATCCTAACGAGATTAAAGAATTTGACACCAGCAAGGCAGGCGAAGGCCAAATGAAAGAACGCGGACGGAATGAAGAGATGAAGGGGATGGAGGACGAAAAAGCCGGGTTCGGGAGCCTTGGGCAGGATAAGAAAGAAGGGCAGGAGCAGGCGGGCGGAGCAGGGGGCCAAGGCGGAGAGGAAAGCGCGGAAGCACCGCCGGGGATGCGGGTGGTCGGGGGCGGCTCGGGCAAAAAAGCGTCGGACAAATCCAGCGACCCTATGACCCTGGAGGCCATGTCGCGGCTGGAGCAGGTCAAGCAGTCCGACAGCCCGGCCATTCTGCAGCAACGGCTGCAGCCGCAGGATCAGCGGCCACAACCTTCTTCGTTGGGGAAACCGTGGTGATGAAAACATTCCGACATCTTTTAATCGCTTTTGGAATTCTGGGCTTTGCCACCGGGCTATACGCGCAGTCGGTGAACTGGAACAACCCAGGGCCGGTGGCGCCGAATAGCGTGACCCAGCTGGAACTGGTTTTCACGGACTGCCAGCCGCAAGGAAACGTGAATTTACCCCAGGTCAACGGCCTCCAAATTCTCGGCCAACCGGGACGGGCGACCAGTTTCTCGATGATCAACTTTCAGACCAGCTCCTCGACCACACTGAGCTATTCCGTGCAGGTGGGCCAAGGTGGTCGGATTCAGGTTCCTTCGTTTGAAGTTCAGACCGACAAAGGCAAAAAAACCGTGCCATCGCTGGCGCTGGATGCGACCGCCGCCGCCCCGCCTCGTCAGCAAGCCGCACCCTCGCCCTTTCCTTTTCCTCCCGGTTTTTTCCAGAACCAGCCGCCGGCAGGAGCTGCCCCCGTGGTTCCCCCCAGTGCCGTGCAGGCTGAGGCCCAGGCGGAGCCGCGGAATCCGTTCGTCGGGGAGGTGTTTGACGTGAACTACCGGGTGATGATGGGGCCGGGCCGGAGCGGGCGGGTGAAGACCACCCCGCTTTGGGATGTGCAAAACTTTACGGCTGAGGCCTGGGATCGGGGTCAGCAGATCGGGCCTGGAGGTAGCCAAGGCTTACAATTCCACACCCGGGCCATGGTTCCCAAGGCCGGGAAGTTTGAGCTGCCCGTGATTCGCCAGAAGTTGGATATCGATACTCCGCTGGGCGGGCGCTCTTTTTTCTTCACGGCCCCGGGCTCGGTGGAGGTGGAGGCCTCGACTGAACCGGTGGCTATCGAGGCACAGCCTCTGCCGGCCGGAGCACCAGCCGGCTTCAAGGGGGCGGTGGGCCAGTTCACGTTGGAATCGAAAATGGTCCCCGAAGAGGTCAACGAGGGGGAGCCCATCACCTGGACCCTTAGTCTCAAAGGCACCGGCAACTGGCCGATGGGGGTGGAGCTCCCGGCCCGGACGGTTCCGGCGAAGATGAGGACGATCCAGCCCAAGCTACGCCGGGAGTTCGATGGCACGCAGGTGTTTACCGGGGGATTGGTGGAGGATCTGGTGCTGATTTCCACGGAGGCGGGCGAATATGAGCTGCCGACGGTGAAGTTTGTGTATTTCGATCCCAAGAAGAAGGCCTACGAGACCATTGAGGCCAAGCCGCCCAAGATCACCGTCCGAAAAGAGGGAACACTCCGGCCCGCGGGTCCGGCTCAAGTCACGCAGGCACCGGCCGTGGTGCCGCCGCAAAAACCGGGCTCCGGACCCGGCTGGGGGGGATTCGGTTCCGGCAAGCCGGGTCGCGTCCTGCAATACGGTGAACCAGCCTTGCCGCGCGAACCGCTGGAAGGAACCGGCTTGGGTGCGGCCCCGATTCCCGCTGGATGGATAAGGTTTTTGGCGGTGTTGCCGTGGCTGGCATTGGCAGGTGTCTGGTGGAACTGGGCCCGGCGGCGGGCGGTGTTGACCGACCCGGAACGGAGTCGGAAGGAGGCGCTGCAGTCCTGGAAGTCCTCCGTTGAAATCCTGCGCGGTGACTCCGGCAATTCCGAAGCGCGGGAAAAGAGTCTGTTGCTTTGGCAGAAGGCGGTGGCTGGCACGTTGGGGGTCGATGCGGCGACACCGGCTTGGCCGGAGATCTCGGCGGCGGCGCCCACGCTCCAGGAGCACGATCGCACGGATTTGGAGAAGTGCTGGTTGGAGTCGGACGATGCGCTTTATGGCCGCAACCCAAGCCTGAACGGCGACTGGTGCGAGCGGGCTGCCGGCATTGCCAATCGGATCGACTTGCCGCGCCTGAAGGCTTGGGAACCTCTTCGGCCCAGAAACCTTCTTCCATGGTTTGGACTCTTGCTGATCTTGGCGTTGCCCACCGCGCTGGTTGGACAAGAAAAGAAGGAAGCCCCCACGCCTCCACCGGCCGCGGAGGACCCTATCCGGCTTTATCGGGAAGGAAGTTTTGAAAAAGCCGGGCAGGTTTGGGGTGAGCGGGTGCGGAAAAATCTGTCCGACCCGGTTTCTCGCAACAACCTTGGCCTCGCCTGGTTCCAGGTCGGAGACAAAGAGAGGGCCTTGGCCAACGGATTGTCGGCCTACCTGATCTCACCTCAGACCAGCACGGTGGATTGGAACATGGCGATTTTTGCGGATGCATCGGATCAGCTGGATCCGGCCGTTCGGAGATTGCTGGAAGACACTTGGGCCAGTTGGCTGACCTCGAAAGCGGGAGTTTTCAACTGGCAGCTTTGGCTCGTTGCTGGAAGCAGCGTGGCGGCTTTGGGGGCGGGACTATGGCTGGCGTCGGGCTATTTCGCATGGAGACGGAAACTTTTGTTCCGGCTGGGATCCGGGGTGTTGCTGGCCGGGGCGAGCCTAGCTTTTGTGGCGGGCACGGCTCTAGGCGTGTACGGGAAACTGTCCAACCGGTCTGCGGTGATGATTGTGGATGTGGTGCCGCTACGGTCCGTGCCCACGGAAGTCCAACAGACGGAGAAGGCCTACCCGCCCGGATCCATCGCCCGCCGGGAAAAAGAGTTTTTAGGCTGGAGCAAGGTGCGCATGCCCAACAACGACGCGGGGTGGATTCGGACGGAGAATCTGGTGCCGTTGTATTAGTTTTTGTGTCTAGAGCTTTGGTAGGGTCGGTTGTCCCAACCGACCGATAGAAAAATGAAGTTTGTAAATTCAATCGGCTGACCGGGACGGTCATCCCTACCGGGGCCTTCTAAGCTCCACCTTCCGTGTCGTTGTCTGAGGTTCCTCATCTTCCGGCTGGGGGATGTTGGATTCCGGCGCGATGTCTTTGGTGAAGAGCCGCTCCATCAGGCTGGGGTCCCCTTTGGCAGGATGAACCCTAACCACCAAGTTGGTGGTTTGGGCGGGCGGGATGGAAAGCGGCTCCCACAGTCGGCGGTAGGCGAGCTTAAGGTTGAATCGCCCCTCGCGCGGGAAGACCACTTGCAGGATTCGGGTACCGGGGGCGCCGACCCGGCCATCTTTGGCCTCCGACTCGTAACTTTCCGAAAGGATGCGGCCGCTCTGCAGCGGGGGATCCAGCATCCAGCGGTACCCAGTGGATGGGTTTGCGGGGAGCCGGATTTCAACGGGATGTTCCGCCTTGGCGTCGATATCGGGCCGGTCGCGAAAACAGCCACTTGCCCAGAACAACCCCAGCAAGAGGGGAAGGGCTAACCAGATGGCGATGCGGATGGGCACGGAACCCATGCCGGAAGGTTACGACTTTTTTCTAAGGGGAGCCAGATCCTCGTCGGACTGGGCGGCATCGGCCCAGGTGCGGTCGATGGCGATGGC
>Ga0194118_10007871_pt1 | contig 10136 bp, 11 predicted proteins | sample TA2MahsurfametaG_2_FD_148662 | JGI IMG/M metagenome (GOLD analysis project Ga0194118, IMG submission 148662) | Freshwater microbial communities from Lake Tanganyika, Tanzania - TA2015013 Mahale N5 surface | ecosystem: Environmental > Aquatic > Freshwater > Lake | place: Tanzania: Lake... | reverse complement strand
ATCTTGAGCTTCAAGTGCTGATTCTAAGACAGATGCCATTTCTTCACATTCATCAGCTTTAGTCAATAAATCATCCATAGTTAAATTGTAATCTAAACTACCAAGTAATTCATCAGCTAATTTACTTTCTTTACTTGCTGTAAGATATCTTTGTTTTAACTTAGCGATTCTATAAGATGCAGATTTCAATTTACCTTCATTCACTTTTTCTATTTGACCCTTATATTTATTCCATTTCTTTTTACCTTCTTCAGTCATATTTACAGTAGGGTCAACTGTCTCATCTGTTGTCCATCGACCGTATAATTCTTCTGATTCCATATCAGAACCTTCAAATTCAGAACTATATAAATCAGCACCGTAATCATGTCTCATCATTAAAGGCTGGGTTAAACTAGCTCTTCTGCGATTGTAATATGTCATTTTATTTTTCTCCTTTGTTCAGCTTCTTGACTCGCTGATTCAAAGTCTTCATAGATGTAAGGGTTTCTTTTATAAATAACTCCTATATCACTTATTTTCATAAATAAAATAAATTTTATAAAGGAGCTAAAGTGGATGATGTTATGTACATCATTATGACTTTTTGCATCTAAAACTAACCAAAACTCTTTGTTTAAGTTAATTTTATTTCCCTGTGGCTTAGAAAATAAACCACAGATAAACACTAGAATCGTCTCTTTCGTAAGGAAGCCATAACTTGACGACCTTCAGGTGTAATCTCATTATCAACCATTAAAGCTGATCTACGGATTAAATAGCCATTGTACTTTTCATACCACTTGCTATAAAATTCTTTAGCATCTATAATTCTCACTGTTTCTTCTGGATCAGGTATATTAGAATCAGCCACATATACCTCTAAACCACCACCCTCTTTTTCTGCAACATCAAAAACTAATGAAGCATGACTCCATTCACGACCTTCAGGATTCCAACCTATTAATACAGGTTTGCCTGCATCAGTCCATTCTTTTAATTGTTTTACTGTTGATGGTGTAACTAAAGTACCTCTACAGCCATAATGTTGTACACAAGCTAATACAGATTCCCATGAAGCACCTGTCATAGGTCTTGCACCTATGACTTGATTCACTTCATCTTCATTGCATTTTACACCTAAAGCATTTAATGCCATAGCTGTTGATGCTGCTACACATGAAAATTGTGTTCTTTGACGAATAGGATTTACATTTGCCCTCGCCACCCTACGATTGAAACCATACATACACATTCTCCTTTTTATTTATTCTTATATCACATCTTTATTATTAAAACATTATTGACATAATATAATGCTGTGTATATAATACAAACACACTAACCAAGAAAGGTTTAAAAGATGAAGCTGACAAACAGAACAGCCATAGAGGTTTTCGGTATAGGTAAGAAAGATGAATATAACTTTATCCGAGATATCTTATTACCATCACTATCAAAAGAATGTGGTATCCCATTTATACTTAATGGGTTTATCTCATTAGAGAAAAAAGAAAACCTTAAACCACCCTCATCCACAGGAGTATTCTTTGTTTATACAGATGCTCAAAAAATGCCTTTATCCATCAATAAAATGGTTTCTGATTCTGTGGTGAAACTTAATATTCCTGCTATATTTAGCAATTCTAAAGACCCAACAGAAATTAAAAATGAAATTTATGAAGCTATTCCTGCTTTTTCTGTTTATTGTGAAACAGCAAAACTCTTTAAAAAAGATTATCCTACACCTAGAGCTTTCTCTTTTAAAGATTTTCAAGATTTACTTTTAGAATCTAAAGAAAAGACTTTAGATTTCTTCCCTTGTGATGAAATTTATAATTCTAAGACACATGGTGATAACCTCTTAAAATTCATTCAAGAGAAAGTCGATTCTCTTTGTACTAAAGAATTAGTTCTAACTCCACATGGGTTATTAAATTACTTTAGAGATATTCCCTATCTTATACAAGATGAGCCTGAAAATGACTTTGTTATTCAGTTTACTAAGAATTGGTTTTATGGGGCAGTAAAGCATTATGAGGATAAAGACTTATCTTTTTTTATAGGTCTATATGAACGACATTTTGAAACTCAAATTAGAGATGTTTATAAAAACTATCTAATTTCTTTACTACCAAATTATAAAGAAAAAGAAACCGTTTTCACCTTAGATATACAAGGTTTAAACCTTACTTATTCTAAGGGAGTGATTCTTAATATCAAAGAAATCTATAGTACGCATATTATTACTGACGGTTCTATCTCTATCGACTCTACAAGTCATAATAAAATTTCCAACTTATCTATTGACTGCAATGCTTTAGTATGATACAAATATACTAACAATGCGTACCCCTTAGAAAAAAAGGACAAAACATGAAAGAAATAGCAAATTTAATGCTAAAAGCAAGTGAATCATCAGTATCTTTTAATCCTAATAAGGCAATGATTGAAGCTTTGAATAATCTTAGAGAAGCAGAAGATCGTCTAAGAAAAGATGGTAAGTTAAAAGTTTATGTTGTCGGAGGACATCATCCTTTAGTAAGAGATACATGGTTGCCTCAAATGAGTGATTCAATCGGTATTGATTTTATTATGGTAGGACATAAGTTAGCTGCTAAAAGAGCAGTGGGTTTTATTCCTGACTGTACTGAAATGGTTTGTTTAATGAAAGATATGACAAGCCATGCTTTAAGGATTTGGGCAAAAAAAGAAGCTCAAAGATTAAACATTCCGATGATTGAAACTACACAAAAAGTTTTAAATGCTGTTGAGGATTTCAAAAATTGGTCAACTAGAATATTTGATATTGGTCAAGACTTAAAAAACAAAAAAGCACTTGAACTACAACAGGCTTTAGAAAGGGGTGAGGAAGTGCCTGCACCTACTAAAACTAATGGTAATTACCTTTACTATGACACCTTTAAATCACTTGTAGATAGTAATATCTACTCTTATTTTCCTTATCATTCTAATGACGATAAGGAAAACAGGGACTTTTGGTTCGATAAGATCAGACAAAATCTTGGTGATAACTATACTTACTATATTGATGAACTTGAAGAATATATGGATAAGTATCTTGCTGAAATTCGTAAAAAGTGTCCTCTACAACTTAAATCTAAATGGATTTACTCATACTTTGATGATAAAACTCTTGATCCAGAAAATCTTAAAAATTCATCAAGAGTCAATAATTCTTTTAAGGTTATCTTTAGTTCTCGTTTGCCTGATGAATTAAGAAAAGAAGTGGCTGATTTACTACATTTAATTCATGGTGAAGATACACCTATAATTAGTGTTGTATCTCATGTAGAAGAGCCTTCTATAGCTGTAGAAGAAATAGCTATTGATACTCCTAAAGTTGATGAAACCCCTAAAGTTATTGAGACCTCTAAAGTTGATGAAACCCCTAAAGTTATTGATACTCCTAAACCTACTGATACACCTAAAGTTGTTGATACTCCTAAAGATCAAGGTGAAAGAACAGTATCCTTTACTGATTTATCCCTAACTTTAAAGAAGGGTTCTCAAATTCTCTTAAAGCAAGTTAAAGCAAATAAACTTGATCTCACTCAATCACAGGATTTAGATATTTCTATTGATAAGGTGGAAGACGGTATCTTATACAATGTCTTAATTAAATACTAAACTTTTTTCTTCTTACGACCTTTAAAATATTGACTTGGTTTCATACGGCAATGTTCTGATTTAGGATTGATGCTCTTACAATAAATTGACCAGGAAATTGCCCATGCCTTGCCTACATCATATCCTTTTTCTATAAAGAGTTTAGCTTTTTCTTCAACTTCTTTAGGTAAGTCTTTTGCTTGTCTCTTAAGCATCGCTACACGAATCATTTGTAGCTTTTCTTGTTGTGTAAACATAGTAGTTAACCTTTATCTAATACTTTATACTACTACCTACACTATAAATAAATTATACCTTACGAGATTTCTTCCTCCAACCCCATCTATCATTCTTCATCTTATTCTCTCTATTATGTAAATCATATGCTGTATTCTTTTGTAAAGCATTTAATTTCATATTCCCCTCTACTGTTAAATCTCCTGTGTCTTTATCTTGTCTTCTTGATGTAAGACCTATCGTTTGGGGCATAAGTGATTTAATCAGTTTAGGGTCAATAGCATTAATAGAAATATCCCATACCATTTCTAATTCTACACCTTGACATACACTTAAAGGTTTACCGTCATAATCACAAGGTAGCTTTTGTCTAAATAGACTAATACCTGATCTTGTCTTTAATTCTAAGTCAAAGAACCATACAGGCATAGGTGCTTCAGGTCTATCAAATGCCATAGTAAAATATAAATGTAGATTCTTATCCCCAAAGACTGCTCTACATTTATTCACAATACCCCATTCATGAATGAGGATATATAAGTCATTAGCTTCTACTAGGCGACTGATAAATTCTCTCTCAATTTCAGTAAGGGGGATGTACATAGACAATACATTACCACCACCAAATAAATTAGTATCCTGACTCATTTATTTACCTTTCTTGTGATATTCGAGATCTTCCTCAATTTCTATAATGCAAGACTCATCTTTAAAGCAAGCATTAGAGCAATCGCCACAGACTTTCTCTTCTTTTAATTTCTTCTCTTCTGGTTTTAAAGCACAGTACTTAATACACAATTCAATTTCTTTTTTTGTAGGTGCTTTCTCTTGTGCATATAAGAAAGTTAAGCTTAGAATAGATAATGTAAATAGATATTTCATTTTTAATGACTCCTTTGTATAATATACTATACCAATATAAATAAACAAAGGAGTTATAAAATGGCAATGATGAGAACAGGAGCACCTGCAACTGCTATTAATACTGAAACTATCAGAGGCTACCAAGATGCTTTAGCTGGTAAAAATGAACCCCCTACAGATGCTACTGCACTTGAATTTTACAATAAAGGTCAATCTTTAGGTAAAGATGTAAAAGAAGGTAAAGCACAACCACCTGTATGGGCATAAACTTATAATATATCCTCATAGGAGGATATATGTTTAATTGGCTTGAAGAACTATTATCTATTATGTTTGTAAGTTCTACCCACTATGCTTATTTAGTTTCTCGTGGTGTAGATGAAAATACAGGTATTGTCTTTAATACCTACGACCCAAATAAAGTGAATATTACTATCCCTTGTCAAAGATTTGTAAGTTCTTTTGGCAGTAAAGGTGAAAGATTAAAAGACCACCTTATTATTCCTTTACATTGCCCTAGAAATAAACTTATAGGCTTTGAAGCTAGAACATGGGACTCAGAAGGTAATAAAAGAGTACACAAGTATATGCTTGACCGTAGTCAATGGCTACCTACTCTTATCAATGCCCATAAAGTAGTTGAAGCTTTATGGAATGGGGATGATGTGTATATAGTAGAAGGTGTATTTGATTTAGTAGCTTTACAAAAAGCAATTAGACCACCTCATGTAGTTTGCTCTACTATGAGAGCAGGTATGGATGAAAACACCTTCAAGTTATTTGAGAGATTTTATACACCTATGTCATCAATTTACATTTGTTATGATAATGATGAAACAGGTAAAGCTAAATCAGCTGATTTAGTGAGAAAATTAGCTAAGATAGGTATTAGGTCAGTAGAGTGTAAATATAGAGGTAAAGACCCTAATGATTTATGGACTAGGGAAGGTATTGAAGGTTTGAATAAATATTTTATGTAGTGATCCCTTATATAAGGAGATACTCAATTATGCTTAGAAATAGAATAAGATATGCTTGTTATATAGCAATAAAGTCAACACCTATGATAAAGGGCGCTAGTTTAGTAAGAAAAGATTTGAATATCAATACCCTTGAGGTGTTTGGTAAACATATTGTTAAGACAGCAGGTTTTGGTGGTTTAGCAATAAAATTAAAGCAATTATATGAAGCATTTCAAAAGATGCCTGAGTATTGGGGTAAGTTTAAAGAAATGTTGGGGATAACTGCTACTACTACATGGGAATCTATTAAAGAATTTGATAAGAAATTTGGTGAATTTTTAGATAAAGGTAAGAAAGCATTATCTAGTATCGTTTCTAAATTAGATAAAGAATTTGAAACAGTACATATTTTTATAAAAGTATATAATGACATACCTACATTTACTACTCTTTTAAAAAAGGTTACTTCATATTTACCTAAGCCTATACAAAAGGCTTTAGAAGCTGTTGGTAAAAAAGTTGTACCTTTCGCAGAATACTTAGATGAATTATTAAGTAAGAGTCATATATTGAAAGCATTATCTATTCCTGTTAAAGCATATATATATTGGAAGATATGGACTACGGTTACGGAAGTTTCTTGGAGTGTTATAGGTATTGTGAAAGGTATGTTAGGTATGATTTCTTGGGTAGAATTATTAGAGTCTTTACCTGAATCGGGTTTTGGTTATTTATTGACTTTGTTATTACCCGATTTACCAGGTGGTATGATATTAAAATCTTTAAAAATCGGTTGGAATATTTTATTACCTGCAGCAATAACTTTCCAAATCATTTGGCTATATAAAAAAAACTATCTTGATAAAAACTTGAATCCTATTAGGGACTAAGGTTTTGACCTCTTGGAATCATAGTAGCTAAGAATGGTGTACCTGTTACAGGATTTATATCACTTCCACACATAATAGGACCCACAGATGCTCCCGGACTAGATAATGTTATAGCAGTACCTCTTATAGCAACGGGACCAGCTGATGTAATAGTAACACCTGCATTACCTGTAATAGTAGCAATACCAGCTAAAGCTGTTAAACTTAAGATACCTGTAGCTGCTGTTATATTAACACCTGCAGGTGATATAACACTACTATTACCACTAGCTGTTTGTGTTATAGCACCAACACCTACTGTTTGTGTTATAGCACCTGTAGGTATATTAGTGGTATCTGTTAAGTTTGTTAATGCTGTGGTTAATTTAATACCTGCTGTATATGTAGTTTGGTCTACTATACCAGGACCACCTATAATTTTAGTATCTCTAGGAGGTACTATAGGGTTAATAGAACTAAATGCTGAACTCTGACCCCCCATAACAGTTTGTTTCATTGTATTTGTCTTTATACTTACTGATTCACCACTGTTGATTGCAAAATCACTTTGTGATGAAAATGCTAAAGCACTAGCATTTCTTATTTTAACTGTCGGAGCATCTAAATTAATCACAGAATTTGACTTTAAAGAAATACCCCCCTTACTCTCTAAAATAATACTATTACTTTCAGCATTACCTTTATATGTACCCCCAGCATACATATATATACTACTCCTATTACTCCTCATATCTAAAGCACCATCTCCATTTAAACTAAATCCCGTTGTACCGTATAGGATATTGGTTCTACCTAATACTTCTAATCCTAAGCCACCTTCTATCTTTACTCTCGCACCATAATTTTCTCTTGCTCCTATATACCCCCTAAAAGCACCGCCTTTAGTGAAACCGACATAACTAGGTTCACCTTCACCTATAACGGGTTTTATTCTAAATAAAGTTGCTAAATGATTTTCTATATCTAAAGCACTAGCATCATCTATAAAACCAAAATCATTTGCATATAAAGGTTTACCATATAACTTTCTTCCTGATTCAGAAAAAGCATCATTCCCTACTACTGTACCTAAAACCCATTCTATATAATTAGCTTTATCTGTCCCCCCTCTTTCATTAGGTATACGATCTATATCTATACCATCTGTTTGTTCTGTTACAGGTAAAGTACCGTCTGTGGTGTGGTTTAATTCTATACGGTATTCTGTAGTTGCTTCTGTAAAAGATTTATTTCCATCAGCATCATATCTTAGTATTGTTTTCCCACCATATATATCAAAATCTATTTCGCCACTATATCTTAGATTCTCATCTATTAAGTTAGCTTTATACATTAATTTATAAGGGTCTATAAAATTAGGAAGTGTATTATTTACATCATTCTCAAAATTAGATTTACCATCTAATGTGTTTTTTCTGAATAATAGATGTGGTTCATACTTTTCTTTATTGTTGTCAGCTTTTAATTGAACTCTGTTTACAGGAGAACCGTCTAAATTTACTTGTGTTGGGGCATCCCATTGTTTACCATCTGAGATAAGATCATAAGGAATACTACGAGCATCTCTTTGTACCATACCACCATAAATACGAGCACCACCCATAGCATGAAATTGTTGTAAAGAACGAACAACAAGAGCTTGGTCTTGGTCTCTTAATCTAATCTCATTAGCTCTTCTGTTAGTTAATAAAACACTTTCATCTAAAACAAGATCAGAACCTTGAGAAGAAGATGCACCAATATTACCTGGTTCATAATGTCTCATTTTATGACGAATACGATTAGAAATACCTTCTAAATGTTTTCTGTCTTTGGGAGTATTTAACAAACCTTCTTCTTCATTAAAAGATTGTATAGGTAACCATTCTTGACCTAAGTAATGAGCTTTGGGAAGCCAAGCTAGAATAGCAGGTCTTTTACTACCTGAAGCACCAGAAGAATCTGTAACAAACCACCCTACAACACACATATCTCCAACTTCAGGGATAGCACCGAGAAAATGTCTTGCTCCAATACTTGGAAATAAAAGTTCTACTCCATCATAAATAGGTTCTTCAAATTCACCATCTAAGACTTTAATAGTACATCTTAATTCTTCCCAATTTATCATTTGAATTTTAGCAGTACCTAAAGAAAGAGCAGACCAACCAGAACTTGGGTTATTTGGTCTAAGTAAGCTACTTCGTATCTGTGATTTCATTTGGTCAGGTGTCATTTTATTCATTTAGTATCTTCTTTCCAAAGAAAACCTTTGACTTGTGTAGCAGTACCGTTATCTGTAGCAGCTGCTTTCTCTAAAGCTAGTTTTTCTTTTTCTTCTATACTACTTAAATTAGTAGTATAGTTTTCTGCTATTGCTACTACTCTAGCTTCCGCAGTATTTACATTAGTTTCTATCTTACTTAGAGCATTACTTATTGTACCTACAATATCACTTACTAATGGAGCACCATTTATATTATCACCACCACGATAAAGAATTTGATCTTCTTTCCAAGTTTCACCTTTCTCTACCATAACATCATGTAACTTTTGAGAGAAGGTATCCGGTTCTGACCCACTAAAGTCTAATTTAACATATGGAGTATTATACTCTGTTAAATCTTCTAAATCTAAATCTGAATCATAACCTCTACATTGACATACAGACCCTGAATTTTTTACACCCCCAGGAGATAAAGTGTTTAATGCTCTTGGTATATTTTCTGCAATCACTTGACTGTTAGTATCTTTATACTTATTAGTTTCACTTTCACTTAAAATTCTATTAGCAAATCCAGTAAGAAAAGCTTCTTCTACAGAATATTCTTTTCCTATTTGAGATTGATCTATTGATATCCCTGTTGTATTTAATAAAACATCTCTATCTGTAGGTGAGAGAGATGAAAAATATGAAGCTAATTCTTCAATTTCCTTTTTAATTTCTTTTGTTTTTTCTGCGTTCTGTTTGTCTTTTAGTATTGAATAGATATTTTCAGCTTGATTAGCATTTAAAAGTCTTGTGAAGTCTTGTTGTACTAAGGACATATAACCACCATTTGGTTTTAAATTTAATCCTCTCCCATATGCTTGAAAACCATATACTTCATATCCTTCTTCATCAGATACTGGAAACACCATACTTTTTTTAGTTTTATTACTAAACTCACTTAGTTTTACTTTGGGTGATACTTTTTTAGGTGCTCTTTCAGGAATAATTTTCTTTTTAGTGTTTTCTATCTTTTTAGCATTTTCTTTAGTTTTTTGAAGTTCTTCTGTAGCTAATTCTTCTAATTTTTTCTGTGGTGCATTATAATGGTCATTGAAAGCAGTTTCTATCGCTGTCCATAAGTTTCCGGCAGCATATTCGATTAGAGTTTTTACTTCATTATTTGCTGTTTGATTTTGAGTTGCTGTTTGAACTTCTTCTGGTGGTGCTTTTAAAAACTTTTCTCTTATTCTATAAACAAAACGGATATCCGTAACATTTCTTTTATGTTTTAGTACCCCTTGCTTAAAATCCTTTAAACTATTATCAGTACCTTTAGTTGGTGGGTATTCACCACCTGGAGTTTTATCTCTATTACCTTCAATC
>Ga0194118_10007865_pt1 | contig 10143 bp, 9 predicted proteins | sample TA2MahsurfametaG_2_FD_148662 | JGI IMG/M metagenome (GOLD analysis project Ga0194118, IMG submission 148662) | Freshwater microbial communities from Lake Tanganyika, Tanzania - TA2015013 Mahale N5 surface | ecosystem: Environmental > Aquatic > Freshwater > Lake | place: Tanzania: Lake Tanganyika... | reverse complement strand
TTCATCATCCTGTGCTGATAACGGTTCATCAAGAAGATATATGGGCACCTCTGGCATTAGCGTGAATGCGAGTGAGATTCGCTGACACTCTCCAGCTGAAAGTTCCAAAAGCGATTTATCGAGAAGGCTTCGAAGAATTTATGCCGATTCAAGCTTCCAGTCCTCAAGACCGTCAAACTCAAGATGCGGTCATGAAACGTCTAGGAGAGGTAGAAAAAATCCCAAAGAGTCACATTCGCTACAAAATCTCTGGAAGTGAGAAGAAAATCAATAAAGCGCTGGTTCAGCTAGCGGAAGGTGGCTGGATCTCTATACAGAAGAGCAAGACCGCGGAAGGTTATGCATGCAACATGGTCTCTCTTACAGATAAGGCATGGACGCCAGCGGCGCGGTTATTTGGGAGCTAGCCCGCAGGCTAAGTGGCAAGAGACCTTGGGTTAGTAGTTTCGGCTAAAGCCGAAGACCATAGCTCGATCTACTACGCTCTCACTATCGCCCCTTAGGGCGTAGTGAAGGTATTCGATCTCGCTCTGGGAACCCAAGGCGGAGAGGACTAACGCAAGCTAGCTAGTGGTTTCCCATTCAAGAGCTTCCAAGCAAGCCAGCCATCAACGGGTTTGTTTCCATTCAAATACTTTGCCGCGCCTGATGGGGTCCTATGGACAGCTCCATCCGCGGTCTGAATCTTTCCACCTGCAATTACCTGAGCTTGGTGTTTGACCCCCAGGCCTCGCCGCTGCCAAGTTAGTTGCTCTCCTACACTTATCTTGCCGAGCCTTATCAGCTGGTCGAGACTCAATTTGCCACCCCATTTGCCTCTGGAAGTGTCCAGTCTACTCCGCTGGAATGTTGTTCGCCATCTCCCTGTATCAAATCAGTGCTACCCAATAAATTCTGACCATGGCGAACACGTGCGTCCATGAGCTGGGTCCCGGGGAATGCGCCTATTGCCGCGAAGTCCCGTATGGAATTGAACCTACAGTCTTTCGGACCCGTTTTGGAAAAGCCTTTCACAATTGGGATAACTGTGAATACCTGGAGTCCGGACAGAAATTTGCTGAGTCAAGGGGTGGTACACCTACTGAGATCCTGCCCGTAGGTTGGTCAAAGATTTCCTCCGAATTGTATCCATGTGAATGGTGCTGCGCGCTTTTCTATGCCCAGAACCAAGATTTAGAGGATTGTCTAGTTGAAGATGAATCAAGTTCTCGTATTGGAAAGATAGTTAAGGATCGCTACTTGGGTAGAAAACTACGAGAGTACATCATTCTGTTTCCAGAATCAGGAGACATTGAAGTAGTTAAAGGTCGATATATAAAGAGGTTCTGTTGATAATTCGTGACGGTTTAATCTACTCACTGACTAACGAGCCAGTTAGTGCTGGCGAATTCTGGAATTTTCAAAAACATACTGGGAACAGTTTAGGCTTGAAACTACTTGGTTTTGCAAGACCGATTGTTGAAATTGTTGAAGGAAGTGATTCTCCACGATTCCGATTCAAACTTCAAAGTGATATAGGAATCATCGAAACTTCTGTAGAGTCTCTAAAAAATGACTATCTAATCTATCGCGACTATTGGATCCCCACTGATCGTTCTCAAGTCGAACCAATCCTTAAAACCATACAGGAAATCGGAATTACAGAGAATTCTTCAGTGTCGCTAGGAAAACTTTATCGTTTTGTTTCATACATGCGTGACCTCGGAGTTGAAGTACAAGAAAACGCAAATCTCTCCAACTTCAAAGTCGACAGCTCGAAAGTAACATCTATCTCATTAAAACTTCCTCTATATGAGTATCAAACCCACGGAGTATCTTGGCTTTGCGCGCTAATGCAACAAGAAATTGGTGGAATTCTCGCTGACGAAATGGGTCTAGGGAAAACGGCTCAGGCATTTGGACTAATTAAGCATGGAATTGATAGAGGGTTGAATAACATGCTTGTCGTTGCTCCAGCGGCCTTAGTATTTAACTGGTCTCGAGAAATTAGGAAGTTCGTACCAGATCTTCCTCACTACTTGCACATTGGCTCAGAGCGTATTTTTCGTGCGGATGAACTTTCCAATCAAGGTTTAGTGATTGTTAGCTATGACCTCCTCGTCCGTGATAGCGCGAATTTCAAGAAGGTTTCTTGGGACATGGTTATATGCGACGAAGCTCAGTCCCTCAAGAATCCAACATCTAGACGTCACCAAGTTGTTTCAGAACTAAATTCAAACTGTAAATTTATGGTGACAGGAACTCCAATCGAGAACAGACTTCTTGATCTCTGGTCTCTAGTAAACATAATCCGTCCAGGTCTCTTGGGCAACAAAAGAGCATTCCAAAGCCTAATTGAAGATTCTCCGACCGATGCTCGTAAACTCAGTCATTTTGCTTCTCCACTTATCCTACGCCGAATTGTTCAGCAAGTTGCCAAGGATCTCCCTGAGAAAGTTGTGATTGAAGAGGCGATTGCAGGGACAGAGCAGTTCATTCAAATTTACGAGGAAGTAAGACGAGAGTCGCTGTCTAAGCCAAACAATGTCTTAGCCACAATGACTAAATTGACCCAACTCTGTTGCTACCCCCGACTAGTCGATAACACATATTCGGACCCGCAAGATGCAAAAATCGTAAGACTCTTGGAAATCTTGTCCAATGTAAAGGAATCAGGTAATCAAAAAGCCATAGTTTTCACAACTTTTACTGAATCTATCGATCTCTTGAAAAGCATCATATCCCGCCAACTAGCTCCCAATTTCATCTCGGTAATAGATGGTCGGATTCCTCCTCGAAACAGACTAGCTGTAATTGAAGCTTTTGAAGGAGTTGATGGCTTTGCCGTTTTGTGTATTCATCCCTCGGCAGGGGGTGTTGGATTAAACATTACTGCTGCTAACCACGTAATCCACTTCAATCGTCAATGGAATCCTGCTCTTGAAGCTCAGGCAACTGCACGCGCCTATAGGCGCGGCCAAGACAAGACTGTATTCGAATACCTTATGTATTACGTAGGCACGATAGAGCAATATATTAGTGACACTTTAGCAAGAAAAGTTGCGCTTGCTGAAGAAGGTACAAGCCAATCAGTATTGGAGGGTAGTGAAAAAGACATCAATGCCGCCCTTTCGCTCTCTCCAATTTTTTCAACAAACCTAGAGAGGATGAGAGTCAATGAGTGACCTAAGACGAGTAGAAAGTATCCCTGATGCAGTCCGGGTGACCGAGGGATTGCGTCATACAGGATACAAACCAAAAACGGCGATAGCAGACCTCGTTGATAATTCAATTGCAGCGCAGGCCACGGAAATTGGAATCAGACTCTCAAAGAATTTTGATAGCACTTATAAGGTCTGGGTTGGCGACAATGGGTGCGGCATGGATGAAGAGACGCTCATTAAGGCTATGAAATATGGCTCATCTAGAGAGTTGGCGCGCAACAAACTCAGCGTTTATGGATTAGGCCTAAAAATGGCTTCCTCCTCTTTCTCCAAGCGGTTTTCTGTTGTAACGCGAGACAAGAAGGGTGGGTCTGTTTACTGTGCTACATACGACTTAGATGAGATGGCAGATCACCCGTGGACATTCCAAGTAGGTACAGCTACCGAACAACAGGTAATTGCTCTTGATGCAGTAGCAAAAAGTGGCAGTGGCACAGTGGTTATTTGGGAAAGTGCAAATTTCGTAGTGAGTGAGCAGAGTCATAAGAAGAAGCGAGTCAACTCCAGCAAATCAAGAAATCTCGATACTGAAATTGCCACTTATCTTGGTACCGTATTTCACAGGTTCATGGAGCCAAAAAATATAAATACTCCTGCTTTGTCAATCAAGATGAATGGAAACACTATCTCTCCATTTGATCCCGTTCATCCAGACTACTTGGATCCAGAATGGAGTCCGATTGTTGATGATTTTTACTTGGAAATTGAGATTGACGGTAAAGATGAACGCATTCCATACAAAATGATTACTTATAAATTGAACGGTAAGGAAGATCAAGAGAACAAACCAGGCGCCTTCGAAGCATCCAAAATGGGTATGACGACGCAAGGTATTTATCCATATAGAGAGAATCGTATTTTGCAAGACCCTAGTTGGCTTGATGTGTTGGCTTTCCACCCTGATACAAATACCATGAGAGTAGTTTTGGAATTGGATCCGAGATTAGATCAAGTGATTAGAACAGACGTAAAGAAATCGGGAATTGCTTTACCTGACGAAATGTGGGAAGACCTTAAAGAGCAGCTAGAGCTTTACAAGGCTGAAATAAAAAAGAGAAATAATCAGAAGAAAGCAAAACGGGAGAAAGATCAAATTCAGAAAGGTGGTAGTGATTTACACAAATCAAGCAACACCATTATTGATCTAGCAAAACAAGATTTACCTAATCCAAACATAAAGCGAATTTCTCCTACAACTGTTGAAGTTGAAACGCTATTTGGACCTCAAGTAACTGAAGCGCGCGAATATGCAGGTGTTGAAAGCCGAAATTCAAGAATTCAGCCCGTGGATGACCTTGAAGGTGGCCTACTCTGGGAGCCTTCTATGAGAGGCTCCGATCAAGTGATTCTCTTAAATCGATCACACCCTTTCTATAGAAAGGTCTATTGGCAACTGAGAAAAACACCTCTAGCAACTCAAGGTTTGGACTTCTTGCTATTTTCCCTTGCAAATGCTGAATGGATGACTCGCACCGATCGAGCAAAGGAACAATTCTTTCAAATGAGGCAAATGATGGCCAATACTCTTCGCACTTTGGTTGCAGAAATTGATGATAGTCCTGAACTCGACTATGGCGATGATGATTTCGGTGCAGATGAATAGACAGAATTCCATAGACTCATCAATCCAAGAAGTTTCTGATGCACTTGGTATCGCTTTTACTAGAAAAGCAATGCCAAGGGATCACGAATACGACTTCACGTTGAGAATTGATGATTTACCCTCACCGCATGGTTTCTCTATAAAGATCCTTGACGAGTACTTGGCTTGGCGTATTGAGCTTGCGTTTGATGATTTTTCGGCGCCTTTGCTTCAATTGATGCAGGACCGGTTTGGAAGTCGTCGTGACGGCATTCAATCTTTTCTTGATCTGGCTAAGGCCAAAAACGACCAAATTGAATTTCTGATTAATGGCGCTGAAATATTGAAAGGCTCATCTGATGCTTGGAAAGAAGTAATACTAAGACTTAAGAAGTCGTATTTTTCCGCTGAAAGTGAATTCCCAGCTCTTGCATCAGCTCTTTTGGACTTTATGTGTCTAATTCTTTACCTTCTAGTCAAAGACGTTGAATGGGGAGAAGAAGAGTTTCCAGAGGGCAAGGCTGAAGGAGATGTTTCTCTGGTAACGATAAATAAATATGAGAGAAGTCGATATAACAGAGCCCTCTGTCTCAAATTCTATGGTTTCAAGTGCCGCGGGTGCGGTGATTTATTGGAAGAGAAATATGGACCAATGGGTATAGGCGTAATTCATGTCCACCACATTGTTCCGGTTTCTCAGATGGGCAATTCTTACCGACTTAATCCGATAAAAGACTTAGTCCCCCTTTGTCCCAATTGCCATAACATTGTTCACCGAAAGAACCCGCCGATAGAGATTTCAGAACTTCGTTTGAGTTCAGGATACAAAGAGTAATGAGCAAAATTTCAATAGATTTGATAAGTACTTTTGTTTGCAGGCTAAGATACCCGATAGTGCTAGCAGAGGAGTCTATAAGTTGAATACTGAGAAAATTTCAGTACCTCCTCAGCCATTTCTACGCTGGGCAGGTGGAAAGAGAAAACTCGTTGAATCGTTGATTCGTTCGTTTCCAAGCTCATTCTCAAATTCAAAAAACGACTTTTACGAACCGTTTGTTGGTGGTGGGGCACTTATGCTTGCGTTAGGAGATAAGAGTCTTCCAGTCTATGTTTCAGGCAATAGATTATTGATTAACGATTCCAACCCGGATTTAGTTGCTACATACTTCGCTATTCGCGATGATGCTCAAACTCTAATTAAGAAACTTGAAGTTCTGGCTCGTGATGTCTCGAAGAAGGCATTTTTAAGAGTCAGAGCAGATCAACCCCGTGACGATGTTTCAAGAGCTGCCCGGTTCATCTACCTGAATAAGACCTGTTTCAACGGATTATGGCGTGTTAACAGTAAAGGTAAATTTAACGTCCCTTGGGGACAGCTAAAGAACCCAAAGATTCTTGATTCCGAAAACCTATGGGCCGTACATACCCGTCTGCAAGGAGCGCATATTTCAACCGGCCCCTATCAGAGCGCGCTTGAGAGCGCACGAAAAGGCGACCTTGTTTATTTGGATCCTCCGTATATCCCATTAAGCGCATCATCCAGTTTCTCTAAATACGCAAAAGAGGACTTTGGCATATTGGATCAATACGCACTCGCAGGAGTTATCGATGGATTGACCTCCAGAGGTGTCTACGTAATCCTTTCAAATTCTGATACGCCACTAACCAGAAAGATTTTTGGGGATTCTCTCGCCTTGCACCAGATTTCGGTCCAGAGAACTATTTCTGCAAGGGCCTCCAGCAGGAAGCCAGTAAATGAAGTCATCGGCACAAACTTTCCCACTGCATCAAGCTCTCACCTACGTAATCTAAAGATTGTTTCCTAGGAGTCACATATGATGGTTAAAGGCGAGGGTGGAAAAGAATTCGAGTATCAATGTCGCGCTACTTTAGAAATTTGGTGTCCCAAAAATGGTCTTGTACTCTCAAATCAACAGAGACTTTCATTTCCCAAACCTGGTGGAGGAAAGCATTACGTTGATATAGAGATAGTAAGCGAGCGCGATGCAGATATCCGTGGATTATTCTCTTGCAAGTGGCAAAAGAGTGGGGGTACGACAGACGAAAAAATTGCCTATGAGGTGATCAAGCTTCTTAGCGCTATGGAGCACGATCCTCGATACATGCATTCATGGATCGCAATGGGTGGAACTGGTTGGAGCGAGAGCATCTTGGGCTTTGTTTCGACCGGCGAAATTCAAAAATGGATTCCTGCAATGGTTGGTAAAGTGACAATCTTTCTGGACCCCAACGACTTAATGCAGCGAGCAAGTAAGGAAATTGTGCTGTGAGAGTTCATATCAATGCAGCCGCTCAAAATCGGAAATTAATATGAACTCATTCCAAGAAAGTTGGAGTAAACCAATTGCCACTGTTCAACAAGAATTAGAACAATTCCTTGAGAATGACGGTTCGTTATATGGGGAGATTTGGAGAAATACGAAACTAGGATTATCCGATGAAGAAATTCAGAGCGCTCGTGGAGCTTCTTATCCCAATTTCATTTGGAATTACCGACGATACACACGTGCGCTGCTTGAAGCTGACCTTCCCAAATCTCCATCCATGCTACGGGAGACCGGCGTTTTATTCCGTCGAGTTTTGCGCTCTAGCTCCATTGGTGAATTGACTAGAAAATATCTTGAGAGTGGGCTTCTACAGATAGAGAGCCGAATCAATAATCCATCCGTACAAGCGAGTGAGGAGAGTGAGGCAATCAAGGCGACCGAAATCCTTGAAACTCGTAATGCTGTGGGAATTTACGTTTATTCTCTCATGCATTATTTACGGTATCCATATGACCCGATCTCGAGTAGGACGCTGATGAAGGTTGGCCGGAGTGGGAGGGATGTGGTTCAAAGGTTTCGAGAGCAGACGCGAACAACTGCCCTACCGGAGGAGCCCGTGCTTCTCCGAATATATCAACACCTAAATGACTCTGCTGAGCTTTCGGGAATCGAAAGGAAGTTTCATAATCTCCTCGAGGCAGCAGACCATGACAGAAGCGCTGCCAGGACTGGGGGAACTGAATGGTTCCTCACGAGCTTGAAATTCTTGGATGAAATTGCCGACACCCTAAATTTGCAGATTACCGTGAATAATCAGCTAGTCGAGGATTAGAAAAGCCATTGACTTGCCAAAACTTTTTGAAGACATATTTGAGAGAACCACTGGAGTAAAAAATGATAGCTAAATCCCTTTTAAGCCAGTGGATTGATTTAAAAAAAGACTTTCCTCGGCATATTGTTTTAATTCAATGTGGAGTCTTCTACGAGACCTACCAAGACGACGCTGAATTTCTATCCGAGATCTCCAACATAAGAACCTATCAACGTGGCAAGTGCAATGTCGCTGGGTTCCCTATTAAATCTCTTGAAACGTACACAACGAACATCGAACAGTTGGGATATGCGGTGGCTGTCATTGCTGAAATCGATTGGGACGGTCAGAGAAAAATACGCGGGATTGCGTATCTAACAGGCCAAGTACAAAGTATTAAGGAAGTCCAAGAACAAAAACGTGAAGTTACGACTGTCAGGTCAAGAAAGGCTCGATCAAAAACTCTTGAAACTCTGCGCTTGGCTAAATCCCTTAAAGAGCAAAATGCCGTGGATTTAGCCTTAACACAAATAGGTTACATGTTCAATGCATTTGAAGATGATGCCAAGATTCTGAGCGAAAAAATCGGCTTAAAAAGTTTTGAGAGATATGGATTTCTAACAGTTGGCTTCCCAGTTAACGCTCAAGAAACCTATCTCACAAAAATTCGAGAGGCCTCTCTTTCTTATGTAACAATTATTGAAACAGAAAAGAACGCAAGAGGATCAGTTAGAAAACTTGGAGATATTTCGCCACGGCATACAATTCAACAATCAACAAAAACAACGCACCCATCAGCTAGATTGATCAATGCTATCGACCAAAACTCATTGAAAGCAGTGGCTTTAGCACACGCAAAGAAGGGGTTTTATGTCATTCCGCTAGTTGAGAACTCAAAGAGGCCATTAATCTCTGACTGGCAAAAACGGGCAACAACCAACCCTCTGCAAATCGACTCTTGGTGGACCGAGTATCCAAATGCAAACATTGGGATCGCCTGTGAGGTCTCGAATCTCATAATTATTGATCTTGATAAATCAAAAGGAGCTACCCCACCAAGTCCCTGGAAAGAGCTGGGGATCAAAGATGGCGAAGGAGTATTTAGAGAGGTTTGCAGAGAGGTTGGAGATTCACAACTCTTTGACACTTACACCGTTGCAACGCCATCGGGTGGAAAGCACCTTTATTTTTATGACCAAAATATTCCTATCAAACAAGGCGTAGAAATTAATGGTTGGTGGCGAGTCGACACAAGGTCCAAAGGCGGCTACATAGTGGCTGAAGGATCCCGTCTCTTGAATGCATCAGGTAAAGGACTGGAGGAGTACCGCTCAACCAGAGGTGCCTCTGTGATTTTAAACTTTCCAATTTGGATAAGAGATAAGTTATCGGCCAGAGCTTATGGGGCGAAACCTGCCTCATTCTCGCCGCAGCACACCTCGTCCGTCCTACGCAATCCAATTTTTTCACGTGAATTTGCGCGACAAGTTCTCTCTGAAAGATGCAACCTTATACGCAGCGCACGCGAGGGAACACGAAATCAGTCTCTGATTAGGCACTCCACCTATATAGGGAAGATTATTCGGATGGGCTCCCTAGACGAAGGAGAGGCCTCTGATAGCTTGTTAAAAGCTGCTGTCGCCTCTGGTTTGACTCGAGCTGAGTCGATCAATGCCATAACAGCAGGCATCAAATATGGAAAAAATCTAGAGCACTAAAAATTCATTGATAAACTTGTGGGAATATTACTAAGAACTGTGCGAGCTCTATTTCTTTTTCTTGCTAGTAAACAACATCCCCCACCCTTAACTGACTTCCCTATCCCCTGCCCTATCTAGTCGCATAGATCCGTAACGACAGAGAGTTAGGCAGTAGCCGAGTTTTCTTATTATCAGCTGCAAAGCGAGCAAATTCCGCAATAGTGCGGTCTCAATTTTTTTCCTCTTATATGATATTCGCGACGAAATGGCCATGGAAACCCAGTTACACCCGCAAAGTTGATGCGGTGGTGCGGCAGTAGCCCAACCTTTAGTCGGCAGTGAGTCGGCAATAGAAAACTTCTACCGGAGTCGCTTTTCGCATAAACCAGGCTAAGATTCGCTTACAACAGTGGTTTGGTTGTGCTGGAGAGAGATCTTCTGCTAACTCTTAATCACCGGGTCGGGGCTTTGGCTTTTGGCTAGAGAAATAAAGAAGTTATAGCTCCTTCAGCCATCCCTAAAACTTATTTAATCCCTTTACCTCTATGAATAGCATCTT
>Ga0194118_10007864_pt1 | contig 10144 bp, 13 predicted proteins | sample TA2MahsurfametaG_2_FD_148662 | JGI IMG/M metagenome (GOLD analysis project Ga0194118, IMG submission 148662) | Freshwater microbial communities from Lake Tanganyika, Tanzania - TA2015013 Mahale N5 surface | ecosystem: Environmental > Aquatic > Freshwater > Lake | place: Tanzania: Lake... | reverse complement strand
CAGAATTATTAACCTACAGATCAACGATCTGCGACAGTTCATAGAACTGCCAGGCTAACGATAACCGAGAAACATTCATTCTCAAGTTTCCCTGAGAACACCAACCGATTTGAAACCGCCTTGCGGCGGCTTCCAGTTGGCACTAATCAATATCTTGCAGCAGGCTTCAAAGAACAATGTGCAAAGTAATATTTTAACTGTGCAGTGTAACTGCACAAAAGTATTTATTTTCTATTAAGTTTGTAGTTTGTGTAGCGCAGTTTATTAGAGCGCAAATAGAATTATTAAGAATGCAGTGTAGCTGCACAGCTTAAAGTTTAAAAATATGTCTACGAATAAAAATGCCCTGAAACGCTATAAAGTACTGGATAAATGCTTCAGAAATCCTGGAAAAAGGTATTTCATTGATGACCTGATTGCTGAATGTGAAAGTGTTTTACTTGAGATAGATCCTGAATCAAATGGTATAAGCCGGAGGCAGATATTTGAAGATATTGCTTTTATGGAAAGCAAGGAGGGGTGGAGCATAGAGCTTGACAAGTTTCGAGATGGCAAAAGGGTTTATTACCGGTATGCTGATATGTCTTTTTCTATCAACAATATGCCTTTGAATGAGGTTGAAATCAATCAATTAAAGGCTGCTGTAGACATACTTTCACAGTTTAAGGGTATGCCACAATTTGAATGGGTAAACGAACTTGTGCCTAAACTTCAGCAAGGCATTGCAACTGATGAGCCTTCCGCTACCATTATGGACTTTGATAGCAACCAATATTTAAAAGGAATTGAATACCTGGGACCGTTGCATAGTGCTATCTTTTATAAAAAAGTACTCATTATTAGCTACAAGCCTTTTGAAAACGATGCTCCTTTTGATGTTTTGTTCCATCCCTACTTTTTGAAGCAGTACAATAATAGATGGTTTTTGTTTGGCTATAATCCTGAAAAGGAAAAGTACGATTGGAATCTTGCTATCGACCGCATCATTTCTATTAGGGAAACAAAAGGAAAGTACCTGAAAAACAATAAGATAGACTGGCGGGAATACTTTGAGGATATGATCGGAGTTACCAAACCAGTGGATGCTGAGCCGGAAAAAGTGGTTTTGCGCTTTAAAGGCAGGACCGGAAACTATATGGAAACAAAGCCACTTCACGGCTCACAAAAGTCAAAGTGGATTGATGAAAATATACTTGAGGTAACACTACAAGTAGTAGTTAATTATGAATTAGAACGTTTGTTGATATCTTATGCTGATAGTTTAGAGGTAATCAAGCCTAAAAGGCTGAGAGATCTAATAAGATTGAGGCATGAGAGTGCAACTAGAATTTATCTCGGTGATTAAGAAATCGCTTATTTTAGATTTAATAAAAAATTTTAAAATGGACAACTTACTTTGTATCGGCCAATGGCAAGGTTTTTATAGTTATGGGCCTGAGTACGGAGAGTATGTTGAGAGTAAAGAGGCTGAGTTTAGATTATTTATTGAAGAGATTACTAAAGATGAATTTTCGGGAAGGGTAATAGATTGGGACGGGTTTGGTGTGGATGGAGAGATTTCTGAAGTCAAGGGCTTTATAAGCGGGCAGCTAATTAGTTTTATTAAGAAATACTCTAATTGTCGATTAATGGATAAATTTGGCAACGTTGAAGTAGTTGAAGATATGCCAAGTATTGAAGTTCTTTACAAAGGGGAATTTGATAGTGCTAAAGGTAGCTTTGCAGGTAAATGGGAAATATCACAAGACGTGGAAGAAGAGGAAGGCTTAATTAACAAATATATTACTACTGGAATATGGCGTTTACATCGAAGTACATAAAGTTGCGGAGAGAAAAAAAATAAAACTAAGTCGCAATTTGGTTATTAGAAACTAGGCCATTGACATTTATACTACAAATATGAAACATCTATTTCATTTTTTGAAAGTTGCTTTTAGGATATCTTTTAATTATAACAGACAAGAAGAATTAGTTTGGAATGACCTAAAGGAATATCATAAAATACAAGAATATAATTCAGGTGTATTTGAAAAGGAAAAGACAATTGAATCTGAATTTCCAATTTTGGAGGAAAAGTTTTTGAAATTTACCTACTTTACTCAGAATGGTAAACTTCACTTCACATCACTTATTTTAAATAAGTACGATCCAGACATTGCTAGCGAAGTATTTATTCTTGCAACACATTTTAATAATATCTTAAATGAAGGGTCTGTAATAGTTAATCCCATTCATCTATGTGTTCAATTTGTTTTGAAAACTAGTTATATTGCTAATATAGTTTATCCTGCAGATAAGCACCGATACACAAAAATGCATTATGACTCTTCAATCGATGTTTTTTGGGCTTTTGTGAAACTAGTTACTGAAAAAGAAGACCCTGCTATAATTATTGCAGATCTTTTAAGAAAAAAGAAGGAGTTGAATGAGAGCTAATGATTTTTAGAAAAGTAATATTTACTAATTTAATATGGAAAATATATTTCTTTGTAAATCTTGTCAGCCATTTGGTTATTGTCGAAAGCACTACAAAGTTGCAAGTGAAAAAGTAATGGCGGAATTTGATCAGACTTTTTATCAGAAAGTAAATTCGGTTTTTAATTTAAGGAGCAAAATTGAGGCAAATGTAAAAGCAGGTAACTTTAAGCTTGTCTCTCTTGAAGCAATTCGGTCACTTTATCGAACTAATCCAGTACAGACCATGCTTAGTGAGGTCTCTAAAGATGATTTTATTAATAGTGTTATGGGTATCGCAAAAAATCAGACTGCAAATATTGTCACCGCTGATCTTGAGTCATTATGTGTATAAGGATGTTTAGTTCGAAAGTATAGTTTCTTTATGTCTTAATATTATTTATTTGTTTATGTACTTCCTTGATACAACCGATAACAATCATTACATCCGTATTTTTAATCAGATTGTAACAGATGGGATGTTTAGGGGGATTATGACATATCCTCATATTGCATGCAGTAACCCAGCACTGAACCCTTCTCTAAAACTGATGAGATATATTTTTCATCTTGAGCAAATCACAACATTAGCAAATGATTTGAATAACAATAATACTAATGTAATAATTAATAATTTACCTCTTTTGAAAATAAATTGGTTAGGTAGCCAAAATATATTTGGCACTAGACCACCCCAAATAAACAAACATCTTCGTCAATTGAAGCAAATTGATATTGACATACTTATTAGTACAGTTAACGCATTTGAAAATGCTAATCCATTTTCGGAGGAAGAAATACAAAGCAACACATATCTTCAAACCTATTTCTTTGAAGATGATTTCGATTACAATACCCAACTAAGAAAATATAAGTGGCATGAAAAGCGATTTGATTTTTTCAGTAGAGCAGAATACCGTTGTACATTCTGCAATGCTAATGCAACAATAAAAATGATTTCTGAAGTAGGAGAAGGTGATAATAGCTGTCTTTCATATAGTTATGATCGATTTCTTGGACAGAACCAAAATAAAATTAATTCTGCAATTGCCTATTTGAATAGCTTTACTATACCTCTTTTAAAACTTAATTGGGCGTTTTTGCAGCATCCAAATGTTGCAGAAGAAGTTATTTTACAATTACATCATAAGTACTATATTAATGATGGCAGAAAGGCATGGGAGTATGACGATGATTGTTTTCAGGTTCTTTGCCGGAAATGTCATGAGCATATTCATGAAACTGAGGATATACTCGTTTTCGACAGCGAAGAGGATAAAAATAATAACTCACCTAACCAACACCTTTGTCCAGAAATTTGTTGTCGTTGTGAGGGACTGGGTTACATAGAAGCTTTTCGTCATGTTCAAAATGGTATTTGCTTTCAATGTTGGGGAGAGGGGTTTTCTTTCAAAAATTCAGTCTAGGGATTGGTATTAAAAAGTAGTTTAAATGGTTTTCTCTTGAATGGTTATAAACTCTAATGCAGTCTGGAGGTATTTCATATTTATTTTGTATTTACATTTTTGTAGCTGCGAAAGCAAAGTTGCAACTCAATCTATTACAAATCCTTTAGCAGCAACTTCTTTTCGAGTTGCAGATTCTGTTGACTGGCTTTATGATGCCTCTTACTATAGTATACCATATCCGAATGGAGATGTTCCGCATGGGGGCGTTTGCACAGACGTGGTTATCCGTATTTTGCGAATGAATGGCATCGATCTACAGAAGGATGTACATGAGGATATGATAGAATATTTTGAAGAGTATCCCAAAATATGGGGGCTATCAGGTCCTGATGCTAATATTGATCATCGCCGTGTCCCCAACCTTATGACATATTTTAGGCGGAAGGGATATGAAATAGCAAATCGTCAGTTTCAGCCTGGCGATATAGTTTGTTGGAATTTATCGGGGGGGATAAATCACATTGGCATTTTTTTAGAAGACGAGGCCGTATTTCACAATATGGGCCCAGCTTCTTGCATTGAAAAGAACTTTTTGTTTAGGTTTCCAATAATCGGCCACTTTAGGATACCTATTTTAGTCTATTGATCTTTTAATCAAGTCTACTTTATGACTTATTTATTAGTACTTGTTGCTTTACTTCTTTTTCTTTTAGCAAGTGTTATTTATGTATTTAAAAGTAGCATTCAGCCTAATATTTCTTTAGATTCAGTAGAAAGTCTCAAATCGTTTTTGGGGATGAATTTTGGTGACGACTTTGAGGTGGTTGAGTATACTTCGAGAAATCATCACCCTGATAGGCCCCTGAAAGTTACCATTTCCTTTAGTGATGATGTATTTTCTGTAATCAGAGATTACGTCAATCGGGGCAAATTTGAACCCCAAGAAAATTTTCTCCAGCGCTCATCTTAAAATTATGAATTTTTACTCAAAGTTTTAACTAATGTAAAATATTTATTTAGTTTATTCTTTATTCAGTATCCCCCAATTTTTAAACTTCTTTTTCACTTGTGTAACGTTTTGATAACCTAAAGCTCTTGTTGTAGCATTGATGTCAAAGCTATATCTTTTGTATACTGTACTGCAATGTTTTCTTAAGGCGGTTTCATATCTATCATCATTCAAGTTATCTTCCATATAAAATCTAGTTGGTAAATCTTTAATATCGAGTGTATTTAAACGTAGCGGGAAAAGGGAATTAAGTGTATTATATATTTCCCTAAAATTGCCAGGAAATGAATAGCGCTCAATTATGCTTTGTGCCCTTGGTGTCATGTTTAGATTTCTCCCATATTTTTTCTCGAATAAGCTTAAATAGTATTTGATTACATCTTGTCTCTCTTTCTCTGTCCTATTTCTGTAAGGTTGAAGCACTAATTCTGGATTCGAAAGCCGATAATAAAGGTCCCAACGAAATTTACCGTCTTTGCATTTTTGATAAAGGTCAATATTTGTTGCGGCAATAATTCGCACCTTTATATTCTTTTTTATCTCATTTGATCCTAACATCTTTAACTCTCTATTTTCTATTGTTCTTAAAAGGCTTTGTTGCATATAGGGTGTAATGTCACCAATTTCGTCTAAGAACAGTGTACCTCCATTGCACTCTTCAAAAAGACCCTTTCTATCTTCGATTGCACCTGTAAATGAACCTTTCTTATGGCCGAACAGTTCACTATAAAGTATTTCATCAGGGAGTGATGCACAATTAATCGCCTTATAAGTTTTTGCTGAAAGTGGAGAATTTTTCAAGATAAATTCCGCCATACGATCTTTTCCGCAACCTGTCTCTCCAAGAATAAGTATAGGCATTTCTGCTGATTGGGCATATATGAATGCCCTTTCATACTCATTCTCTACAATACTGTCTTTGTATATGTCATCTGGTATGTTAAGTCGAAGGTGACTCTCTCTTAATGTATCATCAAGTAAACCACTTACGAATGGTTCAATCATCTTGAGCGATGACTGGTTTGCTCCAGGCACATACTCAGGGCGCTGAAGAACATGTAGCGAGAAACGATTTCTCATTGAGAGATTCAGCGTGCACCATGCCATCCCTACTGCAGTTGGTCCTGTGCCTGCAACAATATGCAGATCGTCATCAGCGTCGAAAGTCTGTAGCATGGCTCTTAGAGCACTCTCAATTACTTTGAAATCCTGAAGATCGCTTTTGTCAATGCCCGTCTCCCTAAACTCAACTTGATGATTCGGGTGCTTTTCCTTAATATGTCGCTCAAGTATTCTCTTCTTACGATTGAGGTTTAAAGATATCTCCCCAGCTTGATCACTTGTACACAAGATTACGTGCTTATCAAATTTCAACTGGTCAATGATTTCCCGCTGAAGAGATATAGTGAAGCCTTGTACATTTTCATAGAGGCCGGATCCATCAGTGATGAAATCCTCATTAAAACCAATCCAAGAAATTAAAATTTTCATTATACAATATATATATAAATTATATAATATAATAAAAATAATTTACAATAATATTATAAAAGTATGGTAATCAAAGAATTGTAAACATTTTAGATTTTTGGCATCAAATTGGCAAATAGGGTTGTGTGAAGCAAACCTTTAAAAGACGCAATATAGATCCCACCAAATACAATCGTTGGTTCTGCCTCTTTTCCTTGAATCAAAGAGTATATGTATTAATTAACGCAGTCACTCCAAGTGTCTGCAAGCTTTCACAACCCAACAAGCAGTTTTTTACTAATTGACTTTTGCAATCTATAAAAATTAAATAATGAAAAATAAATCCTTAATCAAGCCAATACTGATTCCAACATTTATTCTTAATACCCGATTTGATAAATTAGTAGATGTCTTGGACGAAATAATTGCACTTAGGGATGATGAATCAATGGTCACTGCTAATAAGGTATTATCAAAACCAGAATTTCTATCCTTACTCATAAAAGGGATATCTAATAGTCCTTCTATGCTAAGCAGAACTTTAGCAGGATCCTACTACCATGAGAATGGGTTCCATAAGATTGTTCTTCTATCTGGAAAATTTTTTAAACTCCGCCTACACCATTTTGGAGTATCTGCCAAAATACCAATGGAGAATATACACGATCACCGATGGGCTTTCGCTTCCACCATCCTAAAAGGAGACTTAAAGATGGACCTTTTTATGCCCACTCAAAAAGGGTCTAGAACTGAAAAAGCATATCATTTTATATACGAGGCAGATAAGTCTAGCGGAAACTATAATACAGAGTTCATTTCCGTAGCACACCTGAAAAAGTCAGAATCTAGGACTTATAGAGCTGGTGATACGTATCTAATGAATACTCATGAACTGCACAGAATCCGAAACACATCCGGACAAGAATCAATCACTTTGATGCTCACCGGAAAGCCTTTGAGTAGTAAGTGCAACTTATTTGCCCGAAGAATGATTTTGGAAGACGAAAAAAAGACTATATCCTACGGAGAAGAGAAAATGATTGATATGCTTGAAGCTATTTCTGAAAAGATATATCCACAGAAAAATTAATAATTATGTATATCGCTGTTGAAGGTATTAAGGGTTCTGGAAAATCGACATTAATCAGTTCTACACTTTTGAATGTCTCAGAGGAGATTAGGGGTCTAGAAATATTTCCAATTACTGAACCTATGACTCCTAGTCATAAGCTAGAAATCCTAGGGAATAAAATACAAACTAAAACTGCAGATGATACTCATGTTGAAAACCTTTTCATCGAGCGTGCTCATTGGCATCAATCAAGATTGAATGACAAAAGGGGGTTTATTCTAGGTGATAGGAGCATAGCTACTGCATGTGTCACCCGGTGGGATAATTGGGATGATCCGTATTTAACTATTAAAAGGATTAAAAAACAGTATCAAAATATTATAGGATTAGATGTAGTCATATGGCTTAAAACAAATATCAAGACTGCTGAGCAACGCATAATACAAAGAGCGAAAAAATCAATAAGATGCTGTGATGAAACAATAACGAATTTATCAAAAGCTGCAGAAATCTATGACGAGCTTTTTACTGGCAGATTATATCATAAGAAGATATGTAATATTCAAGTAGTCGAATTAAACAACCTATTAGATAAAGAAGCTGTACAAAATGAGTTTAAATCAATTTTAAAATTCTATTCAAAATCATGAAAACAATTCTTACAAAACAAGGGCTTGACATTCTCAAGTCTAGACTAACGAAAAAAATAGAAGAGCTAAAAACATTAAGGGAAGAGAAGGCCCACGCTTATTCCGCAAGTGGAGATGGATGGCATGATAATCCAGGTTGGACTCAGCTAGGTCAGCAAGAAGAAATTTTGGCGACAGAGGTATTTAATCTTCAGGAAAAAATTTCTAGCTCTGTGATTGTTGAGGCCAATAAGATTGATCTAGATAGGGTAAACATCGGCTGCACTGTAGAGTATCGAATGTCAAAAAGTAACTCTGTATCAATACAGTCAATGAATATAGTTGGTAATGGTGAATCAGATGTTCGTAATAAAAGAATTAGTATCGATTCACCAGTAGGAAAGGCGCTTTTCAATATGAGAATTGGTGATGAGAAGGAGATTCAGTTGCCGGCGGGCTTTTTCAAAATCAAAATTCAATCAATAAATTATGAGTAAATACATATTTGTAAAAACGATTGAGGCTCTTATTCAATCAGAATTAGCTCTAAAAGTTAAAAATTCTTATCGTAGAATTAAAGAAGAGGAGAGAAGCCTAATGCGGCTTAAGCAGACAGATAGTTTCCTTAGTTCGTACAACGAAATCATTCGTTATATGTTTATAATAACTTTAAATAGCGAATATGATATAAAACAATCTAAGGTTCATTATGCTCTTAAAATATTTCTTACTACATATCTATGTATTGAAGAGAATGATATTTCAAATCTAATTGCTGCAAGGCATGCCATGAAATATCATGGTTCATTTCCTCCATTTCGATTGAGAGTATTAATAAAAAGTATAGCTAAAGACCTTTCATTAGTCTATCAACAAAAATTTACTTTTTGAAACTTGGGTAGCCCCCATTTTCAATAAGAGTTGGGGATTTGCGTGAAAACTCGGACTTGTTCCATCTTGCCAAGCCTATAGACGATTTAAAACTACTTTATGATTGCATTTACTAGAATCGCACTAATTACAATTTTCCTAAATGCATGTCACCAACAAGTTGCAAAAGAGCAAGAATTGCTCAAAAATGAATCTGGGGAGTCCGACTTTGAAATAAGTCGCTTCATAAATGAAATCAATTACCCTAAATTAAATATTGATTCGGTCACCATTGGCATCAATAGGACTTCGCAAATTGAAGTAGATTTTTTAGAAAGTCAGGATACACGAGTTTTTTCGCTTGTCTTTACTGGTTCCTCTGACACCCTTAAAATTGAAGCGACATCAATAGTCTTTTACCTGGAAGAGGACATCAATCTTGACGGTATCCCAGAAATTGGAATACTACCTGGCTATAAAACGAGTGCCTGCAGGAAGTATTACTTATATGAAGTGAAAGGAGGAAAATGGAATAAGCTAGGCGAAGCAGACACCCATTTACCGGATCGAGAAAAGGGTGTAAACTACTTTTCTGTTTCCAATCAAAAGCTTAAAATTGTATCGGCATCAGCTTTATGTTGCTGCCAATGTGAATGTTTAAATTAATTAATTATGGAAATTGAGAAAATTAATTTTTTCTGCATAATACTTTAAGTAGATGTCGTCGATGGCGGGGTTATTGCTGGGCGGGGAAGATAAAATTTATGCCAAGGTTGCTAATTCTGAGAAGAATCTTCTTGTTAGTCGAAGTGAAAAGTAGTCTCATTATACGATTGATCAATGTTATTTTATTAAAAAACAAAATCAAGAAGCGGTCTCCATTCTTATGTTGTTTTAGTAAATAATTATGATGATTGATTTCTATTATGTTGGCGATTGGATTCATTTTTCAGAGCGGTAGTTCTTAATCTTCAAATCCTCAAATCAGGGATATAATCAGCTCATTGGTTTCCTCAAAAAAGTAGATAATTTAATTTTCATCCTCATTACACCTACCCAATTATCTTACCTCTACTGAATTGTGTATTCAACAGTAGCTGTTGCTCTGGGTGTATTTGAACCATTTATCTCTTTAAAAGTAAAAGGAGCATCGTTTTTACTGACTTCAATACGCAAATAGAGTTTCAAATGATTTTCTGCAGTTACACCATTCCACCCAGACTTCGTAACT
>Ga0194118_10007861_pt1 | contig 10146 bp, 5 predicted proteins | sample TA2MahsurfametaG_2_FD_148662 | JGI IMG/M metagenome (GOLD analysis project Ga0194118, IMG submission 148662) | Freshwater microbial communities from Lake Tanganyika, Tanzania - TA2015013 Mahale N5 surface | ecosystem: Environmental > Aquatic > Freshwater > Lake | place: Tanzania: Lake Tanganyika... | reverse complement strand
TACGTAGTTGCCTCTGATTTGACAAAACCGCTGACCGATCCGTCCACGATCAACAATCCGTATTGTCCGTAAAAAAGTAGATTTAAGATAAGAAGGAGGGTGGCCACTTCGTCGCGGTTAGATTAGACCAACCCGCTGAGGAAAAATCCCGTATGCGACCGGCCACACCGCGCAATTTCTTCGGGCGTGCCCTCGCAAACCAGCTCTCCTCCCGCCGCACCCGCCTCTGGGCCTAGGTCAATCACCCAGTCCGCCTCGGCGATAAGGTCAAGGTTGTGCTCAATGACAATGACGCTGTGGCCCGCGTCCACTAGGCGCTGCAAGACTTCCACGAGCCGCTGGACATCGCTCATGTGCAAGCCAATGGTGGGTTCTTCGAGGATGAAGAGTTTCGAGTTTCGGGTTTTAAGTTCCCGGTGGGGGAGCGTGTCGGGGCTGTCCTTGAGGCCACCTAACAAATGGGAAACTAACTTTACGCGTTGTGCTTCGCCGCCACTGAGGGTTGGGCTGGTTTGGCCAAGCTTGAGATAATCAAGCCCCGTGTCGCGCAACGCTTCGAGCGGACGGAGGATGCGCTTCTGCGCGGCGAAAAACTCTAGTGCTTCGGCTACGCTAAGGTCGAGTACTTGCGCGATATTCCGACCGTTCCACAGCACGTCGAGCGTCTCGGGATTAAAGCGCAGGCCGTTGCAAACCTCACAGCGTACATAGGCGGGCGGCAGGAAGTTCATCTCCAGCTTCACTTCGCCCGCACCATCGCAAGCAGGGCACCGGCCTGCTGGGCTATTGAAGCTGAACCGCCCGGGCCCGTAGCCGCGCATACGTGCCTCTGGCACCTGCGCAAAGAGCGTACGTATGTCATCGAAAAAGCCTACGTAAGTTGCAGGCGTTGAGCGCGGCGTGCGGCCGATGGGCGATTGATCCACTTCGTAAACAGCGGAGAGATGTTCAGCGCCGGAAAGGCCGTGAGAAGGAGCTTGGGTGCCGTGTCTTAAATCTGGGGTAGAACGAGGGTTGCCACTTGTTTTTGCCAAGGCTGCCTCCACGGCGGGCAGAAGACACTCGCCAATGAGTGTGCTCTTCCCGCTGCCGCTTACACCGGTGACAACGACAAAGCGATTCAGCGGAAAGCGGATGGTGAGGTTCTTAAGGTTGTGAGTTGCCGCACCACTGAGGGTGAGAAATTGCACAGGGAATACGGCAGGAAGGCGCGGTGGGGCGACGTTGCTAGTGGCACATCCTTTCGCCGATCCACTTTTCTGCTTACTCACTGTCGCAGCCACCAACGGCCTGCGTTCACCCCGACTTGGATACTTCCGCTTCTTCTGCGCGCGGAGTTGCTGACCGGTAATGGAGTCCTTATGCTGCTGACCGGTAATGGAGTCCTTATGCAGCAGTAGTTCCTTCAACGTCCCGCTGGCGATGACTTCGCCGCCTTTGACGCCGGCGCCGGGGCCGAGGTCAATCACCCAGTCCGCGTGTCGCATCGTATCCTCGTCGTGCTCGACGACGAGCAACGAGTTGCCGCGCGCCTGGAGCTTCTTAAGCGCGCCGAGCAGCAACGCGTTGTCGCGCGCGTGCAGGCCGATGGTCGGTTCGTCGAGGACGTAAAGCACCCCGCTTAAGTTCGAACCGAGCTGCGCGGCCAAGCGCATCCGCTGCGCCTCTCCACCGGAAAGCGTCGGTGCACTTCGGCCAAGCTGGAGGTAGCCGAGACCGACTTCGCTAAGGAATTTGAGCCGCTCGCGAATCTCCGGGAGGATGTCGCGGGCGATTTCGGCGTCGCGTCCGGAGGGTTTCAACTCGGCGAAGTAGGCGAGCGCGGTGTCCACATTCGCGGTGGAGAAGAAGTCGATGGTAGCCGCACCCGCGTCCCGTGCCGGCGACTTGCAGTCGCCGTCTTTAGCAATCATGCGCGCTGGACGGCGACTGCAAGTCGCCGGCACGAGCAGGCGCACCGCGCGCGCCACGGGATTCAGCCGCGCGCCGTGGCACTCCGGGCATTCCTCGCGTTCGTTCGCCCAGCTCCACCAGCTTTCCTCGACTGAATCCGCATTGGCGCCGCGCTCCACGTCAGGGATGTAGAAGAGTTCGCCGAAGCCGCGACACTTGGGACACCAGCCTTGCGCGGAGTTGTAGGAAAAGTTCTTCGGGTCGAGCGCAGCGAAGCTGGCGTGGCACGACGGGCACGCGCGCTCGGTGCTGTGGACGGTGAGTTGGCGGTGATTGTCCAGCGCGTAGAGCGTGCCGTGGCCGAGTTGGAGCGCGGTGTCCACCAGTTTCGTGGTGGGGACGCGCGGCTGCGCGGCTGTGTCGCTCGATTTTGTTCGCTTTGGGTAGGACGCGCGGGAGCGCTTCCCTACTGGGTTCTCCAGCACACCCACCACGATTTCCACATCGTGCTCCTTGAAGCGGTCGAGGCGGAATGGCTCGTCGGTGCGGAACATCTTTCCGTCCGCGCGGATTTCCGCATAGCCGTTCTTCGCGGCCCACGCTGCAACTTCGCTATGAAACCCTTTCCGATTTTTTACCACTGGCGCGAGTAACAACAGGTCGCCACGCCGCTTCAACTCGCTCTGTAAGATGGCTGCTAACGCGTCGCGCGTTTGTCCGGTGACGGGGACGTTGCACGTAGGGCAGTATTGCGTGCCGAGCTTGGCAAACAGCAGGCGCAGGAAGTGGTGAATCTCCGTGACGGTGGCGACGGTGGATTTGCCGCCGCCGCGCGAGTTGCGCTGCTCGATGCTGACGGTGGGCGGGATGCCGGTGATGAGGTCCACATCGGGCCGCGCCATCTGCTCCACGAACTGCCGCGCGTAGGCGCTCATGGCATCCAGGAACCGTCGCTGACCCTCGGCAAAGATGAGGTCAAACGCGAGCGTGCTCTTGCCGCTGCCGCTCACGCCGGTGACGACCACGAACTTTCCTCGCGGAATGGTGAGCGAGAGGTTCTTGAGGTTGTGATGGCGGGCGCCGCGAATGGAAATGGCGTCTCTGCTCGAGGGAATTTTTTCGAAGTTGCTCACGCGGCCGTCTCTTTTGCTGAATTGTTGTTCACCTCACCGCGCAGCGCCGCTCCCGTGTGGCTCCGCTCGCACGCGGCGACTTGCTCGGGCGTGCCGGCGATGACGAGTTCGCCGCCGGCGTCGCCGGCCTCGGGGCCGAGGTCAATGAGCCAATCGGCAGCGCGGATGACGTCGAGGTTGTGCTCGATTACAAGAACGGAGTGACCGGCGTCCACCAGGCGTTGGAAGACGGCGACGAGCACGCGCACGTCATCAAAGTGCAGGCCGGTAGTTGGTTCGTCGAAAATGAACAGCGTTCCCTTGGTAGCAGCCGACGTGAGGAGACTACGTTCGGGTTTGGGGTTTGGGGTTTGGAGTTTCGCGTTTTTCCCGCGCGATTCTGACCACGCTTGGACATCTGCAACGGTGGTTTCTGAAGTAATTCTCCCGACATCGGCTGCTACGGATTCGGCGAGGTGCGCCGCGAGTTTCAGGCGCTGGCTCTCGCCGCCGCTCAGCGTGTTGATGGGCTGGCCAAGGCGCAGGTAACCCAGCCCGACTTCCTGCAGGATACGGAGTGCGGACGCGGCGCGGGCGGCGGGTTTCGAGTCTGGCAGCGCGGCGAGTAAGGCGAGGGATTCGTCCACGCTGGCGGCGAGGAGGTCGGCGATGGACCAAGACCAATGTTCGGTATTGCGTCGCGCCTCGACCTTGACCTCCAAAACATGTTCGCGGTACCGCCTCCCCTCGCAGGCTGAGCACTTGATGAACACGTCGCTGAGGAACTGCATTTCAATCTTCTCGAAGCCTGCGCCGCGGCAGCGGTCGCACTGGCCGACGGCGGAGTTGAAGCTGAAGGCGCTGCTGTTCAGGCCGCGCTGCTTGGCGAGTTCGGTGGAGGCGAATAGATCACGAAGGTGGTCGAAGGCGCCGATGTAAACGGCGGGGTTCGAGCGCGGGGTTTTGCCGAGGGCCGACTGGTCAACGAGGAGGGCGCGGGCGAGATGTTCGGAGCCGGTGAGGCGGAGGGCGGATAGGGTCTGGCGTCTGGGGTCTCGGGTTTCGGAAGGGGAATCGTCGGTGGTGTCGGAGGAGTCGAGGTGGTCGGAGGTTTGGTCGCAGGTTTGGGCGGCTTGCAACTGGGCTTGCAGCGCGGGCAGCAGGCAGTCGCGGACGAGGGTGGACTTGCCGCTGCCGCTCACGCCGGTGAGGCAGACGAAGCGGCCGAGCGGGATGGAGATGGTGAGGTTTTTGAGGTTGTGGGCCGAAGCGCCGGAGAGAGTGAGGAAGTGTTCAGTATTCAGTTGGTTAGTATTCAGTGAGGTGGTCGAGCGAACCTCAGCTTCGGGACTGAATACTGAACACTGATTACTGATTACTTTCTCAGTCACTCGCTTCCGCCCGCTCAAATAGTGCCCGGTAAGCGAGACGGGATGTTTTTTTAAGTCGTCGAGTGTGCCTTGAAAAACGAGCTCGCCGCCCGTCTCGCCGTGGCCGGGGCCGAGGTCCACGATTTGGTCGGCAGCGCGCATGATGGCGGCTTCGTGCTCAACGACGAGGACGGTGTTCCCGAGGTCGCGCAGGCGCTGGAGGATGACGACGAGGCGCGCGGTGTCGCGCGGGTGCAGGCCTACGCTGGGCTCATCAAGCACGTAAAGGGTGTTGACGAGGCGCGCGCCAAGGCAAGTGGTAAGATTCACGCGCTCGGTCTCGCCGCCGGACAACGTGCGCGTGGCGCGGTCCAACGTGAGGTAACCGAGTCCGACCTCGGCGAGGAAAGCTAGTCGGCTGCGGACCTCTTCGAGAGCGTGATGGACTGGCGATTGCCGTTGGCTAGTTGAGGACGGAAAAAATCGCGCGGCGAGTGGCTCAATCACTGCCAGCGCGCGAGAGACAGGGAGGGAATAGAAGTCGGCTAGAGTGAGGCTCAGTCCAGCATTCAGCGGAAAATCCACGCGCGCACTGGCTTGTGGACTACTCACGGAACACTTGTAGAGGAGTGCTTCCGGTTGAAACCGCTTCCCGTCACAAGCCGGACATTTAGTGTAGCTGCGGTAGCGAGAGAGCAACACGCGGACGTGCATCTTATAGCTCTTGCTCTCCAGCCAGCGAAAGTAGCCTTTCACGCCATACCACTTCTTCGGCCAGGAATTCGCAGGATCTTTACTATCGTAACTAGGATCACCGTCTATGACCCAGCGCTGATGAGCCTCGCTCAGTTCGCGGAAGGGTAAGTGCATCGGCACGCCACGCTTTTTGCAAAACTTCACGAGATCGGCTTGCGATTCTGCGCCGGTACCGGTGCGCCATGGTTTAACCGCGCCGCAAGCCAAGGAAAGCGAGCGGTCGGGGATGGCGAGGTTGTAGTCAATACCGATGACACGCCCAAAACCTTTGCAAGCTGGGCATGCACCGACGGGATGGTTGAAGGAGAATAGCGCGGGGCTGGGCTCGCGGTAATCTAGATCGCAGGGGGCACAATGAAAGCGGTTTGAAAAGTGAATCGGTGTTAGATCAAGGGAGACAGGGTCTGGCAACTCGCGGTTGGAATCTGAGGAGCGCGACGGAAGCGGATGAATAGCTAGGCGGCCTTTGCCGAAGTGGTAGGCTTGCTCGCAGGCTTCGATGAAGCGGGTGCGGCTTGCGGCGGCGAGCCGTAAGCGGTCTTGAATGATGGTCAAAGTGGAAAGCGGAGTTTGGAAGGCGGAATGGGAAGCGGCATCTTCAAGGCGGAGAACTTCGCTGTTCACCAACAGACGTCGGTAACCCTGTTTGGCAATGAGGGCGAGTGACTCATTGAGCGAGAGATTTCCAGACAACGCTAAGTCAAACGTTACGAGGCACTCCGCGTTCCGCATTTTGCTTTCCGCATTCAACCGTTCCCAAACCCGCTGTGGCGGCTCCATTTCCACGAGCTTGCCGCACCTCCGGCAGTGCAGCGTAGCGAGATGCGGCCAAAGGACTTTCAGGTGGTCGCAAATCTCCGTCATGGTGCCGACGGTGCTGCGTGTGGTGCGGACGGCATTGCGCTGCTCGATGGCGATGGCCGGAGGGATGCCCTCGATGCTGTCAACGGCGGGCTTGTCCATTCGGTCGAAGAATTGCCGCGCGTAGGGCGAAAAAGTCTCGATATAACGGCGCTGCCCTTCGGCGTAGAGGGTGTCGAAGGCTAGCGAACTTTTACCGGAACCGCTTAGACCGGTGACGACGATGAGTTCACCGAGCGGGAGATCGAGATCGAAACCCTTGAGGTTGTTATGTCGCACACCGCGCAGGCGGATGTGATTGATAGGCGACAAAGAAAGCTTTGCCATTGTTCCGCAAGTTAGTCGGCTCCGCTGCCGGGGCAACCGGAAACCATAACTCCACACCCGGGAATTTAGTGGAACAAATCGCGCTGGGCCGAGTTCGTTAGCAAGGTGACGGCGGGGTGCATTTCACGCCGGTTGGCGGTCAGCGCATGAAAACTCACGGTGCAACGGCGCGCGCAGCCCACGACCGCCAGGCCGTAGCGCCGCATCGCTTCCTCGGCCGCCACGGTCGGCATCGGGATGAACCCGCGTCCGTCGGCCGCCAGCACCTTCAGCAGGGCGAGGTCATCACACTCGGCGACGACGCGCGGTTGCACGCGGTGGGCGCGGAACCACATCTCCAGCGCGCGCCGGAAGGGAGTGCGCGCCGCCGGGACCAGCGCCGCCGCCGTGTGCAGCGCGCGGGGGAAATTGCCCCGCAACTGCGCCGCGAGGTCGGGGCGCGCGCAGAACGTGACGTCGCTGGTGCCGAGCAAGTGGCTGGTGATGTGCGGATGCGTGGTGCTGAAGGCGGGTTCGTCCGCGAGCACGATGTCGAGGCGATGGGCGTTCAACTGCACCAGCAATTCCTCCAGCCGCCCTTCCTGGCAAATCAGCCGCGTGTCCGGCGAGGCGTCGAGCACGGGTTGGAAGAGTTCGAGCGTGAGGATTTTGGGGAAGGAATCGACTACGCCCGCGTGCAGGCGCAGCGGGCGCGTGCCGGGCTGCTGCTTCACGGTGGAAATCAGTTCGGCACCGAGCGCGAAGATTTCCTCGGCGTAGCTGAAGACCTGCTCGCCCGTCGCGGTGAGGCGGTTGCCCCGGCCTTCGCGGCGGAAGAGCCGTTCGCCGAGGGTGGTCTCCAGTTCGCGCACTTGCTCGGAGATGGCCGGGGCGGAGACGCGAAGCCGGGCGGCGGCGGCGGCGAGGCTGCCCTCCTTGGCGACGGCATGGAAATACCGGAGGTGGTGGTAGTTCAAACCGTTCATAAGCGTGCGGTCATGGCTTCGGGAAAGTCGAAGCGAGTGTTCGGAAATTTATATTTGTCCGAAGCGCCGGCTGTCACCATAGTTTTTTGAATGTCCAAAACCAATGCCTCTCAGCCCGCACCGTCGGCTCCCGATTCGATGGGGGACTCATTATCGAAGGATTTCGCCGCCGGGGTGGTGGTATTCCTGGTCGCGTTGCCGTTGTGTTTGGGGATTGCCCTCGCTTCGGGTGCCCCACTGCTTTCCGGTCTCATCGCCGGGATAGTCGGGGGCATCGTGGTTGGCATTGCCAGCGGCTCGCACCTGAGTGTGACTGGCCCGGCCGCTGGCCTTACCTCCATCGTGCTGATGAGCATTGGCAAATTGGGGACTTTTGAGGCTTTTCTGCTTGCGGTGGTGCTTGCTGGAGTCATCCAACTGGCGATGGGGGCGCTGAAGATGGGTAACGTGGTGAATTATTTCCCCTCCAGCGTGATTCGCGGCATGCTCGTTGGTATCGGCATCATCATCATCCTGAAGCAGATCCCCCACGCTTTTGGCTACGACAAAGTGCCCGAGGGAGACGACCGGTTCATCCAGCCCAGCGACTCGGAAAACACCTTCTCCGAGATCGCGAAACATCTCGACCTCATCACGCCGGGCGCGCTCTTCGTGGCGCTCGCCGGCTTGGCCATTCTCATTTTCTGGGAGAAGACGAAGGTCAAACAACTCAAAGTGGTGCCCGGAGCGCTCGTGGCGGTCCTGGCCGGAATAGGGCTGAATGCTCTTTTCAAAGTGGCGATGCCGTCCTGGGCCATCACGGAGGCGGAACACCTCGTGCAAGTGCCGGTGCCGGAAAACTTTGCGGGCTGGCTCAAGGCGTTTAGCCAACCGCTGTGGTCCTCCATCTCGAATGGCCAAGTGTGGGTCGTGGCAGCGACGCTGGCCATCGTGGCGAGTATTGAGACGCTGCTGTGCTTGGAGGCGGTGGACAAGCTGGATCCGCAGAAGCGCCACTCACCCGCCAATCGGGAACTCCTTGCGCAAGGCTTGGGCAACATCGTCAGCGGCCTCCTGGGCAGCTTGCCCATCACCTCGGTCATCGTGCGCCCAGCGCGAATGTGAATGCCGGCGCCAGGACGAAGCTCTCGGCCATCATCCACGGCATCCTCTTGCTGTTCTGCGTGCTCCTGATTCCCAAGCTGCTCAACCTGATCCCGCTCTCAAGTACCCGCAATCCCTCGATAAAATATGAATATGATCTGGCAACGATTTCTCCGGTTCTCCAAATTCTTCGACGAACGATTCGAAGACCTAAATCGCGCGACTTGGAAGTCCATCCTGTATCGTGATTTTAGCGCCGGGCTGATTGTAGCATTGACTGCGATTCCCATGGCCATGGGTTTCGCCATCGCTTCCGGGCTTCGGCCAGAGCAAGGCATCATTGCCGGTGCCCTGGCTTGTATCGTCGGCCGGACGTTCGGCGGATCGAAGTATCAAGTGTATGGCCCAACAGCCGCATTCATTCCCGTCATCGCCGGATTGATGGCAAAGTATGGCGAGGCTGGCGGCGGGACGTTTGCGCAAGGCCACGGATTTCTCGTCCTGGCCAGCCTCGTCGCCGGCGTCACGCTCATGATCATGGGATTGTTGGGGATGGGCAAGTATGCCAAGTTGGTTCCTGACTCAATTATTGTCGGTTTTACCGTTGGAATCGCGGTCGTGATTGCGATGTCGAATTTTGGTGAAGCGGTGGGCGTGCAGCTCCCGTTGAAAGGTGGATTGTTCCAGAAGGTCAGCAGTCTGGTCAGTCAGGCCGGGAGCTTTAACTACTATGCGCTGTTCATCGCCTTGGCGACCTTGGTGGTGACTCGCGTGCTGCTGAAGATTTCGATTTTCATTCCAGGTCCCTTGCTCGCCATGGGGCTGGGCACAGCACTTGGAGTTTTCCTTTTCAAGGGCAATGGGGTGCTGTTGCTCAAGGATCGCTATCCCAACGGAATTCCGACCGACTTTTTCCTGTTCACTCCGCCGTATTTCCCGGGCTGGACGGCTTCGGTGCTTTATGACCTCGCCTACTTTGCCTTCGCCATCGTTTTTGTGTCGGCGGTGGAGAGCGTGTTGTGCTCGACGATGGCCGACCGGTTGGCGGACAACCGCAAGACGAAATTCAACGCCGAGAAGGAGTTGTGGGGGCAAGGCCTCGTGCAGGTGATCACGCCGATGGTCAATGGGTTCCCGTGCACCGGTGCGCTGGCTCGAACAGCCACCAGCATCAAGGCGGGAGCGGTGACGCCATTTGCAGGCTATTTCAAGGGCGTGCTAAAACTGCTGATCGTCCTGTTTCTTGCGAGCTACCTGGAATATGTGCCGATGGCCTGTATCGCAGGGATTTTGCTTTGGGTTGCCACCAACATGGTCAAGCCGAAGGAGATCAAGGAAGTCTGGAAGCATAACAAATTCCATGCGGGCCTGATGGTCTATACAGCGGTCATGGTCCCGATGACGGACTTCCTGACGGGAGTTCTGTCCGCGCTGATCATCTACGCGGTCCTCTTCAAATTCCTCGATAAACCTGCTGCGGCCGCCAAACAAGATGCCGCATAGACTGTCGTCTTAGCCACTAAACCAAAAAATATGATGCATCGCAACGAACGCACTCTAGTCGCTCTCTCGGGAACCATCTCCGATCGCAAGATTGTTGAATAGGCCGCACGGTTTGCTGAACTTGGGTTCGCCACGCGCTGGACGGCGGAGCAGGGGTGATGCTCACAGTTTTGTTGCTTGCGCGTTTTTGTTGTGCCTCGCACCTTCGCGCACTAAGATAATGAGTTCCAAGTCGTCCCACGATGCGCTCGACCATGGTCGCGGCTTCATCCCCAC
>Ga0194118_10007859_pt1 | contig 10147 bp, 9 predicted proteins | sample TA2MahsurfametaG_2_FD_148662 | JGI IMG/M metagenome (GOLD analysis project Ga0194118, IMG submission 148662) | Freshwater microbial communities from Lake Tanganyika, Tanzania - TA2015013 Mahale N5 surface | ecosystem: Environmental > Aquatic > Freshwater > Lake | place: Tanzania: Lake Tanganyika... | reverse complement strand
CCCCAAAACCCCAAAACCCCTAAATGTATTTGTTTAAATTTAAATTTTCAATAATAATAAATTTAACAATTGCTTTTCATTTAGCGTACATCTGCTCTATTTCATCCTGTCTCCTCTCGCCTTGTCGATTAAGACCAAGCTGTACACAATCTAGCTCATCAGCAGTAAAGGGTTAGTAATCATCAATAAAGACAATCTCAGACTAAAGCTGCTTTTTCAAACCTAACTTTTCCCCAAGTTTAGGATGATCCCACAACACGCACCTCTACACTTCTGCTAGCCTCTTTTATGCTAATTCACCGCAGGAGGTCCTCGATGGAAACACTTGATCGAACTTCATTCCTGGCTCGTGGAGCAATCCGTAGAGTCTCTTGATCAAATCGTTCATAAGTTTTATTGACTCATCGAGCGGCGTCTCTAATGGACACACTTGCAACCAGTGATCACAGAGCGAGCGTTGTATATCTGGCAGCTCGTAGACCTTGTCGAATTGGGACAATAATAAATTTGGTTGTGGTTTCTGCATTTTTAGCTCGTCTTTTGCAAGCTAGTTGTACGCTTAGCACCTTAGTGCTGCGGCAAATGACAATAATTGCTTCCAAAAAATCTGATTATCTGGCATCAGACAAACGTAGGATTGTGTCTGCTCGTCCAGCTTTTCATAGGGCTTTATGTCAACTATAATGTGACGATCGACGACTGGCACCTTAGACTACAGCTATCTGAAAAAGCCTTGTTTTTGTGTAATTTCATTTTCTTTAGTTCTAATGTCCAATCTCTCAGTGAAAGGACTGCCACCATATAATTGCAACTTGAGTTTGCATGATTTGTCTTGTTTAAGAGATGTTTATGCCCATCCAACCGTCATCTGCTTCGATTTGTCCCTATCGTCAAAAGAAACAAGCTCGATTATCAATTGCCACTAGTCACTGCCCCTTGCAACTAGACTTTTCATTGAATTTGGAATGGACCAGTTTTAGCTGATAGGAGCTTTATTCTTTGAGGGGAGAAGTTTGGCGGACTGATATTGGATTGAGGATTAGTGCACTTTTCTGGCTTGGTCAAACAAGAAGTACCTGACTTCGAGATGCGGCTCAGCTCCAACAACCTGAGCAGCTATGTTCGGCACGCCCACTATCTCGCCAACAGTGACCTCGAAAGCATAGTGCGGCCTAAACCTCCTAATGAACTCTTTTACCGGTGTAGCCATGAATTCTTTGCCCCTCGCAAGGTCACTCTGATACTTCATGGTGGTGTAGTCGAACTTTGGCATGAGTGACTGGCTCGGCCTGAGATTTTTCTCTTTTTCAAGCTTCGGCTACGTGAATGACATCGAGCACCACGCAGGTATGAGTCTCATTGTGTCAAAAATAGATGTGACATTCAGTCGCATGTGTGCTTTGCGTATCCTCAGCAAGGTGTCTCTCGACTTGACATTCAATCTATCGCCAGCATGCATAAAAGCCATGAACTCATCACAATCAATCAGGCCACTTTAGTTGCCATCAATCTCTGCAAAAAGTGTCTCAATCTCTTTATCCTTTACTGATTCATAGCCGATTTCCACGATTAATTTTTTTAGTTTTGTCCTGTCAAGTTGATTTTAGGTGCTGAGTGCTCCGGTTTACGCATACTTGCTAAACAGAGATCTTAAATCTTCCATCGAGCAATCCATAGCTAACAACATAGCTTTTTACTTCGGAACGAGATAACTAACCAGTTACTCCTTATCGATTTTGCCCGCTTCATTTTAAGTTATAGAGTCAATCAGATCCCTAGCCTGGTCTATAGATATAGTCTCCCCTGACTACTTCATCATGACAACAAGCTCCTCAGCCGTCAAGTACCTATTTTTGTCGGTGTCCAGCTTATCAAACAACAACTTTATCTCATCGGCTAACTCCTTCTCAATACTCGCGCTAAAAGTCTCCATTTAGCTGTCAAAAATCACACTAGTATCCATCAGTACTGATTGCAACTCTTTCAACGACAACGTTCCATCACTGTCTGCATCAAAGAACGCAAACAGTTTAGTGATATTTTCTTACGTTATGCCGCAAAGTCCCGTCTGGCACAAGTACCGATCAAACTCATCTGCACTGACACGACCATCTATGTCTGTATCTAATTCGCGCATCAACTACTCAGCATTAATTCTACGATCGCGCAGTGATTAACATAGTGCTCTGAGGATGCTTTTTATATCATGTGGTAGCTAGGCTAATCTCTGTTTGATTAACTGCAACTAAACTTGGTTGGATTTTTACTGTGTGCCGTAAGTAGGCTATTACTGTCTGATAAAAGTGATCAATTTTGCAAAGTTGATTTAGCCATCACGCTCCGTGAAGAATTAAACTATGTCTGCTTTGATTGCGTACTTTATCTAGCTAAAGTATTGGTTGAACCTGGTGGCTTGGATTCGTTTAAGCTAGATACAGTCCTTGAAGATAACCAGGAGGTTGTGATCGTTCTTTACGAGAAAATCAACGAATTCTTTGAAGCCAGTTGGAGGTTATTTAGTTTGCTCAGCGTTGGCTTGAGCTAGTGCAACAACTTTGGTGGGATCTTACTCTAAAATCCTCTCTATAGTGAGCCTAGATACCTCAGGTTAACCCTCTGAGATGAGGTTAAAAAGTTTTTAAAGAGTCTCGTTTGTCTTCGGTAGAATTATACCGTGCTTCATCAGGTAGTTTTTGAAGTCGCCGAATTCAAGTGTCACGACTGAACCAAAAATCTGACGACTACTTCTTTGCTTGAGCTGTCGTTAGATGTCGGCAAGCAGTGCAGATGGCGCCTCATCAACATTAAAATGCTGCAGTAGGTGCCGAATACTAATCATGCCCTACTGATCTTTGCTCTGTTGGCAGTACTAATGTAGCGTGTCATAGTCAGCGGAACTGATAGCGATTTAAGCAGATCTGAACAATGCAGGGACCGACTCAGCCTATACTGATTGAGCACCGTTTTGTATTTCGATCGCCAGCTGCCTCAACATGACAAGTTTCAACTCAAGTTGCTCCATCAAGCCCCTACTGAGTTTTAATTCCTGTAGGCTGACTACTTTCAATTTTGTTTGCGCACGATCTGGCCAAATGTTATTCTCACTTTAAATTCGCTGCATGTACCTAACGCCGAGCAAATAAGCAATCAGTTCGAGATAATTAAAGCGCTATTGCGAATCCGTGCTCAAGACTTGGGTTAGCTCGGTTGCCTATTTCTCTGAAATGGGCACACCGATTCTTTTTACTCCGGTCTTTATATCATCTTTTGAGAGGAAACCGCACCTTGCTTAGTCCCGATTCACGATCTCACCGCAAAAAAGCTCATCAAGGTCTTTATTCAAGAGGTACTTTCCCATCTTGATAAAAATTTATCTCTATGGATCGGGTAAATCATCAATGGACTTGACTGTCGATCGTTACGTTTGCATTCTCTTAAGTAAAGCATCTTATTTTTATTTATCGCCTGCAGCAAGCAACAAGTTGATGCATTCGCCGACATGCCCCGTCTCATAGTAATAGTAGTCGTCCATGAAAAGTTGATAGTTGACTTGTCTTGTGTATTAGCCTTGCTAGAGCGAAAACTAGGATAGGTACTTCGTTGCAATGAAGGTGATATCGGCCTTAGAGACATCATCAGGCTAACCTAAGATCTTCTCACTCACTCTGGTGATGAAGAGGTCTAGAGGAATCTGGCCACTGTTTGCTCTATCATCTTCCTTGAATAGGTAGAGAAGGTGTGGGCCTGATATCGAGACATTACGTTTCTTGGAACTTAGGTAAATTCGGTCGAATACATCAATGTATAAGCCTAAAATAGGTTTTTTGGCAAGCCTGTAAATTGTTTGAAAAAGCTGCTCAAATTTAACAGACATTGGAAGCTCAGTATTGCTGATGTCAACTGGAGGGATAAACTCTGAAGAGCTATCATAGTGTGAGACAAATTTGATAAAATCGTCCATTTCTTTATGGCTGCTGTCCACATCTTCAGAAATCAGTCCCAACTTTCTTAGCATCCTCAACAGATCGTTGTAAGTGAACTGGATTTGTCCTCCTTGCATCGAGCTTTTCGCCAAGAACTTTCTTAATTCGGTCTCAACCTCATCTTGTTAAAGTGGTTAAGCCGAGGTCTCCAATAAAAGCTGAGTCTGAATTTGCTTCACGATTTATTCACTCAGCTTTGCTGCCCACTAGTTTATTAGTCCAATACCGATATGCCTGTAAGCGAGATCCTGCAAGAACATATAGTCAGAAACGATTTGATTCGAAACAGATGAGCCTTTAATTCTATATCTCTAGCACAGCAGGTCAATTTTAGCCTTCGGTGCCTCAATCTTAAAAACTTTCGTGAGCATGTTTTAGAAGTCGTGTAGTGTGATAGTGCCATCCCGATTGAAATTGTCAAAGTTGAATACATCAGAGAGAGTCGCGATCAGTCTTTACTCCACCAATCTGTTGTAGACTAACTCCAAAACCTCGTTTTCTTCCTTAAGGAGACTAACTGTCGAAAACATAAATACAGCCCCACCAATCATATCTAAACTCAATCCCCGATCTTAGCTAAAGATACTCTCAAGCTGCTTGTATAGAGACTTGACAGCTTCCGTATTGGCAGCCCAGCCTAACCTAAGGCTAATTAGAGCTTCACGGAACTAATTAATGTCAATGCGACGCTCACCATCATGCTTCGAGAAAACACCGTACCTCTAAAAATGTTGCTCCACTGACACACCTCTCTGTCTGGTCTCCAATAAAATTTCATTGAGGCACTTTAAGTGGAATTAATCACTCAAGCTTCCCACGCCGAAATGTGCAGCATCACAATATGTGTTCTTATGCGAGCGAACCTCATAGAAAGGTTCAGTTTTGGGAGCAACAAACGTTCGGACAAATGAAGCTCCGGTCTCTTTAGCCTCAAACTCGTCAACTTACTGCTGAGTCATGAACAATTTTTTGTTTTGTTGAGGCTCTATGTCTATCAAGGCCTTAATTAGCGGCTCATAAGCCACGTTTTACTGCTGATTCGGGTTGAATTTCAGCTATAACAAATCGAGCATGTTCCCAGTCAAGACCTTCTTCAATTTCCACTCCTCTGCTAGCAAAGCATATGTGAAGTCTGAGTAGAGAAGTTAGCCTGACCCCTCACTAGTCTCATACTTGACGCAAGTGTCCCTTATCGGGGTGTGAGATTCATGTAAGTGGACGAAGACCTGCTATAAGATTTTGTCTGTGATCGAAAACTAATCTTGCTGCGGGAACTCCTTGGCAATTTCACTACAGAGGTAAGCGATTTGCACGAGACTGTGGGAGTGTTCTGATTCGGGCTGATTAGACTTTAGGTACTCAAACAGTTTTAATTTGGTCTCCTGACTGCCTTAGACATCTGTTCTGTCCAAAGCTGCTCTAAACTCCATAAACTGGATGTAGCCTTCATGCTGTCTACCATACATGTCTAACCATTCGGAGACTGAGCCCATCTTGCGATAAAGTAACCCAGAAATCAAGTCCAAAAATACGGCCTCAAAGCACTCAGGCCTCTTGTTTGCTCTTTGGACTTTCCTTGGGGTGATCGGCTCACATATCTGTTCGTCAACGACCTCGGCAACGTATGACTACAGAACGATTTGGCACGAATTGAGCTTCTGATTCAGTGTGTTGGCGAAGGTCACAATACTGACATGCTAACTGTTAAGTGGATCAAACTTCTCCAACAGGTCAAGGATGTCGCCCTTACCGCACTGTGGAAACAGCTTCTCAACTAGTTTGTAGAGGTCGGAATTTGCGATAACATCTTTATTCTAATAGTCAAATCCTTTAAGATAGCCTCCAAAATCTGTCATTTGCCTTTGACTTATTTCCTAAGCAATCGCATCGAGACAATGCTCCACGGAATCAAAGTAGCGATCGGCAATCAGCTTGACTCGTTTTTCATCTTAAAAACCTTCCTTTTGCATAAAATCAGGTCTACTCCTCGACTAGGTCTGCTTAAAGTCAGCAATAAAAGTCTCACATGAAATCTCACCAAACTCGTTTAGCTCAAATGATGCGAGAATCGGCTATAACACCTGCACATCAACTTACAAGCCATAGCCTTAAACCAAAGTGATAAGGTCCTCAATACTAAAACCTGTAAGCGAGGTATCCCCCTTGATAATCTTAACTGCGCGCTCAATCGTGACTCCCTTACGGTTTAACTGTCGCTGCAAGTCTCTGAACTAGATCTGCTTCAGCTCTCTAACCCTAAGCATCGCTTCCAATTAGCCTCTGAATTATGCCAAGTTGATAAACTGGTCTTGTTGCTTTAGTCCCTGGATTATTTCGTGGAGACTGCATTGTAATTTTAGATTGTTGAGGTAAAACTCATCTGCTTAAAGCATCTACTCAAACTCTAAGTCTGTTGCTTGTTAACCTCTAAAGAAGTCAATAGGCAATTTGTGTAAAAAGTCCAACGTATTAACAATTCTAGACATAAGCTTGCGAATTTGGCTCTAAACGATCTAAAACATCAAATTCGACGATTTTAGGTCTGGCGACAACTCCACTATTCTGTGCACTAACTGCGGCACACTCAAGCTATTCTTTTAGCCGATCTCCACCGACAAAAACATCGAGAACAACGAGATAACTTCACTATCCTCAACAGTGCTCAGTGCCGACCTCAACCACGTCGTCAAGTCATAACTGTGCAGCCATTCTTGATCCTATAGAGCCTGCTGGTCGCCAAGCTTATTAATGGACTGGATCTGTTGGATGGTTTTGTAGATGTCACCTTGGTCATTAGCTTTGCACAGGTCTATAATATCGTACAGAATCATATCGACCAACTTGTGCAGCACGGCGTCATTCGAGCCCACAAACTCGTTGTAATCTTCTTCGAGTTTCTTGACACTGATGAGCTTCGTGTCGTCTTGATCGTACTCGTCTATGTAGTAGCGCAGCTCCTAGAATCTGACGCCCTCGACACGGTAATCGTAGTCGGGGTCGTTCTAGTTGGGCTTGCGAGCTACCAGTTCACAAGTCGTGAGCAGCCCTTCGAACTAGTCTCTCGTCATCTCGCCAAGTTTGAGGTCAGCACCGTGCTCGGCTAGAATCTAGGACAAATCCTTGTTCTCTTTGTGGGCTTTCGATCTGAGCTAGAGGAATAGGCGTTCCAACTGCATCAACTTATTGGTTTCAAATTCTAATCTGCGCAGAAAATCAGTCACATTTACTACTATTTGCCCATTCGGCTTCTACTAAGTGAATTAGATGATCATTTTTTGAATAACCGTGAAAATTTGTTGATCTTCAAGGGAATTCATATCTAATTGCAAGAATCTCGCAAAGCAAAACTTAATCGTGTTTGGGTCTGGATTAGATTGCTTCAAGATGGCTCTACATTGTTTCATCATAAATTTCTTGAGCTACATTTGAAGGCAAACCTATCGGAATGAAACACCCTGTTAAAATTAAGGTTCTTCCTCCCGTTAAAAGCCTATGAGCTCCTAGTACTTAACTAGGGAAACCTTATTGTTTGTGAGTCCAATCAGCTTCATGACGGCGGCTGTGTCCTACTGTGAACGCTGCTGCTGCTGTTGACTGCGGTCTTGTCCCTCCTGGAACTTGCGGGTGATCATCTGAAAGAACAAAGATTCATCAACTTCAATGGGGTCATTCTTAAATCGGACGCTGGCATTCGTGATCTGCATAAGTTTGCCTAGAGCACCAACTTTTTACAATCGCATGTATGGCTCAAAAAGTTTGTAGTTTGGGTCTTGCTACTGTAGTTGATTCAGGTTTGCGTATTGTAGGAAAAAGTTGTAAAACTACTTGTAGTCGATGCAACTCATTCCCTAGTCATTTACCTAATGAAAAAACTGGCATACCACGTCAACAAGATTGTCGTCGACCAGTTTGGGCGCAAGCACTTTTTGCAAGAATTACTTGATTTGGCGTTTGGATGCAAGGAAGGTTCCTTTGCGATCGACTTACTTGAATGCGTTATAAACTTAATCACCCGTCAAGATTATCCAACCCTTAATCGACTCAAGCACCTAAAATTTTAACAGCTTTGCTGGAACCCGATACGGATCCAACATGTCCTCAGTTGGCTTAAGGTCGCCGATCAACCTCTAATAGTTGAGATATTTGGCGTTGGTTTCCCTTTGACCGCCCTCTTTTTGGTCGATATTATCTTCGATGCGCTCATCGTCCTCATCCCACTCCTCATAGTCCTCCTCTTAGACCTGATCAGGGACTAAATTTATCGGAAGAGGCAGCTTTGGAAGGTTACCAGACTAACTAATCTAACTGTCTCTATTCAAAGAGTCTGAACTCGGATCCTGTTGCAAAGGCAGCTCTTTTTAGCTGCTCGATTGTTAGAGGATGCCTTAAGTTGGTGGCAGCGCCGCTAAACTGCTAGACTGTTGAAGATTACTGCCCAGTACTGACTGTGCTGGCGACTAGGTGCGATCCAAAGGCTATTCAGCTGGCTTTGCAGCGCTTGATAAGTTCTAAGTAGCCTCTAGACCTTTACTTTATTAGGTTTGACCTAAGGCAGCCTTTTCCTTCGAGGTAGCTGGGTCAAACAGAGGTTGCACTTCGTAAAGCTTAACAATAGACTATTTCTCCTTAAGCGAAAATCCCAAAGCTTACTCTTGATCCATAAACTTCATCAACTCTACAACTTTGGCCACTTAACAGTCTTAAGTGCCCTCTTTGGTCTTAATCTTAAGGCTAATCTTCTTAGTGAATAAATCGTCGATGTTGATTGCCTTGGTGAAAATGTAGTCTCTTAAGCGGGTGATCATTGAGTCCAGCTTGACCGTCTCAGGTTGAAGCAGCTTGATGTAGGCAAGCAGGTCGGGACCTTCCCAAACTTTGAAGTCGGGCTCGATCGCTCTCATAGCCTAAACAAATTTGACAAGAGAAATCTCATTTTTGTGCACTGTGGACTATATGAATTAGACGAATGCATCAGTTTGACCAAGATTCAAAATTTTGGCGCACTTCTTCTACAAAATGTCTTTCAACGCAACTTCTGTCACCCAGTTGTTACCTTTACTGTTCGCGAACTTTATTATTGATAGGAATACCTCTTGATATGAGTGAGAGTGCGGCGCAAACTCTGCTGATTCTCTCAAATGTTTCGCAAGTCGCCTAAACAAGCTTTAATCAGCTACCTTTCGAAAGTTCGATTGGAACTCCGATTGGACATCAAAACCTAATGCATCGAGCTTAGCTTTTCTCATGTAGTTCCGCAGTTCATCGAATAGTTTCTTCAGGGGGACCACTGCTTGATAGACAGGGTCTATTCTCTATGCGATACTTCTTGCTTCCTTGAGCGAGATTTCGAACATGGCAGCTATCTCCCAAACCTGGTATTTACGGTCGAGAAATGCGTCGAATTCCTTGAAGAAAAGGTTGCCGTTTCGAGGGTCATTCTGTTCGATTAAATTTGCGATTTTTGAGATTATTTGCTCGTATGAGAGTGCCTGCATATCCTGACTTTGTGGGAAATTTGAGCTCTGTGTTCCCATAAATATCTACTGATTAGGCATCGATGCAAAGTTGTTGGCATTTCCGAAGTTTTAAACTGAGCCAAACATCTAACTCTAGCTTAAATAATCGCCTTGACCTGGCATGCCTTAACCATTCAACACGGCACCCTGGAACATCTACTGTGCAAACTGAAGCTGATTCGCAAACTGGTTATTATCGAAGCTTTGCCCGCTCATCTGTGACATTGGACGTTGCTACTGATCGTTATTAGTGAACGCAAATGGTTAGACGTAGCCCATTTATATCGGGTGCTTGTAACCGTTACTCTGTGCTGAGGAGTTGCCCACCATTTATTAAAATTGCATGTCGGGCGTCGGCGAACGTTATTGCATGTTGGGCTTTCGCAAATCCGTCTGACTCCGCATGCCCGGCATCATCTGTTACATACCCATCTATAACTGGTTCATCATCAAGAACTGGTCATTAATTATCGGTCTCTGTTGCATGGTGCGCTGCTGGAAGTTATTAAGGCTTAGACCCATTGGGTTTTAGCCCAACTGTCCGTAAAACTAGGAATTTTATCCGAAATGCGCGCTTTATTGCTACATTTAAGTGATTTAAATTAAATTATTTACAATATTTTATTATGGGGTTTTGGGGTTTTGGGG
>Ga0194118_10007856_pt1 | contig 10151 bp, 10 predicted proteins | sample TA2MahsurfametaG_2_FD_148662 | JGI IMG/M metagenome (GOLD analysis project Ga0194118, IMG submission 148662) | Freshwater microbial communities from Lake Tanganyika, Tanzania - TA2015013 Mahale N5 surface | ecosystem: Environmental > Aquatic > Freshwater > Lake | place: Tanzania: Lake... | reverse complement strand
TGACTGACCAGTCGCACCTGGGCACCCGATGGCCCGTCGAAACGCAGGAGCTCTTCAACGGCCGGCGCGATCAGGTCGGGTTGCTCGCGCAATCGAGCCATTTGCCCTGGAAAGCGGGTCAGCGACAAAAGGCCGTTAGCGATATGGTTGGTGGTGGTTTCATGGCCTGCAAACAGCAACAGAATGCAGGTGGCAACCAGTTCGTCCTCCGACAGCTTGTCATCACCATCGCGCAAGGCAATCAGCTCGGAAATCAGGTCCTCGCGTGGCTGGGAGCGGCGTGCAGCAATTAAAACCCGGAAGAACTCGGCCATCTCCTGCGTGGCTTTTTCTGCCGTGTCGTATTTTTCAGGCGAAGTACGCGATGAGCCGATAAACAGCGCCATGTCGTCGGACATGCGCTTGACCTCGGACAAATCAGAACGATCCACCCCGAGCAGAGCCATGATCACCAGGCAAGGCAGGGGACCGGCGAATTCAGCGATGAAATCAAACTCGGTTTTCTCGCCGATCTGTTCAATCAGGCGGTCGGCGATCTGCTCGATCTGCGGCCTCATGGCTTGCATGGACCGCGGATGAAACACCTTGCTGGTCAGACGACGCAACCGGGTGTGCTCGGGGGGGTCCTTGAAGACCATCCACAAGGACAGGTAGCGCATGATCTGACCGATACGCTGCGCCTCGGGGCTGGGCAGAGTTGCAAAAAAAGGCCTGAGGCGATCGGACGACAAGTTGCCCCGGTCCAGACAGATGGCCTTGATGTCCTCGTAGCGGGTCAGCACCCAGCTGCGCAGGCGGGTGCTCCAGTAGCACGGATCTTCGTCGCGCATGCGCTCAAAAATCGGATATGGGTTAGCCAGGGTCGCCGGATCCTCGGGATGCCAATCGATGGCTGCACTCATCAGCTCTTCTCCAAAATAGTGACAGCGCAGGCAGCCTCATCAAAACCAAGCACGCCGCCTCCGTTTTCAATCAGGCCAATTCGCGCGTCATGCACCTGCCGGACACCGGCCTCGTGCCGCAGTTGCAGACAGACCTCGTGCACCATCGACAGGCCCGTGGCGCCCACCGGATGCCCCTTGGAAACCAAGCCCCCGGACACATTGACCGGCAAGCGCCCCCCCAGGGCGGTGGCCCCCGACTCGACCATCGCACCCCCCTTTCCATCGGCGCAAAATCGCAGCATCTCCAATTGGTAGATTTCACAAAAGGAAGTGGCGTCGTGCAACTCGACGAGGTCGATATCCTCAGGCCGCAAGCCGGTGTGTGCGTAGGCCTTGTCCGCGGCCACCCGCGACAGTCCGGGCTCATCGAGCGCCCTGTATTTGCCCCCCGACAACTGACTGGTGCGCACCAGAACCGCTCGCTCTCTCACGGCCTGCGGAAACTTGGCCAGCGCCTCCTCTGAACACAAAAGGGCCGCGGCAGCCCCGTCGCCCATCGGCGAACACATCGAGCGCGTCAGCGGCCAGCTGATCTCACGATCGGCCAGAACCTCATCGACGCTCAATTCAAAGCGGTACTGCGCCTTGGGATTCAAACTGCCGTGGTGGTGGTTCTTGGCGGCGGCCGCGGCGATCTGACGCTGGGTGGTCCCGTAGGTCTTCATGTGCCAAGCCGCCTGCATGGCGTAGGTATCCATGTAAATCGTGCGCCCGGGTCCAGGCTCGAAAGGCTTGCCCGCCTGCGCACCGGCTCGCCGGTAGTAGTCATGCCAACGCCGCGGTTCAAGCTGATCAATCGCAGTGCCGAAGATTTCCGCGATCCGCTCCGGGCGATCAGGGCTGACCAGCTTTTCAACACCCAGGGCCAGGCTGACCGAACATTGACCCGAAAGAATGTCCTTCCATGCACCATGGAATGCAAAGGAGGCGGTGGCACAGCCTCCTTCGACATTGATCATCGGCACGCGCTCCGGAAACCAGCCCGCTTCCACCATAGGCGTGAAACACACCTGGCCGCGTATGCCGCCCTGCCCCCACTGGCCCATGCCACAGTTTCCAAACCAAGCCTGCTCGATAAGGCCGATATCAGCACGCGTCAGGCCGGCATCAGCCAGGACATCGGTGTAGGCCCACTGGGCCAAATCTGAGAACGAGCGATCGACATGCTTGCCAAAAGGCGTGCAAGCGGTGCCGACGAGATAGACCCGGCTCAAACCAGTCCCCCTGGGCCAGACCCTGCGCCGCCCCCTGCTTTTCGATAGTGCATGCCCGACAACCCTCCATAACGCTGTAGCTAGAATGCCAAACGATTGTTTTTCTAAGTAATGGGTTTGGGTATCAAGACAAACCCGTAGACCGCACAGCCCACGGGAGCTCTACCATGACCACCATGCAAAACATCATCCTTAGCAGCGGCGCTCGAACACCCCTCGGCGACTTCGGCAAGTCGCTGCGCGATACACCCCTGACCACGCTGGCAGTCCACGCTGTCAAGGCCAGCATGCACAGAGCCGGCCTGCAAGCCACCGATGTGGATCACCTGGTTTTTGGCAACACAGCCCCGGTCGACCACGATGGCCTGTTTGCCAGCCGCAAGGTTGCATTGGATGCCGGTATGGCTATCGAGAGCGCCGCCATCGGCGTCACGCGCGCCTGCGGCACGGGATCGCAAGCGATCGTCACCGCGGCTCAGCAAATCGTATCGGGGCACAGTCGGGTGGCGGTGGCTGCCGGCGGCGAGAACTATTCGCGGGTCCCTTATCTGGCCCATCGGGTGCGCTGGGGTGCACAACGCGGTCCCTTTGAATTCGTTGATGGTCTCGATTACATCTACCGCTGCCCCTTCACCCGCGAATTGATGGGCGACACCGCAGAGAACATGGTGGCCCGTTTCGGATACAGCCGTCAGGCCCAGGACGAATGGGGGCTGATGAGCCAGCACAGAGCAGGGGCAGCCATCGGTAGCGGCTTCCTGGCCCGGCAAATTGCTCCCATCGAATTGCAACTGGCCAAGGGAAAGACACAGCTTTTCGAACACGACGAATTCCCCCGCCCCGAAGTCACCCTGGAAAAGCTGTCCTCGCTCAAACCGGCCTTTCGCAAGGATGGCAAGGGCAGCGTGACGGCGGGCAACTCCAGTGGCATGACCGATGGAGCGGCCGCTCTGATCGTGGCGGACGAGTCGGCGGCCAAACATATGCAGATCCCGATGCAAGCTCGCCTTATCGACTGGGCAGTTGCCGGCGTTGCGCCCGAGATCATGGGCAGCGGCCCGGTCCCCGCCATTGCCAAACTATTGGCCCAGCGGGGGCTCAAAGTATCGGATATCGACTACTTTGAAATCAACGAAGCCTTCGCCGTGGTCAATCTACATGCCGAGCGGGAACTGGGTATTTCGCGCCAGCGAACCAATCTCTATGGAGGCGGAATCAGCCTCGGGCACCCGCCTGGGGCAACCGGATTGCGCATGACCATCACTGCGATGCATCACTTGCAAGACACCGGCGGGCGCTACGCGGTCATCAGTATGTGCTTGGGCTCGGGCATGGGCATGGCCACCCTGATTGAAAATCTGATGCGCTGATCGGTGGCGTGCCGGTGTGCGAGCCAGGCATGAATGGCCCGGCACGAACGCCCACGCTCCTATAATATAAAAAATTCGTCCTAAATAGTCTCTCTCAGCGAGTCAGCGCCATCGCGCGGCCCCGTCGCAAGACCGGGGTAACCGGCCTGAACGACAGACCTTTGGCTCATCAACATCCCATGCATGGCAGTAGCGGCCCCCAGCGCAACCTGAGCACACTCGATGTCGTCTGCCTGATTTTGGGCACCGTCATCGGGGCAGGCCTTTTCAAAGCGCCCTCGATTGTGGCTGGACACACCGGCGCGGTTGCTGATTTCTTTGCGGTCTGGATACTCGGCGGACTGATCTCCATCGGCGGGGCGCTTTGTTACGCGGAACTGGCCACCAGCCACCCTCACGCCGGGGGCAAATACCACTGGCTCTCGCACGCCTTTGGCAAGCGCATGGCCTTCTTCTATGCCTGGGCACGAAGTACGGTCATCATCACCGGCTCCATCGCCATCCTGGCCATCACGCTGGGCGACTACTTGAGCACCATCGTCCCCTTGGGCGTTTATTCCAGCTATGTATGGGCGGTGGTCTGCATTGTGGCGGCCAGCGCGCTCAACCTGATGGGCATACGCGAGAGCACGCGCACGCAGAACACACTGACCGTACTGGAAATCGCCGGCATTCTGGCCATTGTCTTTGCCGGCTTTTCGGTCAACGACATCACCTCCATGCAAGACCTGCTGGCCCGGCAGAGCGGCACCACGCAGTATGGGCTGGCCATGGTGTTCGTGCTGCTGACCTTCGGCGGATGGAGCGAAGCGTCCTACCTGTCCTCCGAAATCAAGGACGGGCGTCGTGGCATCAGCCGCGCGCTGGTCTGGGGCCTGGGCGGCGTGACCTTGCTGTACCTGCTGGCCAATCTGGCCTACCTCAATGCCTTGGGCTTGCAAGGCATGGCGGCCTCCGGCGCGGTAGCCTCCGATGTTTTCACCCTGGCCTTTGGCAGAGAGTCCGCCATGCTCTTTAGCGTGATCGTGATCCTCTCGTGCTTGAACTCCCTGAATGCCACCATGATCTTTGGAGCGCGCAGCAACTTTGCGATGGGCCAGGACTTTCGCACTTTCGCGTGGCTCGGACGCTGGCATGGCTCGGGCAATCCTCGCAAAAGCCTGATTCTGCAGATGCTGGTTTCGCTGGCCGTGGTGGGACTGGCGGTGGTCACACGGCAGGGCTTTGAGACGGTGGTGGATTTCACCGCACCCGTATTCTGGAGCTTTGTCCTGATGGTGGGCCTGGCCCTTTTCATTCTCAGGTGGCGCCAGCCTGACCTGCCGCGGCCCTACCGGGTCCCCCTCTACCCCTGGCTGCCCCTGGCCTTTGTGGCCGTGACCGCCTGGATGCTCTGGTCCAGTCTGGTCTACACCGGCCTGGGCGCCCTGATGGGTGTGGCGGTTTTAGCTTGCGGACTCTTCCCACTGGCCTGGGAAGCCTGGCGACGCCGCCCGGTTCTGGTGGCTGCTGCTCAGGGCCATCCCGGCAAAGCTCAGCCTTAAGACGAAATACGGTTGAATTTGGCGGCGCTAGCCGCTTGGGCGAGCGCACTACCGGGCATGGGCGCTATGGATGTCCAGCGTAAATTCAAGGCCTGCGCCGCCGGCACCAGAGGCGGCTCTGAGGTCTCTGCCCGGGCCACACGGTGCGGCGTAGCGCCGGAACTCATGGCCACCTGCACCTCAGGAACTGAAGCGCTAAGCTGGACGGTGGTTTCGATCACCGCCTTGAGCGCACTTGCATAGCGGGGCCCGGTGGCATAACCGGCCCGCTGTAGCGCCGTAGAAAAAGCGGCTGCATTCCCTGTGCTACGCATCACCTCGGCATAGCGAGGCTGACCACCGATCAGGCGGGCAAGGTCGGCAAAAGACTCTTCGTAGCTGGAATAGGCGCGGAAGCGACCGACCACGCGCTGGGGCGCGCCGTCGATGTACTCGGTGGTCCAGACATCGACCGTTGGGCCTTGCCAACTCGAGCCCGCGCGGATGCCAAACAGGTTGTGCGAGTTGCGCCCCTCGGTCGAGCGAATCTCCCGCTGGCCCCATCCAGTCTCGAGCGCCGCCTGCGCCAACATGAAGTGCGCAGGGATGCCCGAGTTCATTTCGGTACGCTGGGCGACCTGCGCATGCCTGACCAGGAATTGGCTGGCAGCGGTCAGCGGTCCGCGCGAGGGCCTGAGCGCTGCCGGCGGTACCGAGACGGGCAAAGCCTCGATGCTTGATTGGACCGGGGTCCCCTGCCCACCGAACTGGGCCAGGGCGCGCGACTCCAGAGCGGTCAAGTCGATCACTTGGCCAGGCAAAATGCGGCGGGGATCAGCGATTGCATTGTCGCGGGCCACCGAAGCGACCAGCTGAAAAAGCTGGGAGGCATTGGGCGAGAGTTGCGGCTGCACCGCATGCAGGTGGCGGACGACGATGCCGACCAAGGTGTCGCCCGGTCTGACCTCAGCCTCGCTCATGGCCGATCGGCCCGGCCTGGTCCGCAGCTGCGCCAAGGTCTGGGCAAACGCCGATGTCCCGTCGGCCGTGCGCATGGGCACGGCGCCGGGACGACGCTCTGAGGCTCCAGGGCTGCTCGCCGCTGGCAAGGAACTGGGCAACGCGTTCATGATCTCCTGCCGTCAATCGGGACTCAAGCCCCGACGGAAAACCCACAGTTACCCAACTAAGCAAATTTTGTGCCGATCAGTCTCGCCCTCAGCCCAGGCAGAACGAGTGCAGAAAAGGCAGATCCAGTATATCTAAAAACGAAAGTGATCGCTCACGCCGAGCTAATCTTCGCGGATTTTTTGTTGCCGGCGTCGCTTCGCCTTGTTGTGTGAGGGCGGCGCCTGCCGTTCACGCTCGGCGGCCAAGGTACGCAACTGTTCGGCAGCCTGTTGCTGACGCTCGAATCGCCGGCGATTGAAGGTACGGCGCAACCAAGCGCCCAACAAAAAGCTAATAGCCCCGGAGACGGCCAGAATGATCCAAGCTTGCGAAGTCATGGGAGCGCAGTGTCGGGCAAAAAGAGAGCCTGTAAGTCGTTGAGGAAATCAAGTCCGCGGGCGGTAGGTCGGATACGCTGCAAATCGACTTGCAGCAAACCGCCAGACTGGGCCCGTTCCAGGGGCTGTTGCAAAACGCCCGGGGGCAAGCCGGTGCGCTCGGTGAACCGCTGCAACTCAAAGCCCTCGGGCAAGCGCAGCGCATTGAGCATAAATTCAAAAGGCAAGTCAGCGCGGCCGACCTCATGCTCCTGGGCCACCGCCTCGGCCCGCATTGCGCGCTCCATATAGAGACGGGGTTCGCGCACCCTGACCTGACGCACGACGCGATGAGCAAAGCTGAGCTTCGAGTGGGCCCCCGCACCGATGCCCAGATAATCGCCAAACTGCCAGTAGTTGAGGTTGTGCCAGCAGCGGTGGCCCGGACGAGCATAGGCCGAAACCTCATAGCGCTGCAAACCCGCCTGCTGCGTGCACTCGGTGATGCGATCGAGCATTTCATAGGCCAAATCATCGTCGGGCAGCTGGGGCGGGAAGCGGGCAAAGAAAGTATTGGGCTCTATCGTCAAGTGGTAAACCGACAGATGCGGTGGGGCCAGTGCCAGCGCCTGATCCAGATCGGCTTGCAGACGCACCCTGTCCTGACCGGGCCAGGCATACATCAGATCGATGTTGAAGGTCTCAAAGCACTCGGCCGCTTCTTCAGCGGCCGCCAGGGCCTGCGAACGGTCGTGAACGCGGCCCAGGGCCGAGAGTGCGGCATCGTCAAAGCTCTGCACCCCCAGCGAAAGCCGGGTTATGCCCGCTTGCCGGTACTGTCGAAAGCGGTCCTTTTCGAAGGTGCCGGGATTGGCCTCCAGCGTGACCTCGCAGTCGGGTTGCCATCTCAGGCGCGATCGCAGCCGGCCCAGTAGCGCGTCAATCGTCTCGGGTGTGAACAAGCTCGGTGTTCCCCCGCCCAGAAACACGCTATGCACCGATCGCCCCCAGACCAAAGGCAGGGCCGCATCCAGATCGGCCAGCACAGCATCAACATAGGACTGCTGCGGCACGGCTTCGGCCGAAAGCTCATGGGAATTGAAATCGCAGTAGGGGCACTTGCGCAGGCACCAGGGAAGATGCACATAGACTGACAGGGGCGGCAGAGCCGCTAGTTGCAGCGTACCGGGTCGCAGATAGTGGGCAAGATCCTTCACAGCCCGACCTCAGGACAACCAGCGCTCGACAATGAGCCCGCACATTTGGCGTGCCGCCTGTCCACGATGACTGTGTGCATTCTTGACCTCCGCCGGCAGCTCAGCGAAAGTCTTGCCAAAGGCTGGGATCAACATCACTGGATCAAAGCCGAACCCGTGGCTCCCACGCGGCTCACGCATGATCAGGCCGGCGGCCCTGCCTACCGCCACCAAGGGCTCGGGGTCGTCAGGCGAGCGCAGCGCCACCAGGGTGCTCACCAGGGCGGCGCGGCGGTCGTCGACATGGCGCATCTGCTCAAGCAGGGCCCGCACATTGTGATCATCTCCCTTGGGATAGCCAAAGCGGGTGGCATAGAAAGCGGTGTCAACACCCGGCTGGCCGCCGAAGGCCTGCACGCATAAACCGGCATCGTCGGCTACCGCGGGCAAACCGCTCTCGCGCGAGGCATGTCTGGCCTTGGCCAGCGCGTTCTCGAGAAAGGTCCGGAAGGGCTCCTCGGCTTCGGAGATACCCAAGGCCGACTGCGGGACCAAAGTCAAGCCCAGCGGCGCGAACAAGGTCTGCAGCTCGGCCAGCTTGCCGGCGTTGTTGGAGGCCAGTACCAGCTTCATTGGGCACCCTGGGCCAAAGCAGCTTTCTGCAGGCCGATCAACTCGGCAATGCCCTTCTCGGCCAGCGCCAAGAGCTGATCCATCTCGCGGCGACTGAAGGCCACGCCCTCGGCCGTACCCTGTACCTCCACAAAATGTCCGGCCTCGGTCATGACCACATTCATATCGGTGTCGCAGGCCACATCTTCCCCATAGTCGAGGTCGAGCAAAGGCGTACCCTCAACCAGCCCAACGGAGATCGCCGCCACATGACCTCGCAGGGGAAGGTGGGTGATCTTGCCTTGTGCCAACAGACCGGTCAGGGCATCGTGCGCAGCCACGAACGCCCCGGTGATGGCCGCGGTGCGAGTGCCCCCATCGGCCTGGATCACATCGCAATCGAGCACCAAGGTGCGCTCGCCAAGCACCGTCAGATCGAAGACGGCACGCAGGCTGCGTCCAATCAGGCGCTGTATCTCCTGGGTGCGACCGCTCTGCTTGCCCCGGGCCGCCTCCCGATCACCCCGGGTGTGCGTGGCACGCGGAAGCATGCCGTATTCGGCCGTCACCCAGCCCTGGCCGCTGCCCCTTTGGTGCGCGGGCACCTTGTCCTCCACCGAGGCGGTGCACAGCACCCGGGTGTGGCCAAATTCAATCAGCACCGAGCCCTCGGCATGCATGGTGTAGCCGCGGGTGATACGCACGGGACGCAACTGGGCGGCAGCGCGCTGGCTGGTTCGAGAAAAGGTCATGGTTGGCTCCTGGCAGGGCTCGTCGGAAAGGCCGGAAATGGTAGCCGCTTGACGAGGCGCCCCCGGCCTAGCCCAGGCCCCCGAAGCGCTATAATGCTCGGTTTTCCGGAATCGACAGCTCTAGAGCGACTTCTAAAGCGCGCCGTCCGGCAAAATTCCTGACCGCCCATGAGCCGGGGCCGTACCAGTCTGGCAAAAACCTTGCGTAGACCGGGTAGGCGGCACAGCACAGGACATGGGCGAGGTGCAGCGAAAGCTGCGTAATTTTTTATCTGGAGTGTCCTCATGGCACGCGTCTGTCAAGTCACGGGCAAAAAGCCCATGGTGGGAAACAATGTCTCCCATGCCAACAACAAAACCAAGCGCCGGTTCATGCCGAACCTGCAATATCGACGCTTTTGGGTCGAAAGCGAGAACCGCTGGGTGCGCCTGCGCATTACCAATGCAGGTCTGCGCCTGATCGACAAAAATGGCATAGATGCCGTCCTCGCAGACCTGCGCGCACGCGGCGAAATCTGAAGGAGAGCATCATGGCAAAAGGCGCACGCGAAAAAATCAAGCTCGAGTCCACCGCTGGAACTGGACACTTTTACACCACCAGCAAAAACAAAAAGACCACGCCGGACAAGATGCTGATCATGAAATTCGACCCCAAAGCTCGTAAGCATGTCGAGTACAAGGAAGTCAAACTCAAATAAGTCGGCCCCGGCTGAACGACCCGCCCTCGCAAGACGGCGGGTTTTTTCATGGCCAGGCGGTTCCCCGAGGAAACCGGGCCGGATAGCACCACAATAGAGCTAATCTAGGAAATGACCATGCAAATCAGCAAAGACACCGCTATCACCCTGCGCCTCAAGGTTGCTGACGCGCAGGGCCAGGTGATTCAGGACGGTAAGCAACCGACGGCCTACCTGCACGGCGGCTACGGCAACCTGATCGACACACTCGAAACCGAGCTGGAGGGCAAGGCAGTGGGCTTCAAGGGCCGCTGGCGGTTGAGCCCGGCCGAGGCCTTCGGCGAGCGCGACGAGACCCTGATGCAAACCATCCCGA
>Ga0194118_10007853_pt1 | contig 10152 bp, 6 predicted proteins | sample TA2MahsurfametaG_2_FD_148662 | JGI IMG/M metagenome (GOLD analysis project Ga0194118, IMG submission 148662) | Freshwater microbial communities from Lake Tanganyika, Tanzania - TA2015013 Mahale N5 surface | ecosystem: Environmental > Aquatic > Freshwater > Lake | place: Tanzania: Lake Tanganyika... | reverse complement strand
GCCTTGTCGAAGGTCACGCTGTCCTGCGCGTCAAAAATCATCGTATCGGCCACGGTGACGTCTTGGTTAAAAACAACCGCCCCGTCAGAAATAAAGCTCATCGTATCGGCCGTAATGGTGTCGCCGAAGGACATCGCCCCTGTGGAGGTGAAGTCCAGAGTCTGCGCGGAAATCCCCCCAGCAAAAGTTGCATCAGCCCCGGCATTGAAGGTGAAGGCTCCTGGAACCGTCACGCTGGCAGATGCCGTGATGTTTCTTGAGCTGAAAAGGTCTAATCCTCCAACAGCCGTTGGGTTGAAAGTCCCGATCGCGAGGTCGCTGACCCCGCTCGCCCGGGCGGCCAAAACCCCCACGGACATGTTGGCCAGTTGTGCGGCAGTAATCTCGAAACCACCCAACCCGTTGGCTAGGTTGAACGTCGTTCCAAAGGGGCTTCGCAGGGTGAAGGTGCCGGCGACCACCAGGGAGCCTGGAGACTGGGCTAATCGATCCACACCGGTGGCTCCCGATGCCATATAAAAGTCAGCCGACCCTGCGTTCAGGGAGATGGCTCCCCCGTAGGAATTTTGGGCCGCCCCGCCAAGTCCCGCGGTCATGGTGACCGAGCCCGTGCCAGCATTGAACGAGGAGGCCCCCAAGGTCAGGCCGCCCGCTTGGCTGATGGCACCCCCGTTGCTTACGGCCGTCAGGGCTCCGACGCTCCCGCTTCCAAGGTTGAGGGCTCCCGTGGAAGTCGCGGCCAGGGAGCTGGTGGAAAGTCCTGCGCCTAAAACCAGGGAGTTGATATCCGTGATCTGGGTGGCGGCTCCATTTAGGACGACGGTTCCACGGAAGTCATTTTGATTGGCCAGGGTGATCGCGGAGCCACCCCCGGTCGTGATGTTCACGTTGCCGGTCCCGGTATTGATGGTCGTGCCGCCGGCCTGGGTGATTGCCCCAGCGGTCTCCACCCTCAGGGTTCCGCTGCCGGAAGCCCCAGCGAGGCCCATGCTGACTTGCCCGAGAACCAGCGCGTCACTATCCCGGATGGAGATTTCGCCACCCGCTGCAGCTGTGAGGGTTACGGCGTTACCGAGATTGTTCCTGTCAAAATTGTTGCCGGCATTGTCAATAGTGATGGGCGCGCTCGCCAGGGTGGTGGTGATCTCAGTTGTTCCGGGTACGCTCCACGCCCCAGATTGAGTCACGCCGGAAAGGTTGCCCGAATTCAAACGCAGGCTGCCATCCACCCCTCCGCTGGTGGCCAGGTTGATCGCGCCGAGATTGATCGCGGCGGTGTCATAAAGGATCGATAAGTTGCGCAAATTCACCAATCCCGCCGTTCCGATCCCCGCATCCGGGTCTGCTCCGGAAAAAATCGTTCGGATCCCGTAATCCCGAATATTGGCTGCAGACGCAGGGAAAACCGGCGGGGCCAGACTGATGTTGGCGACCTGGATATTGTTGGCGGCTTTGCTGAAATCGATGTCTGTGTTCGCCAGGGTGGCCCCGATTTCAACCGTCCCGGTTCCCGTGGAAATGGTTCCGGTGACCGGGGTCTGGGTGATGCTGGTGTTGGCAATGATGCGGAGGGTGCCGGCCCCGGTTCCCATCGTGATTCCCGGCAAGGCATCCACCCCGAAAAGAATCGAGTTTGCATCACGGATGGAAATATTCCCGCCCGCCGCAGCCGTCAGGCTCACGGCGCCGGTAAAGTCATTCGCGGCTTGGCTCAGGGTAATCGGTGAGTTGGCCAGTGTGGTGGTGATTCGGCTCGTCCCAGGGACCAACCAACGGCCGGTTTGGGTGATTCCATTGACGTTTCCGGATTCCAGAAGAAGGCTTCCCGCGATTCCATCGCTGGTCGCCAAGGCCAGAGCGGGAAGAATAATCCGCGCAGCATCATAAATCACCGTCAAGTTGCGGAGGTTGGTTAAACCGGCTGTGGACAGTCCGGCATCCGCATCTGCGGTGGCGAAGGTGGTCCGAATTCCGTAATCACGGATGTTGGCGGGCAGGCTGGTGGGATCGTTGAGGAAGGTGATAGCGGAAGCGCGGATGGCATTGGCAAAACTGGCCAGGGAAATATCAGTTTCTGGGGCGGTGGCCCCCACGATAACCCCGCCGGTTCCGGTGTTGACCACACCGCTTTGGGTCAAGGCGGACCCGACCCGCAAGGTCAGCGTGCCGTTGCCCGGAGTTAACGCCGTGCCCATGTTGACTGCCCCCAGATTCAGGATATTGGCATCCCGGATCGAAATACTCTGATTGGCCGATGTCGTGAGACTGACCGCTCCGACAAAATTATTAGCCGCCTGTGCCAAGGTGATGGTGGTGCCGGCCCCCGTCCCACTGGTGTCGATGGAGGTGGTCCCTTGGACGGTGAGGGTGGATCCGTCAACCTGGCTGATTCCGCCTGCCGTGGCGATCATGGCGAGACTGCCGGCGGGATCGGAGACCGAAACCGCACTCCCGTCCTGAAGATCGATTCCTCCTGTGCCCGTGCTCCGGAGGGTAATGGCACCAGAGGAGGTCGCCACGGCGTGGTCGACGGCGAGCGACGAAACACCCCCGCTGCCGATCAGGGTGATTGCCCCACTGCTGGTCGTCAAATTGGCGGTGGTGGCCAAGCTTCCGGCCTGGCTTTCAAAATAAATACTGCCACTTCCGGTGCTCAAGGCGACGCTTGGAAGGGTTAAGGTGGTGCCGGCCACCGCAGAGATTCCCGTGTTGGCGCCGAGCGTGGGGGTGGCCAACGTCAGCGCGTTTTGATCGACGATAGAAACGGCAGCAGCCCCGGTCGCGCTGCTCACCAAAGAAACGGCACCGATAAAATCATTTAAGGCTTGTCCCAAGGAGACTCCTGCGGATCCATTGAACGCAGAGGTCGAGTTGGCTGTGATTCTTGTTGTAACACCGGTTTGGGCAATGTTTCCTCCCGTGGCGGTCATAGTGAGCGCGCCGTTAGCTGTAATGGTGCCGTTATTCTGCAAAATCGAGCCGGAAGAAGTAAGGGTCATGGCTTGCCCAACAGTCATAGTCCCCGAAAGAGTGGAGATTCCGGTTCCGGCCGTCAGGGTCAGGGCATTGGCGATGTTGACCGTGGTGTCGGCACTTTGGCTGATAGCGCCAGCGGCAGTTAATACCAATTGCCCAAGCATGGCGACGTTCAGAACATTTGCGGCTTGAGTAGTGAAGTTTCCAGAGAAGTTAATGCTGCCTGAAGAATTGTCCTTAAAGGTCACGTTTCGGAGAAAGGCGTCACCCTGAATTGGATTCGCCACCCCAGTAAGAGGGTTCGCCGCAAGGATATTTGCCACGCTTAGAACCAAAGTGCCTGTACCCGGCGCTTGCGAGGGGTTATTGCCAGGAGCCCGCACATTCACAAAATTAATCGTCCCGTTTGGAATATAGATATCAGGGGTCGAGGTGCCGAAGTTACTAAAAATCTCCCCGGAAGTGTTAAAACGCAAACTCCCGGACGAGGGAAGACTAAATGCATAGGCGGAGGAACCATCGAGAGAAACCCCAGTACCCCTACCTTGGAAAACGACGGTTTTAGCCAGGAAGTCCACCGGTCCTGCTAGGCCAATGCCAATATCACCAAAGTCTGGAAAGGATGCGACCGGAAATCGTTCGTCCGACGGATCCGTCCCAATGCTCAGTATTCCCGTATCAGCAACAATCAGATTGTTGAGACTACTGGCGTTGATGCGCGCAGTGTTTAGTCCGGTAATCTCATTTTGGTTAAGCCAGACCGATTGTCTGGGATCATAAGCGGAAAAACTTATGTTGTTGGCGCGGACATCCTCATCAACCACAGTTAAGCCGCCCGCACGAAATCCGATGCCGGCAAAAGGTCTCTCGATAGTTCCAATGGTTGCGGAGGATGATATTGTTAAAACGCCACCGGAAGTTCCCACTCCCGTGGCGAACTCAAGGTTTACGTTGTTATTGTTGTTTGCGACAAGAAAAGGAGAGCTCACCGTCAAAGACCCTGCCTCTCCCGTGTTCTTACCTAGAGAACCCGAGGCAAGGGACGAAAAAAATTGGGCGGAGGTGGAAGAGGACGAATTACCCACGGTGATGGTATTCCCGTTGATGATAATCTGACCCCCAGTGACGGTTTCTGTGCCGTCTCCCCTGGCTTGATCTAGGTATTGTTGTGCTCCATTGACTCCGACAATTGTGGCAGGTACTGCAGGGGCCGACGGAGTTCCGGGAGTAAGGCTCGGAGTGACGGGAGTGGCAGCGTTGACGTTATATATCCGGCTGGCGTTTCCAGCGGCAATGATGAAGCCGTTCCCAGCTGTAATGTTGGCTGAAATTGAAACGTTGCCCCCCGTGCCTCCCGACCAGCTGGCCACAGACTCTCCAGCTTTCAGAAAAATCCGGCCTGTCCCCACACTTTCATTTCCCGCTGGTAGCACCGCACCGTTCGCATTTACGGACAAGGGTGCGTTTACAAAGATACTCCCTCCAGTTCCCCCGACAGTTCTTTGCAAGTTTAGGCCAGCAACCCCCAAGGGATCCCCTCGGTCATCTCCGGCAATTAGGGAAATGTTCCCCCGCCCAAGGGTAATAGGCTGGTTGACGAAGATGTTCCCACCACCTACGCCACTATTGACCCAAGAATTGATTAAAGTGAGGCTCCCAGTGCTATTGGCATCGGCCACAATAGGAAACTCCACATAAATGTTTCCGATCATCGCAGGGTTGCCATAATAAATGTATTTTGTATCAAAAAACGCCGAAGCCCCCGCCGCTACCATGGAGTATTCGTTGGATGTGAGTGGCGCCCCTGTCCGGATAATTACGTTTTGCCCACTGTTAATGGCAAAAAGAATTCGATCGACCCCAACTTCCGAGTTCCCGTCGATAGGTGCATTAAAGAGCATGTTTCCACCGTCATTCGCGGTGTAGAAACTGTCGGCAGGAACGGTAAAAAAGCTCGCGCCGGGCGTTAAGGGATTTCGCACCTCGCCTGGAGCGCCTGCTGCCGGCTTTGATCCTAAATAAATGTCGGTGTTGGAGCGAGTGGCCGTAATATAAATATTAGAAGGATCTAGCAACCAAGTTCCACTTTTGCCGATAGGTGCCAGCACATCCGCCATCCCCCAAGCTTGTAGGTTGAGGCTGCTGGAAGTTTCCACAAAACCGCCGTCGCCCCCCTGCAACCCACCCCGGGCAAAAATCTCACCGTAAAATCCGGTGTACTCGTCGCTCCAAAGGATCACCCGGCCCCCGTCGCCGTTTTCCGTGGCGTTGGCCCGGATCACGGAATCGCTGGTCATCACTGTCGCCTTGGCATTTTTCACGTTCGGATTGGAGCCCAGATAATCCCCGCCCACCAGGACCTCTCCTCCGCCCGTCGCCCCACTCCCATCCACTGTTGCTTGGATCAGCCCCACCCGCTCGCCCGTCATCACGATGTTTCCACCCTTCCCCTTCTCCGATCCGGCCTCGATCTTCCCACTGGCCAAAATGGTGTCCTTGGCGTCGATCGCCACCTTGCCCCCCTCCGCCTCACCCGCCGCCGTCACGATCGAACCCGGATCCAGGGTCACGTTCTTGGCGGCCAAGGTCACCTCACCCCCGGTGGTCCGCCCCTCCACGTTCTTTTGCAAGGCCGCCACCACTCCCTGGTTGACCAGATCCCCCTGCCCGGCGGTGAGCGTCACGCTGCCGTCCGTATTCGGACGCACCCCGGTGGCGCGGATCGTGCCGGTGTTGCGGATGGCCAACGACAGATAGTTACCGGTCGCCTCCAACTCGGCGTTCGCCGCATCGATCACCCCTTGGTTGACCACCTCCGCAATGCCATCGGCTGCCCGGCGAACGGCTGTGCCATCCGCCACGTCCATCAGCCGCACCTTGTAGTTGTGCGGGCCCAACGCCTGCAAACTGATCTCCGTGCCGCTGATCATTCCCACCGTCCCGTCGGAAGCGAGGATCTGGCCCTCATTGGAAACCTGCCGGGCAATCAGGAACACGTCGCCCTGCCGGGCTTCAATCTTTCCCTGGTTCAAAATCGCGCCATCGGAACCGCCGGTGAACCGAAGGTCTCCGCCTTTCATGAAATCCTCCGTGGCGATATCCCGGGTGCTGGCCACAAAGGATGCCGTGTCCACGAGACCGCCGGGCCCGACGAACACCCCCGCGGGGTTGATCAGGTACACCTGCCCGTTGGCCTGCAACGTTCCGTAAATCTGGCTGGGATTGTTGGCGGTCATCACGCGGTTCAGCACCGCGGCGGAGGCGTTGGGCTGGATAAACCGGGTGATTTCTCCCGCCCCAATCGAGAAACTGTTCCAGTTGATCACCGCGCGCTGGGTATCCTGCGTGACGGTCAAAGCCCCACCTTCCCGTTGGAAGGAAGCGGATCCGGCGACTACCTGCTCCCCCAGCGGATTCGCACGAACCAGATCCAACCCAAGAAAAGAAACCACTCCGAAAAACTTCAAAAAGGAGGAGAAGATACGAAGGGAATGTCGCAGAGGCCTCTCCGCGCTCCGCAGAAGCGTGGTGTTCACGCTCCAGGTTTTTCGGGGCAGATTTCGGATAATCTCCAACTTATTCCACGAATCAAAGTTTCGCAAGGGGTGAAAAACTCCAGAAGGCTTCGAGGAAAAAGTCTCATAAAACCTGACCTGTCTCCAAGGGATGTATATACCCACGCTTTTACCACTATATCTTGTGGTGGTTCCGTCAAACCAATTTGTCTTTTCTAGCCGGATAACTTTAAGAATTCTTTAAGGCCTGCCCGCGGTGGCAGGAGAAGGCTGGGAGGTTGTGTCCGGAGCCATCTCCGAAAAAGAGCGTAATTTGTAAACCCTGGCCTTCTGGGTGGGTTGTTTGTCAGGCAGGCCAAAAAGCGTAAGAAATGCGCTTTTGACAGCTTGGCCGGCGCTTTTCACATCCTGGTTGTATTTGGATGCGGGGTCGATCTGCCCGGGCTGGTCCAGCAACGGCGAGGAGGGTTTGGCAAGGATTGCCGATTCCCTCATGGCGGTGGCTCTCCGGCTGACCTCCCCTCCCATCACCAGATCAGGCTCAACATAGTAAACTTGGCCGCAAATCGATGGCTCGAAATAGGTCAACTCATCCTTCCCAACCGTGGCCACCAAGGAGGCCTCGGGGGACATCACCACCTTCCGCCCAAAGACCCGCAAAATCACGGGTTTGGTCATGGCCGGCCCCGGGCGAACCAGAACACTCAGCCTTCCCTCATCATCACGACCAAAACTCAGCCGATATTCCTGATTTGAAAAATCAAACACTTTTCCCGTGCTGCCGGGGGGAAACTCCTCCAAGAGTGAGCCAAAGGCATCGCGGGCTTCCAACCGCCCGGTTTTAGGGTTGAGCAGCAGTGCGGGGCTGGAGTCGCGCTGGATGCCGCTGACGATGCCCGCCGCCTCGCTTCCGGCAGGATCCAAATTCGCGGCCCAGCCGCCGGGTACCACCCCTAGGATTCCCCCGGCCGCCAGCCCCAGAACCAGTGCTTGGGTGAAATTCATCCCACCTTGCGGATGCCTTGTTGCCGGAAAATCGTCCACCAATTTTTTCAGGTTCCTCCCAAACCTTCCTGAATAAGTCTGATGGGAGGGTTAGCGAATCTCGGAAAGTTTTTGCGCCTTCTCCTTGTTGCGGGCCTCGTTCAAAGCCTGGATTTCCTCGGGAAAAATGGAGCCGGCGGGTAAGGCCAAGGCTCCTTGGACCAGGCTCGTGTCGATCACCGGGGCATAGACCACCCGACCGTTGACGATCACCACCAAGATCAGTCCCCGTCCTGTGTTGGTGGCAATTTCCAGCTTGGTTTTCCCGAATTCGTCCAGCTCCACCACGATGGTTCCATCCCCCAAGGTCTTCACCCGCCGGATTTCTTTTTCGGAAACTTCCGGAATATTGCGAATGGCGATGGTTTCCGGCGGATTCAGCAGCGTGAGGGGAACCGTCACCATGCCCTTGGCCCCTTCCGGGGCCTGCAGGTGCACCCGCAACAGGGCTGGCGGTTTCTCCGTGGCCCCCATCCACAGGATCAACCCGCACAACCAGGGGAGCAAACGGACCATCCTCAAAAAGTAGCGTTGATTTTCCGGCGGACGACCCGATTTGTCATTTTGGGGTTTTGGAGACAGGCTTCTCGGATGAAAAGGTTGATGGGGGTGCTCTTGGCTGGAATCGCTCCGACCCTGCTCGCCGAGATTGACGCCTCCCGGGATACCGTGCCCAAGCAGTTTCAAGGAGCCCCCGGCCTGATCAAGGGGGGGTTCCTGATTGAGGGTTCTAAAAAACGTTTTGAAGGCGCCAACGAGCTGAATCTGGAAGCCTTCAAAACCAGCCTGGAGGTCACTCCCGGGGAATTAAGCCTGAAAAAAATCAAGGATCCGCAGCCGGAAGATATGATCAGCCTGAAGTTCACCGTCACCAATGGCGCGGAGGCCGGTAGTATCCTGTATTTTCCCACCGCCCAGCGATGCGAGGCGGTCGTTCGGGATGCGCAAGGCAAAGAGATTTACACCTGGTCGGAGGATTATGATTTCGCCCCCGAGGCCGGCTACAGCTTTCTGAACCCCGGGGAGCGCCTGAACTACCGTCTCACCATCCCCTTCCAAGCCTTGCGGGGCCGGTTGCTCGCCGGCTCCGCTACCCTCACGGCCAGTCTGGTCAATTATCCGCAGCTGCGAGCGGAGATGCCTCTGGAGATTGTTCCCTAACCGCTGCGCGCGGCACTCCCACGGGTCGCGAAAGCATCTCGTCCACTTCCCGGGGCGAGAACTTTTCTTGGCGGTTCGGCCCAAGGTCTCTCGGGCGGGGATCTCCCTGCCCGACCTGTTGCCGGACCCGCGTCAGCCGACCCTCGTACATCCGCAAAGAGCCATCCCGGCCACCACCCAGTCGCGCCGCCCGCGACGACCAACCCTGCGCGGTCTCCCGCTCCATCTCCCGCATGGTCACCGTCTGCTGCGAGGCCAGTTCTGCCTGCATTTGAAATTTTTCACTCTCGCCCTTGCCCGACACCCAATCCCGGTTCTGCCCCCAACGCACCGCCTCCCAGTTTCTTCCGGCCACTCCCTCCCAGTTTTGCTTTTGCCCAAAAGACGCCTCCTTCAACCACCCTTCGGCGGACTTACCCCGAAACTCTTTCTCCTTCCCATAATACCTCACCGAAATTTCCTGGTTGTCTTTCATTCTTCCCGAAAGCGGACTCAGCCGTTGATCCGGTTTCCTCGGCCAACTTCCTTCCGCCATCCCTCGTTGGGCATTCTCCAAGCGCTGGGCGCTGTTTTCTTCCCCCAGACCCGGCAGGACCGAGACCAGTCCGATTCCCAGCGCCAAAAAAATCCCTCTCACGGAGGTTGATCATTCCCGCTCCTGTCGCCCGATTCCCCACCAAAAACGCGGCTGTTTCCCATCTCCTGCCCACAACCCGTGAATCACTTCTTTCCAATCACCCCTCCCCTTCAGTTCCCCTCCTCAAAAACTTACTTCAACTTCAACTTAAACAAACCGTCTGGGTCCGCTTGGATTTGAACCAAGGACCAAGGGATTATGAGTCCCCTGCTCTAACCGCTGAGCTACGGACCCGACGCGCCTGATCCTTCCCCCGAACCGCCAAAAAGCCGATTCAGAAATTCAGCGAAAAGTCCGGTTTCGCAAACCTCCCCTCTCGCCATCAGGATTCCATCCGGCCGCAAGAGAGACCAGCTGGCATGATCCAGGTCGCCTAGCCCACTCCTCACCATCCCGTCCACATCCACCCAAACCCCGTCCCCCTCACAGATCTCTTCCGCGGTTTGACCCGCTCGCAAAATCCAATGCCAGTCCACCGCAACCGCCTGCGCCACCACCCGCCGTAGCTCCTCTGTCCGGGTTTGCCCTTCCGGAAACAAAACCAATGCCAGGCGCCCCCGTGACAAAAGCTCGGCAAACTGAGTCTCGCGGCCCGTGTTCTGGTTCTTCAGGACCATCGGCCTAATCCTGCTTCCCACCGGAATCATCGGGAACTTTCTCCGCGCATCCGGCAGCACGGCGGAGCTATGGGAGTAACCCACCTGCAGTTGACTCAGTCGTTCTCCCATCCTTTTGGCCATCCCCAACTTGGCGGCGAAGGGCATGACCCATTCCCGGATCCAAACCGCCGGCCCGGATGCGACCGTCATCATCCGTGTC
>Ga0194118_10007850_pt1 | contig 10155 bp, 9 predicted proteins | sample TA2MahsurfametaG_2_FD_148662 | JGI IMG/M metagenome (GOLD analysis project Ga0194118, IMG submission 148662) | Freshwater microbial communities from Lake Tanganyika, Tanzania - TA2015013 Mahale N5 surface | ecosystem: Environmental > Aquatic > Freshwater > Lake | place: Tanzania: Lake Tanganyika... | reverse complement strand
GTACGAGCCCTACCTCCGCTTCACTCCCGACATTAGCCTCTTTGTCAGTGCCCTCCTCTCCGGGCTTTCGTTCGCCGAGGCCGCCTACCAGTCGCAGCTTTCGCTTTCTTGGATGGTAACCATGGTCGGGGATCCCCTCTACCGGCCTTTCCCCCGGAACTTTTATGAGAATCTCAACGCCGCCCAGACGGCCGGATCCCCCGATCTCCCCTGGTTCCGCCTCCGCAAGGCCCGCCTGCTGGCCAACGCCGGCTCCCTTTCCGAAACCAAGGCCGCCGTCGCCAAGCTTGTCGAGGAGTTTCCCAAAAATGAGATCATCCTCGAGGGGGCGGCGGATATTTGCCGCGATCTGAACGAGAAGAAGGAAGCCGGCCAGCTCTATGAACAGGCTCTCGACCTGGTGGGCGACAAGGAGCCACGGGACCGGTTGCGCCTTTTGATGAAGCTTGCCGAACTCAGCCGTCGCCATGACAAATTCAAGGAGGCCCTCAACCTCTATGAAAAACTGATGGCGGAATATCCTGAGGCCGTGAAGTCGCTCGGCCTGGGGGACCGGGCTGTCGCCTTTGCCTCGGGCGAGAGCCTCGCTTTACCTCCGGCCCTGGCCAAATACAAGGAGGAGGTCGAGGAGGCCCAGATTGCCGCCGCCGTGGCCAAGGCGGCCGCCCAGCCCCCCGCCCAAACCAAACCCGTTGCCACCGCCGACGATCAGGCCGCGGTCCTGAAAGCCGCCTCCTCCCGCCCCGCACTTTCCGAGCCCGCCATGAACACATCTCTGCCGCCTGCGGCCCCGGAACCGCCGGCTCCATCTCCCGCTTCCACCAACGCCCCGGCACCTTGAGGCGGTTTCTGGGATGAGGATCGGTTGCGTTCCGTACGGCCACGCCCGGCCCTTCGCGGGAGGATGGGTCGGCCGCGAAATCTTTTGGGATCATCCCCGCGGCCTGGTCGAGGGGCTGCGCGCCGGCCGCTTAGATCTTGCCCTGGTGCCGGTCTGGGAGGTGCTGACCGGGGCGGGTTACCGCGTGATGCCAGACTTCGCGGTGGGCTCTTCCGGCGAAGTCCGCAGCGTGGCAGTATTCCACGAACGACCCCTCGCTTCGTGTCGCGGGATTCGTCTCACGCCCCACTCCCTGACCTCCGTCCGGCTCTGGAAAGTCCTCTCCGCCGGACCGCTCGGCGTCTCTCTCCCGGAGGATTCCTCCGGGGACGCCCGTCTCCTCATCGGGGACGAAGCATTGGCGGAATGGAACCGCACCCGGGGCGCGGGTGTCACCGACCTCGGCCGCGTCTGGACCGAATGGACCAACCTTCCCTTTGTCTACGCACTCTGGGCTTTCCGGCCGGGCTTTCAGCCCGATCCCGGGGACATCCAAAATCTTCGGCGCGCCTGGCAGGAGGGTATCGAAAACCGGGCCGGCCTCGCCCGCGACGCCGCCGAGCGGGATTATCTTACCCGGTGCATCCGTTATGGGCTGGGGGAAGAGGAGAAAAAAGGAATCCGGGAATTTGCCCTCCGGTCCGGTCTGCCCACCCCCCGCCTCGATTTCGTCTAACTCCTACGTTCACGGCCCCTTCCACCTGTCCCCTTTCACCTTCCACTAGTCTTCGTTCACGTTCACATTCACGATCATCCTAACAGCCTGCAGCCTGTAGCTTACAGTCTGCTATCCACCGCTTCATAAAAACTATTCCGCTCCGTCGGCTGCCTGCCCGCCTCCCGGATCGCCCGCTCCAGGCTGCCCCGCGTCTGGCCCAGGGGCGTCTGGGCCCCGGCCATGTGGAAAATCTTTTCCTCCTCGATCGTGCCGTGCAGATCGTCGGCCCCGTAGCTCAGCGCCACTTGGGCCAGCGGCAGACCCGTGCTGATCCAGTACGCGGTGATGTGGTCGAAGTTGTCCAGGATCAGCCGGCTGGCCGCGATCACCCGCAGCTCCTCCAACGCGCTCGCCCGCCGGATCTTCCCCAGCTCCGCCAGCCGCGTCTGCGCGGGTTCAAACGCAAACGGCACAAACCCCGTGAACCCGCCCGTCTCGTCCTGCAGGGCCCGCAGTTTTTCCAGATGATCCACCCGCTGCGCCGCCGTCTCCACGTGCCCGTACAGCATCGTCGCGGTGCTGCGACCCCCCATCCGGTGCCAGATCCGGTGCACCTCCAGCCACTCCGCCGCCGTCTCCTTCCCCCGGCAGATCCGGTCCCGCACCCCCGCGTCAAAAATCTCCGCCCCGCCCCCCGTCAACGATCCCAGCCCCGCCTCCTTTAGCTCTGCCAACACTTCCGCGATCGGTTTTTTAGCCACCCGTTCGGCTAGATGCCGGATCTCGATGGCGGTGAAAACCTTCAACACCGGCCGCGGCTGCAGCGCCGCCAGCGATCTCAACATCTCCAAATAGAAAGAGTACGGCAGGCTCGGATGCAGCCCCCCCACAATGTGGATCTCCGTGATCCCCTGAGCCACCGATTTCCTCGCCACCTCCGTCAGCTCCGCCACCGAATGCTCAAACGTCCCCGGCTCCCTCTTTTTCCTCGCAAACGCGCAGAACTGGCAGCTCAGGATGCACACGTTCGAGTAGTTCAAATACCGGTTCACCACGTAACTCGCCCGCTTCCCCACCTTCCGCTCCCGCACCCGGTCCGCCAACTGCCCCAACGGGTTCAACTCCGCCTTCTCAAAAAGATAAATCCCCTCCTCGGTTCCTAGGCGCTCCCCCGCCTCCACCTTCTCACCGATCCTCTCCCAGGCACTCATCGCCCGAAAATCTCCCACACCACCCCCCCCAGCACCAACAGGCTCACCGCCATGTGCGCCCACGTCACCACTTCCACGAAGTGGAACCCAGCCCCTTTCCGCGAAAGGGCTGGGCGCAACCAGAAATTTTCCGCCCACAGCACACCGCCCACCGCACACCAAACCACTCCATACCTCCACCCAAACCCCGCCATCCACCCAAATAAACCCAAGAGCCCCGCCGCCGCCACGTGCAGCCCCGTCGCCGTCCGCAACGCCGCCCTCTCCCCAAACTTCGCCGGAAAGCTGAACAGCCCCTCCTTCCGGTCAAAATCCCGATCCTGCATGGCGTACACCACGTCGAATCCCGCCACCCACAGCCCCACCGCCGACCCCAGCACCACCGGCACCCAGGAATCAAAACTCCCCGTCACCGCCAACCACGCCCCCACCGGCGCCGTCCCCAACGCCAAACCCAAAAACCCGTGCGACGCCCAGGTGAAACGCTTCGTCAGCGAATAGAAAAACACGATCCCCACCGCCAGCGGACTCAGGATCAGGCACAGCGGGTTCAACAGCCACGCCCCGCCCACCAGCCCCGTCACCCCGGCCAACACCGTGATCCATGCGGCGGTTTTCGTCACCAGGGTGGACCGACCCGCCGTCCGCGGATTCCGGATGTCGATCTGCCAGTCCGCCAGCCGGTTGAACGCCATCGCCGCCGTCCGCGCCCCCACCAGACACGCCAGCACCCCCAGCCACACCCGCCCGGCCGGCATCCCCCCCGCCGCCGTCACCATCGCCGCCAACCCGAACGGCAACGCAAATACCGTATGCTCAAATTTGATGAACTCAGCCCAGCGACGGATTCCTGAAAACATTCCTCATTCTAACATAGCCCTCAAGGAAAGTCCCCCCGCTCCAAGGTTCCTTAATCTTCATCTTCCTCTTAATCTAAACTCCGATGCGCGCCGCCTTACTCCTTCTTCTATCCTTGCCCTTCCTTCCCACCCGCGCCGGCGCCCAGTCGGAGGTGGGTTTAATTTTAAACGCCATCTTCCAAGGCCTGCAAACCGCCGAAGCCATCCGCCGCTCCGCCGAAAATTCCCAGCAGTACCCCACCCCTCCGGGCCAACCTCCCGGCGACCCCATCTGGGACTATGAGGAATCTTCCCTCGTCCCCATCGAGGTCCTCCGCAAGGGCCCCTACCGCAACATTTCCGGCCAGATGGTCCTCAGCGCGCGTCAGACCCCGCAGGGTCTGGTCGAGCTGATCTTCTACCGCGAGGACGGCTCCGCCTCCCGCCGGGAACTGGTCCGCTTTGACCGGCGCGATGGTCGACGGACCGACCTGGATGCCAAGGGTAGCCGCACTGCAGAAGGACCCATCCGCAACGGCCTGCCCGAGGGGGACTGGCAGTTCTTTTCCGCCGACGGGAAGCTTTCCGCGGAGACCCGGATGCAGGCCGGCAAGATGACCGGGCCGCAGATCCTTTTTAACCCGGACGGCCGCCAACGCGCCTTCAACACCCTCGTCGACGGCCGTCGGCAGGGCCCCGCCACTCTTTTTCATCCGGACGGCTCGGTCTCCGACAACCTCAACTACCTCGGCGACCAGCTCGACGGCCCCGCCCAGGGCTGGTGGCCCGACGGCACCCCCCGCTACACCGCCACCTGGAAGGCCGGCAAGCTGGACGGCCCCTCCCTCGAATACTTCGCCTCCGGGGCCAAGCGGTCCGAGGCCTTTTACGTCGACGGCAAGAAGGACGGCCCCGCCCGCACCTGGAATGAAAAGGGGGAACTCCTCATCGAGGAACCGTGGAAAAATGACCAGCTGGACGGGCTGGTCCGCGAGCTGGATCCCGACGGTAAACCCCGGGTGGAAACCACCTTCCGCGCCGGCAAAAAGAACGGCCCCTTCAAAAGCTTCGGGGCCGATGGCGCCCTCGCCACCTCCGGGGAGTTCCGGGAAGACAAACTGTTCGGCCCACTTCGTTTGCATTATCCGGACGGAAAAACATTCGCCGAATGCCAGTACGACGGGGAACGCCTGGTTGGGGGTCGCCTCCTTTATCCCGATGGCAAACTTCTCGGCCAGTTCGGCCCCGTCGTGGGCGCCTCCGGCAAGGTCAGCTCCCTCCTCCTTCAGTATCCGGATGGCAAACCCCTGAGCTCCGCCCGCTTCGACACCGCCTCAAACACCGTCTCCTGGCAAGGCTGGAACCCGGATGGTTCCGTCCTTGGCCAGCTCGAAAATTTTTCCACCTCCAACCTTCAACCTTCCACGGCCACCAACCTGGCAACATGGCTCTCCCAACAATCCGAGCTCGAACAACAAATCGGCCTCTCCTTCCCGCCCGAATTCAACCTTTTACCCCGATAATTGAGGCTCTCTTACTTAACCCCCTAAAATTCAAGCCTCTGTAGGGCCGCGCTCCGCCGCGGCCATTTTTCACACCCCAAACTTCGACCGAATTATTTTTTTTGAACTGAGCAAAGAGCCGATCGATTTCGGCCGCAAACTGGGGAATTTTGTGATGAACGATCTCCCAGACGATTCCTTCATCGATATCGTCATAACCATGAATCAAACGATTCCGACAACCAACGACCATGCCGGCATCCGGAATTTTCACATACAATTCGGGAGCCTTCTCCCAAAGGCGGACACACGCCTCCCCCACCACCTCAAATTTACGCTCCACGGCCGCTCGGGATTTTACATCCGCCCGGTAGCCATTCAGATCCATGCCGCGCGTGAACTAGCAGCTTTCCGCCAGCGCGGCTTGGATATCGACAAGATACTTCTCCGCCTCAGGAGGCATAAACCGGCTGGCTGGTTTCCTCCACCACATGGCGAAAAATCGGATTTTTCAGGGCCGGGCGGGTGATCACATCCGCTGGACGCTGAAGGATTCGTTCCAACCCCTCGGCCAAACCCATAAAGCGGTCCGCAATGCCCGGCCGGTCGGCACTATGAAATTCTGCCAGAAAATCCACGTCGCTGGACATGGGATCAAATCCACCGGTGACGGCCGATCCAAATACGCGCAACTCTTTGACCTCAAGATCCCGACAAAGGGTGTGAATCTGGCCTTCCTTCCCCTGCCAAAGGCCGGCCCAAGAGGACACCTCCATCTTCGTCGGCCTGTTCATACTTCTTATCCCCCCTCTCACCCCGGCCAATTCAAGCGTCTTTTCCACCTTCCACCTCCCGCCTTCCACCATTCACCCATCTCCGATCTCCCATCTGCCATCTCCGATAAGCCCTATCTACTAACGCCTATCTCCTAAGAGGAGCTTTGCTCCTCTTCCGCTCATACTCCGCAAATTCATAAAGCTTCGGATCTCTCCTCGGCGGCAGACGCTTCCTGAGCCTCGTGCGCAGATCGTCCTTGTCCTTTTTGCCGCCTTCCAACCCCTCCATCCCGTCCATCTTCTCCAGAACATCACCGTACTCGGCCTCGAGCTTGTCGGGATCCTCGCCCTTCTCCAGCCGGTTGAGCATTTCACCCATCTCCCCGGGCAGCTTCTGGCCGCTCACCTCCATCATCCGGCGCATCATCCGGCCCAGCACCTTGGGATCGGGGTTGCTCTCATCCATTTTTGAGAATTCATCGGCCATCTTCATCATCTCCCGCTCCATCCGGGGATCCATGTCCGGCCCCTCGCCTTCCGGACCCTCCTTCTTCACCGACTCCTTGGCCCGCCCCGTGAAGGCGAACTGGGAGATCAGCTTCTCCATCTTGTGCTTCGGATTGTCCGGGCAGAGCGGCACCTCGCCGGATTTCAACGTGCGACGGGCAAAGAAACTGTAAATCCGATGCGAATCGGGACTGTAAAACTCGTAAATGGGCATGGTTGTTAGTTTAAGTGAGTCTTGATTTGCACGCTCGGTAGGGGCAATGGTCCCCATCGCCCGATTAAAAGTTTAGGCCTTTTCATGCAACCATCGGACGACCGAGACGGTCGTCCCTACCGAAATTTTTAGGCAAGGTAGGCCACTTCTGACATAAGTGGCTGCCCCTTTTATGAAAAGGGGCCTACCAGTTTTCAACTTCGCTTCCTCCACGCCTCTACAATCTCACCAAAAATATCATCCAAGCTCTTCGTAATTTTCCAGCCCGGATAGTGCTCCCTCATCTTTCGCAAATCCGAAATGTAACAGATATGGTCCCCTTCCCGGTTCTTATCCACGTACTCCCACTGCATCTTCTTTCCGGTGAGTTTCTCGCTGGCGGCAAAGGCTTCCAGGATTGAACAGCTGTTCTGACGCCCGCCGCCCAGGTTGTAGATCTCGCCAACGCGGGGCTTCTCCAGGAACGCGGCGATGAACTTGGCCACATCGAGCGAGTGGATGTTGTCCCGCACCTGCTTGCCTTGGTAGCCGTACACCTTGTACGTCTTCCCCTCCAGGTTGCACTTCACGAGATACGACAGAAACCCGTGCAGCTCGACGCCGCTGTGGTTCGGCCCGGTCAGGCACCCACCCCGCAAGCAGCAGGTCTTCATCCCGAAATAACGCCCGTACTCCTGCACCATCACGTCGGCCGCCACCTTGGAGGCGCCGAATAGGGAGTGCTTGCTGGCATCGATGGAAAACGTTTCTGCAATCCCCTCTTGGTAGGCCGGGTCGTCGTAGTCCCACCGGGTCTCCAGCTCCTTCAGTTTAATGAAGTTGGGGCGGTCCCCGTACACCTTGTTGGTCGACATATGGGCAAAGGGACTTTCCGGGCACGCCCGCCGGGCGGCCTCAAGAAGATTTAGGGTGCCCACAGCGTTGACATCGAAATCATCAAAAGGCCGCGAAGCGGCCAGATCATGGCTGGGCTGGGCGGCAGTGTGGACGATGGCCGTGGGTTTGAGTTTGGCGATGAACTGCAGGACTTTCTCGCGGTCGCGGATATCCAGCTCGTGATGCTTGAAGCTTTTGAACTGCTTCTCCAACCGCTGCTGGTTCCAGCGGGTGTCGCCGCCCGGGCCGAAAAAGTCCGCCCGTTGGTTGTTGTCCACCCCGTGCACTTCCGCGCCTTGCCCGGCGAAGAAGCTGACGACTTCAGAGCCGATCAGGCCAGAGGATCCAGTGACGAGGAGTTTCATACCTAAGCTGTTCGTTTACGTGTTATGTTTGCCTTTACGAAATCGTCGTCGTGGGACTTTCCAACCGTAAACGTAATCGTAATCGTAAGCGACAACTCTTATACGGCCTTGCCAATCGCAAACACTTTAAAGCCCAACTCCCTCAGCTTCGCATGCGGGAGGATGTTGCGGCCGTCGAATACAAATGCGGGTTTGTTCATCCCGTCGTGGATTTTTTTGAAGTCGAGCGTCTTGAACTCATCCCACTCGGTGAGGATGGCAACGCCGTGGGCGCCCTGACAGGCCTCGAGGGCATTCTTCAACACCACAAGGTTCGGGTTTTTCTCCGAACCGAGCACCTCGCTGCGGATCTGCGTTTCCGGCACCCGGGGGTCATAGACGACGACCTTGGCGCCCTCCTTGAGAAGATCGCGACAAACAGCGATGGCGGCGGTCTCGCGGGTATCGTTCGTGTCCTTTTTGAAGGCAAAACCCAAGATGGCGATGTGCTTGCCGGTGACGGTGCTAAACAGGTCGCTAACAATCCGGGCGGAGAAGCGATGCTTCTGCCAATCGTTCATCTTCACGACGGACTCCCAGTAGGCGGCGACCTCAGGCAGGCCGAAATGCTCACAGAGATAGACGAGGTTGAGGATGTCCTTCTGGAAGCAGGAGCCGCCGAAGCCGACGGAGGCCTTGAGAAACTTCGGGCCGATGCGGGAATCGCACCCGATGGCCCGGGCCACCTCGTCGATATCCGCCTCGGTAGCCTCGCAGAGGGCGGAGATGGAGTTGATCGAGGAGATGCGCTGGGCGAGGAAGGCATTGGCCACCAGCTTGGAGAGCTCGGAGGACCAGAGATTGGTGGTAAGGATCTTCGGGCGCGGCACCCAACGGGCATAGATGGAGGCCACCTTCTCCACGGCGGCGAGTCCCTCCGGGGTCTGTTCCCCGCCGATGAGGACGCGGTCGGGATTCTCGAGGTCGGCCACCGCGGTGCCCTCGGCAAGGAACTCGGGGTTGGAAAGGACCTGGAAGGTGCCGTTCTTGGAGTTGGAACGCAGGATGGTGAGGATCGCGGAGGCGGTGCGGACGGGGATGGTGCTCTTCTCGACGATGATCTTCGCGCCCTCGGCCACCTCGGCGATCATGCGGGCAGCGGACTCGACGTAGGTGAGGTCGGCTGCCCGGCCGGCACCCACCCCGTGGGTTTTCGTGGGGGTGCCGACGCAGACGAAAATGATGTCGGCCGCCTTGAGGGCGCCCTTTACGTCAGTCGTGAAATGGAGGTTCTTGCCGCGGGCCTTTTTGACGACGTCCTCGAGGCCGGGCTCATACACCGGCAGCGGTCCCTCGTTCCAGGCGCGGATGCGGGGCTCGCTCATGTCCGTAACGGTCACTTGAATATCAGGGCACTTGGCCGCGATCATCGCCATGGTGGGCCCGCCGACGTAGCCGGCGCCGAGACAGCAGATGCGGGTTTGGGACATCGAAAGATTAAAGCAAAAAGGGCGGTTTTCGGCTAGGAGCCCGCGGCGATCTGCCGGAGGGCTTCCGCGTAGCCGTTTTTTCCGATCGCGTCCGCCAAGGAGCGGAGTTGGGCGGCGTTGATCCAGCCTTTGCGGAAAGCGACCTCCTCGGGCGAGCCGATGAGCATGCCGGTCCGGGTCTGGACCGTCTGGACGAACTGGGCGGCCTGAAGGAGACCCTCGGCCGTGCCGGTATCGAGCCACGCTGAACCACGGCCAAAACGTTCACCATGAAGCGAGCCGTCCTTGAGATAACAACGACTGAGCTCGGTGATCTCCAGCTCGCCGCGGGCGGAGGGCTTGATCGTCTTGGCAAATTCCACCGCCCGGCCGTCGTAGAAGTAGAGACCGCAGTTGGCCCAGTGGGACTTAGGTTTCGCGGGCTTCTCCTCGATGGAGGTCACCTTGTTGTGGTCGTCGAAGGTGAGGACGCCGTAGGAGGAGGGATCGGCCACCTGGTAAGCGAAGATGGTGGCGCCTTTTTCGCGGGAGGTGGCTGAGATGAGCAATTTGCCCAGTTCCGCTCCGTAAAAGAAATTATCACCAAGAATCAGGCAGGAAGGCGAGGTCCCGAGAAACCGGGCGCCGATATGATACGCCTGGGCGAGGCCTTCGGGCTTGGGCTGTTCGGCGTAAGAGATGGCAAGGCCGATGGATCGACCCTCGCCGAGCAGGGTTTTGAAAAGCGGCGTGTCCTGCGGGGTGCTGATCAGCAGGATTTCCCGGATTCCCGCCAGCATCAGGACAGAAAGAGGGTAGTAAATCATCGGTTTGTCGTAGAGCGGGAGCAGTTGCTTGGACACGGCCCGCGTCAGCGGC
>Ga0194118_10007847_pt1 | contig 10161 bp, 8 predicted proteins | sample TA2MahsurfametaG_2_FD_148662 | JGI IMG/M metagenome (GOLD analysis project Ga0194118, IMG submission 148662) | Freshwater microbial communities from Lake Tanganyika, Tanzania - TA2015013 Mahale N5 surface | ecosystem: Environmental > Aquatic > Freshwater > Lake | place: Tanzania: Lake Tanganyika... | reverse complement strand
GTCCTCGTCCTCGTATTTCGGAAGGGATTGAAGAACCCGATTCACCTTTTCTGACGAACGATAATGAAATTCGCGGAAGGCGTCGGTCGCATCCGATGTATTTTTCACGTAGTTAATAATACTTCCACCCGGGTGTTTGAAATCAGTGATATCATATGTCGTGCCTTCGATTGTAATGGTGTCGCGGGGGTGACTAGAGTCGCTACTTAAATTCATTTATCTGTATATAATATATAGTATAAATTGTTTATATATTATTAGAATATGAGTTTGGAAGAGGGGGCGCGTTCGCGTTCACGTTCGCGTTCACGTTCGCGTTCACGTTCGCGTTCTGTCCATAAAGACCGAAACCGATACAAACGCCGTGACCGTTCGCCATCACCAAGGCACAGACGCTACTCACTTGTATCACGACCACGCAACTTAGTTCAAAATATACCGGAAGAGTTTCTAAGAAAACGGATTGAAAATATTATATTTGTAATAACACATTCCGAAACTTGTAGCACATTTTCATCTGAGAGTGCTGCCGTCCGTGATAAAAAAGTGGGTATGTTTCAAACACAATTTGACACGATTTTTACGTGCGACTTAGGAATGTTTACGGCAACTATACATACTAGATATCATCAGATAATTGGAACTATTTTGGATTCTACTTTTCCAAATACAGGAAATGACCTGATGACACGAATGTCTCAAAATATAGGTAAAAAGGATAAACTTTTTAAAGATACAACGAATTTACTTGTAAAACGAGCAGGTTCGTATGTAACTGATTTGGATACATTTTGTGGTGGAACAACACCCTCAACTACGATAGATGATGGTATATTTTTGTATAATATACACGATGAATTGCCTATTGGACCTATACAATTGAAAAACATCGCGCGGAATATGTTTCAATGGACTTATCCAAAAATTGTATACAAATACAAAGAAGATGGCACACCTATAATGTCGGCGTCAAAGAATCCGTTTGTGATTACCGGTAAAGATAAAAGAACCGCAAATGTTAGATTATCCGACATATTAGGGTAAGGAAAGGGTTTACAACAATATAAAACGCCGCCTATTTCACCCGAGAATACAGTTGTTATTGTTGTAACGTGTCGTGCAATAAAAGGTATGTCTGACCCGTTTTCATTCCAAAGCCCATCTCCTTCATCAAGTAGTCATCCTAGTTTACCTCCGCCTACCATTTTTGATTGGAGCTCGGTTCCTTATAATGGCGCCATTTCTGTTAGTCCAAAACGCGAACCCATTGAAGTTGATGGAGGTCGTAAGAGACGACGAGTTAATACTAAAAAAACCCGAAGGCAGTTGCTGAATTGTCGCCAGAGAGTATCGTGTAAATTACCGCTCAGGAGAATGAAAGAATGAAAGAATGAGAGAATGAGAGAATCATAAAATTGATTTTGTTTTATGATTCTTTGTTGATTTTACCGTTTATACGTGTGAATTATATGTCCGCTACTGCTACCATCGTCGCCCCCGAATCCGTTGCCGTTCATATGGAACGCGCACCAATCCCCGAAGAAGAAGAAGAAGAATATTGGCCTCTCACTCTTGACGCTGTCACTAATTGTGACCTCTCTTATTATGCTTGCTCCCACTCCGCGAATATGGTCCGTGACGGAATGTTCGCAATTCTTCGCGCAAATGAAGACCCGTCTATCAAAACCCGCGAAATCAATGTATGGAAATACCTTTCACAATACAGTCCGCCTAGTGACCGCGGATTTATATTTAGTGCGGGTCACGATGACATTGTAACACGCGTTCAATATCATATGGAGACCGGGCATTCCGGTTGTTCTATGGGGTGGACAATGCGCCAAATTGAATTCATCGCCAAGAATGGTCTTCCAGCACACCGAAAGCTATTTCTCGAAAATCGTCGCCAGTAATGTAACATCATCCATCCAAAAGGCAACGACTACTACACCGTGGTATAGTATACCGGTAATGTATCTACATTGATAAAAATATGCGTATTCTTGCCGTCTTTCAAGAACTTCGCGGCAAGTGCTGCGTGCTTCTTGTATTTTTTTACCGTGATTTTGTATTCATCGAACAGCGGATTGTGAATCTCGGTTGAGGGGACGTGATTGTGAACCGACCGCGAAATCATTTTATACAATTTAAAATCGGGATAACGCTCTTCACCCGTCGATTTATAAAGCACATTGCGCCCCTTATCATCCATCGTCCATTTCACGACCAACTTGATGATGGGGTCGGATTTACACAGTTTATCCACTTTACGCAAATCGTAGATGAAATAATCAAAGAGCGCGCAGGCGAAACGGCACAAATCAAAACTGAAATTGGGTTCTACGGTGGGTTTTTCTGGATTGTAATAAGGCGGGAAGTTATACTGCGTGGCTGCGTCGCCCTTGGGGTGAAAACTATCGCTACAGATGAGTTCGTTGCGGAATCTGTAAATCGCGCGACCGAAATCAATGATTTTGAAAATACGGCCATATGTGGGGACTTTGTAATACTGGTCTTCATAGAAATAATACAAGAACTCTTCGGTTGTCTCGATGAACATCACATTGTTCGTATGAAGGTCATTATGTGTAAACGCGAACATTTTCTGATAGATGATAAGCGTCATTATGACTTGGAATAGAATGGATTGCCACTCTTCTTTTGTGAGTTCATCTGTCATCATAATATGGTCGAGAGTATTCACACATTTTTCAAGAAGGATGGCTTGAATCGGGAAGTCTTTGATTTTCACGATGATTTGTTCATCGCTACTGTCATAACTTCCACTGTCGCTTCCGTCGCTTCCGTCGCTTCCGTCGCTTTCGTGGTCGTCGCTGTCGCCGTCACTTCCGTTCTCGCCCTCGTGGTCGTCGTCACTTCCGTGGTCACTTTCACTTTCGCCTCCGTTGTCGCCATTTCCTCCTTTCTGGACGTGCTCGTGGTCGTGGGTCTGGTCGTCGTCGCTAATCGTTGTATAGGATGAATTAGACTGTGATGTATCGCTATCACTTCCGTCACTATAATCTCGGGTTTGTTTCTTTGTAGTTACCCCCTCCGTGAGTGAGAGTTCATTTTCAATTTCCGAGAGATTAAATTCAACTATCTCTATTGGTGTATCCATTGGTGTATCCATTGGAATACATTCCACAACGGCAGGGGTGACATCACACGGTTCAATTGTCCTTACATCAGGGTCAGTTTCAGCAGTAGAGTCCAGAATATGAATACGATTCTTAATATCGCTATATTTTTCGTCTGGTTTAAAATAACTATTCTCTCCAGTGGGTCCAATCATTTGTTTCATTTTGTTTCGGATTTTCATCATTTTATTCATATTGATGTCGGAAGAAAGTTCGTCGTCATCGCCAAATTGTGAATAGTCTATTGTAAAGAGGTCGTTTTCGTAGTTATTAAAAAAGGAACAGCCGACTAAGTAGTCAATATCATCAAATACATTGGTCGAAAATTCGCGTTGTTTACACAAATAACTTCCATAATAATCCACTCCGTGGACGATGCCGTGCGTATGAAGTGCTTGGCTCGTCAAAAATGAGAAAAAACCATCTACATAGGAAGAATTATTCGTATTCAACATTTTCTCTTCACACGTCTCTGGAGTTGAATTATATTTAGGAAGGGTTCGCGTTTTATCCTGCTGCGCGAGGTATTTCCCCGACAAATATCGGATTGGGTCGAGCAGTGGAGAATATTTCACAAATATTGGTATGTTTTTTGTATTTCCATTTTCGTCAGCGATAATAGTCTCTAAATGATTCAATGACCTTGCGCGGTCGCGGTCTCGGTCGTGGTCGTGGTCAGTAGTAGTGGCCTCTGCGTCGCCCATAATTCGCCCAGGGTGCGCGATAATGTTTTGTAAATAAAACTTCTGGTTCAACTGAATCCCGTTATAATTGGTGTCATTTATATCAAAAAATAGAGAATAAATGGGGATATAGTTCTGAATATCATACAATAGTGCAGGTTCAATGGTTTCAGGAATATACTTATGTTTCCGATAATGAAGTTGAAATCGCGGACACTCCGTCGATGGATTATTCGTTGACATTGATGAACGGTTTCCTAAATGTAGTATGATTGTTAAATAGAAGTTTTATATCGAATTCAAACGGGACCATTCCATTCCATTCCATTCCATTCCATTCCATTCCAATTCGTGTAAACATTCATATTATAATATCTCCCATTTTTATCACCAGCAATATGAATTTAGAACTCGCGAAGTTTGATATGAAGGCCATCAGTTTTCGCCCAGATGAAAACAAAGGCCCAGTCATCGTTCTCATCGGACGTCGTGATACCGGTAAAAGTTTCCTCGTCCAGGACTTGATGTTTCATCATCAGGATATTCCTATCGGGACAGTCATCTCCGGCACAGAAGCAGGCAACGGTTTCTTCGCAGCACATGTCCCAAAACTATTCATTCACGACGCTTATAATACGGCCATCATCGAGAACATTCTTAAGCGCCAGAAGGCAGTTTTAAAGCAAGTGAAAAAGGAAATGGATACATACAAGAAGTCATCCATTGACCCGCGCACATTTGTCGTTTTGGATGATTGCTTGTATGATAACAAATGGACGAAGGACGTGATGATGCGCCTCCTCTTTATGAACGGGCGTCATTGGAAGATAATGTTAGTCATCACAATGCAATATCCCCTTGGTATCCCTCCAAATCTCCGCACGAATATCGACTACGTTTTTATCCTCCGTGAACCATATATTGCGAATCGTAAGCGAATCTACGACAATTATGCGGGTATGTTCCCCACTTTTGAGAGCTTTTGTCAGGTGATGGACCAATGCACCGAGAATTACGAGTGTCTCGTCATCAATAATAACGCGAAATCCAACAAATTACAAGACCAAATCTTCTGGTATAAGGCACAGCAGCACGGGCCATTCAAGCTCGGCAGTAAGGAGTTCTGGGAAATCTCCAAGAATCTCGGTTCTGATGACGAAGGCGAGCAGTCGTATGACCCTAATGCTGCGAAAAATAGCAAGGGACCGAAGATTAATGTGAAGAAGAGTAAGTGGTGAGGGAAGGTTGCTCTCGCAATCGTGAGAGCAACTTTCCGAAATTAGCATTTAATAGAATCCGCTTTTGTTATAACAAAAGCGGTTTTACAAAATTAGCATTTTAATTCAAAATCTTGCTTTTCATTTACAAAAGCAACTAGTTTTTTGTGAACCGCTTTAATAAATGCGCTTTACAAACCTAAAGCGAAAACAACTTAAAGACATCCGTATATACATAGTATAACATACGCTCATAACGATGTCCTCCGCTTCTTCTGCCTCCGCCGCCTCGGCTGCTACCCTCAACATTGTTGAACTCATTGAAAAAAATCCGATTACAAAGTTGTCTCGAAAATACAACAATGTTCTTCTTGCGAAACTTCAAGAAAATTTCAACACATTCGAACAACAGTTGTTTGTCAGTAGTTTTTACTGTTATCTGAATTTTGATAAGAATACTGACTTTGTTGTTGATTTGGACGATGTATGGAAATGGTTGGGTTTCGCACAGAAAATAAACGTCAGAACGTTGCTTGAAAAAAACTTCAAACTCAACATAGATTATACTATCTCCATTCCTGAATTTAAAAAATCAGAACAACCAGAAAAAATATTAGGTGGTAGTGATGAAGAACAATTTTCTGAATCAACCATTCCATCTAAACCTAAAAATGGTGGGCAAAACAAGCAAACCATCAAACTCACCATTCGATGCTTCAAATCATTATGCTTGAAGGCACAAACGAATAAGGCTAACGAAATCCACGACTATTACATGAAGATGGAAGAAACACTCCACCAAATTCTCGATACTGAAACAAGCGAACTCCGCGCCCAACTCGAACAAAAGAACGAAGTCATCTCCACCCTCAACCAAGCCACCATCACCCTCACCCAAGAAAAGAAACGCGCAATCGAGAAAACTCTTATCAGCCAATTCCCAGTCAACACGGAATGTATTTATTTCGGCACCATCGACAACACCAACGCTGACAATGAGAAACTCATCAAGTTCGGCCACACCAACAACCTCGCCACTCGCGTCGCCGACCATCATAAGAAATACACGAACTTCATCCTCGCCGCAGCATTTAGAGTCCATAACAAGGTCGAAATTGAGAACTACATCAAAGACCATCCAAAAATCAAGCGTCAACTTCGCACGATTGAAGTTGCCGGTAAAAACAAAACCGAAATCATCGCATATGACAGCACCAATTTCACAATTGACCGTTTGACGAAACATATTGAAGGCATCATTCACGCACGAATGTACAATGTGGAAAATTTTAACCGTCTCCTTCAACGCAATCAGGAATTGGAGGCCGAGAATGCGAAACTCGTGAACGACCTCGAACAAAAGAACAAGACCATCCACGACCTCACCCTTGCGAATAATGAACTCAAAGAGAAGACCGCACAACAATCGCAAGCGCTTCAAGTCGTCGCGACCGATAATGAATCTCCGTTCACCCAACACATTCTTCTCCCACAAAATGAACTCACACAAAAGTTCGACGAGTTCGTCGCAACCTGCTGTATCGTGCGCCCTGATGTGGAAGAGGAATCCGTAAACCTTGAAGGGCGGTTCCGTCTTTGGTCGCACACGAAACCCACAAAAGAAACCTTCCACGCATTGAAACATTATATGGACGTGAAATTCAAACCCAAGCGCATCGACTGTATTCACGGTTATCAGGGTATCAAGTTGAAGACAGTCGAATACAAGAAGGTCATCGCAACCGAGGCCGAAAACCCAGCACAATTCAGTGTTGAAACCTTTATTTTCCAGTGCTGTAAGTTCTCCGACCGTGGCAAAATCCTGAATTCTACACTTCTGAAAGAGTATCAGCAATGGAAAATCTCTGTGGGACAGACACCGGGCGAAACTGATTTGAAGAATTTGAAGACCTACCTCAATGCGTGCCCTAACGCACTTAAGGCGACGATTTGGTCTGAAGGTAATGCGAATGAAGGCTATTACGGACTGGGTTTACGTCAAACTTATAACGAGTTGAAACAGTCCATTATCCAAGAACAGGGCGCAAACCCCATCATCGGCGTCCAACTTTCAACCACAGGCAAGAAGGTGGAAAAGCGGTTAGTGAGTTCCAATCAAGTCCTCAAAACGTGGAATACCATCGCGAAAGCCGCCACGGATGAAGGCTTCTCCACCGCCAAAATGAGCCGCAGTGTCAAAGACAAAACCGTATTCAATGATTATTATTACTGTGTCGCGCAATCCGTCTAGGTAACGACGTTCACATTATTATTACGGTATACCCAGTAGTAATAATGACAATTTTCATTTAGAATATTCAAATACTAATCATCCTTCTTCTCTCCTGCCGAGGCCAACCGCGACAACCCGTGGTCGTTATTCTTATCCATCACGACGTCCTCGCTCTCAAACAGTTCCTTACGCATCTCTTCTACGGTCATTGTGACGGAACCGGAGTCATCCCCCGCATTCCAAATACCGCCGACAACACCCTCGCCTGCTGCGCTCGTGTCCTTCGGCTTCGCGTCCACCAACGTCTCGCCATCATTTGCCAGCATCTGGGTCAACTTGTTTCCACTCTCCTTTGCCAACTTGATATTCTCCTGAATCGCCTTCGCCTTCGTCTCCTTGACGCGTTTGTCAAATTCATTCTTGGCCTGCTCCTCGTTCTTCTTCTTCTCCGCCATCAACTGGTTCAAGGTCTCCTCCATATACTCGACACGCCCAGTCTTATATGCGTCAGGATGAAACGGCACCCACATCCCGACAGGCCCGACGAAGACATCGTGATTGGGGTCCACCTCGCGTAACATCTGGCAACGCAACTCAGCCTCCTTTTGCGAGCCAAAGACACCGCGCACCTTCAACCCCCTGACAGAAGTCTGGAAGTTGTGCTTCTCGTTGAATTCATTTTCCAGGTCATCCTCGTGTTTGTCCAAAAATGTCTTATACTCATCATAGATGTTCGTCTTTTGAAGGATATCTTTCTCTTCTTTAGCAAACTCTTGAAAATCCGCAGACATTTTATCAAAACTTACGTTGTATTTAAAACTAACGAAATTAAGGAACTGGATGAACTTCTCCATTGACTTTTGGTAGTCCCAGTAATGAAGAAACTTCTCAAAAAAAAAGTGGTCTTTCTGCTTCAAAATGTGTTCTGGTGATACGAAAGAGAGGCAAGCAAATTTTTGACCTGCGATAGGTTTGTCTTCTTCAAGCAAGTCAATATATTTAGGATTTACAGCACCGGAGTTTGTGTGCTTTAATTCGACACCAGATGGAGCTGTAGATGACATCGCGAAATAGAATGAAATGGAATTATACTATACTAGGTTATAGTTTATTTAAGTGTTTTAACGCATTCCATTTCATTCATTTCATTCATTTCATTCATTTCATTTAATTTCTTATTATTATTTATAATACATAACTAGATGTCCGGAGTTTTTGATTTAGGTGAACTCGTCAAGAGAACCATTAAGTATTTGGTCGAGGGTGTTATGGTTGCCATCGCAGCCTATGCTATCCCCAAGCGCAGTCTGTCCTTTGAGGAGGTCGCCCTCATTGCCCTTACTGCTGCTGCCACCTTCAGCATTTTGGATACCTATGTCCCCAGTCTCGCCGTCTCTGCTAGAACCGGTGCCGGCTTCGGTATCGGTGCCAACCTCGTCGGTTTCCCCACCCCTCTTCGTGTCTAAACTGTAATACACTTTCGTAATATATGCTTCAATTAGTATATATTACAGATTAATGATTCGTGTAAACGATTTATTATCACGGTTCGGTTTACCACCGTCGTGGACGCCGTGGTCGTCGTCAAAAAAAGAAAGCGGTGCCGTGACCGAACTACGTGAACGATTTAGCGCGTATCATTATCATATTGTCGAACGCGACCCCGACCGTTTTCGTATTTTCGTGGCTTTAGCAATTGTATACATTATCATTCTTCTCGTCCAACCGACGCGATATTATTGGTGGTATCCTTCTTTTAATGTCTCAATACCCGGATTCGGAAAAGCATATCCTGACAGTAAGAATGAAATCAATATCGTCATTACTGAGTATATTATGAAGCGAATGCCGAGTGACGTCGCATTTTTTCGTATGACAGATATGAATCCTGCTGCCGCATTTACGCCGATAATCACACCCGACGAAATGTCCATTATTGAAATGGACCGTATTATAACGAGCACACGCGTCCTATTCATCACGAAAATGCTGAAATGGAAATACAATCGCGCACGACCTGCGCAAATCGCACCAGAGGTCATCAATGAATCCAACGGCACGCTATTACGGTCCGACTCTGCTGCGACGCCCGCCTATCCATCCGGACACGCAGTTCAGACCTATTATTTAGCAAAAATACTCGCCAAAAAGTTCCCGGCGAAGACCCAGGCGATTATGGAGGTCGCAACCAAATGCGCAAATATCCGGATTATGGCAGGACATCATTACCCAAGCGACCGTGATTTCGGGTGGTGGGTGGTTGATAATTATCTCGCGTAGTAAGCACGCCAGCCAGTGCGAGTGCGAGTGCGAGTGCGAGTGCGAGCGCTAACGACGTCTAGGTAACGCTGCTGGTGGTACGGGTCGTTTTTTCACAAGGTCGGTCATCAATCTCTCATAATCGACATTTTGTTTCTCGATATCACTGTAACCCGACCGTTGTATCACGCATATCGGTGTGATGAGATACCAGCGGTCCACACGCTGAAGTCGTTTCCAATACTGGTCACACGCAAACTCGCTTCTATTATGCGGCGCATTTTGGAGTGCGGCAAGTCCATCCTCGAAATTTTGAATTAGCGTCTTGTAATACCGTCGACATACCAAGTAAGCCCCCGTCGTCTGGCAATTCGCGACCCGAAAACATTCAGGTCCTTCTATTTTAAATGGCGGATAATTGTTGCCAGACAGCAATAAAACATCCCAGTTATCGTGAAACTTCGTGAGAAATGATGTAACTTGGTGACTTAACAACTCTGGATGAATCAGAAGCGCGTCATCTTCAAATATAAGAACATGGTCCCAGTCGTTGTGTAACGCAATTTTCAAACACTCGATATGACTTCGCGTGCAACCCATCGCACCATTCTGTTCGTCTCGTATGGCGG